>Ga0163154_10007018_pt1 | contig 13584 bp, 13 predicted proteins | sample OliLakLV19MP9P1_FD_148649 | JGI IMG/M metagenome (GOLD analysis project Ga0163154, IMG submission 148649) | Freshwater microbial mat bacterial communities from Lake Vanda, McMurdo Dry Valleys, Antarctica - Oligotrophic Lake LV.19.MP9.P1 | ecosystem: Environmental > Aquatic > Freshwater > Lake >... | reverse complement strand
CGCGCCGCCGCGAGGGCCGCCTCGACCCCGGCGTGCCCGCCGCCGACCACGACGACGTCGAAGGGCGCCCCCGGGTCCCCCACGGGGGCCGGGTGCGGGTGGGCAGCGCGCGCGGGATCGGGGCGGCTCGGTGACACGGAATGGGCTCCTGGAGCCCTCCATTGAACACGCAGGGGCCCTCCACGGCCCCCCCACCGCGAGGATTCGAGAATCACCGCCAGACCCCCGGGGGGGGCCGCCGAAGGACCTCTGTGCGAGCCCTCGCCGAGGCCCCACCGGGGGGCCCCCGAAACGGCCCGCGCGTGCCCCCGCAGCAGGCCCTTCCCATGCGATCTTGGATCCTGAGACACCGCCTGCGGCTACGCCTCATCTATGGCCCGGCGCACGACGTGCACGCCGCGGGGCCGCTGTCCGCGGATGAGGCCACCCCTGGCGGCCTCCACGGCCGCGTGCGGCGCTCGGCCCAAGGTCTCGTGGTCGTCCCGATGCCGCCACGCGTAGGCCGCGCCCGCCGCGTGGGGTAGCATCCGCTGGATGCCCGCCAGCTTCTCCTTCGCCCTCGCGCTCGCCCTCGCCAGGGGCCTCGTGCCTGGGCTCGCGGTGGCCGCTGCGCTCACCGCGAACGCCGAGCCTCTCGCGCCCGTGCGCACGGCCACGGACGATCGCCGGAGCCTCCAGGAGCTCCTCGCGGAGGCGCGCGCCGAGCGCGAACGAGTCCAGGCCGAATTGCTGCCCAAGGTCACCACGGCCATCGCGACCCTCGACACGCTCGAACGCCGCGCGCGCGACGAGCGCGCTGGCCGGGTCGTCGACGAGCTCGTCGGCCTCGGCTCGGACGTCGCGCCGTTGCTCGTGCAATTCCTCGACCCGAGCGACGGCGCCAGCCGCTCCCAGATCTACCGCTCCGAGCAGGTCGCCGAGGCGCTGGTCCAGTTGAGGGCGGTCTCCATCACCGACGCGCTGCTCGACCGCGCGCAGAACGCGTCGCTCATCGGGCGGCTCAACGCGCTGCGTGTGCTCGGCGCGTCGCCCGAGCCCCAGCGAGTCGCCCCCGCACTGGAGGCGATCGCCCGTGCCGTCGCCGACGAGGCCGCGAACCCTTACCGCCCGGTGCGCCTCGCGGCGCTCCGCGCGCTCGCTCGCCTCGGAGGGCCGGCCGCGGCGACGATCCTGTCGGAGACACTGCGCGCCGGCGACCTGACGGCCGCCGAGGGGGCGCTCGACGCGTTGATCGAGGTGCGCCTCGTCTCCGCGGCGCCGGACGTGGTTGCGCTCATCCCCACCGCGCGCGGCAACGCCCTCGCCAGCCGCATCGCAGCCTACCTGAACGTCGTACCGTCGGCGATCGCGAGCGAGGCTGACGTCGAGGCGCTGATCCGCCTGTGCGCGCAGGACAGCGTCTCGCGCGAGGCCAAGCTCGCGCTGCTCGACGTGCTGCGCAGCGGAGATCACAAGCCGCCCAGTAGCGTGAAGCGCGAATTGCAGACGCTGCGCGAGTCGCTCGACCAGGGCGTGCGCGTGGCCGCGCTCGTTTATCTGACTCGCCAGCGGGACCGCGCCGCCAAGCGCGAACTCTTCGAACCCTGGGACACGCAGGTCCGCGGCAGCCGTTCCGCCGCGAGCGCCTACGAGGGCCGTGCGCAGCTGTACTATCTCGTCGGCGACCACGCCGCCGCCGTGGGCGACTGGCGCGATGCATTGAAGGCATACGAGGAGCGCCCGGCGCTGCTGACTGCGACGCCGTTGATCGGCCTGGCACGTTCGCTCGCGCTCCTCGGCAAGTTCAAAGAGGCGTACGAGTACCTCGACAAGGCGCGGATCTCTCTGACGGCGTTGCAAGAGCTCGGCATGGATCCGGACTTCGCGAAGATGCGGCAGTCGAAGTACGCGGACGTCTTCCGGTTGGACAAGGAGTGAGCGGCGCGAGACCTGTGGTCGCGCGCGGCGTCGTGGGCCTCGTCGTCGCAGGTCGTGGCCCTGGCGGGCACGGCCCGAGCGGGTCCCGATCCCTTGCGCACACGTCCGATGGGCACGAGACCGGTCCCGGGCACCCCGAGCGCCCGGCCCGTGTGCGCGCGGTGCTCGAGCGCCTCACCGAGCGCGGGCTGATGGACGAGCTCGCGCGCGTGGATGCGCCGCTCGCGTCTGTGGACGACCTCGCGCTCGTCCATCCGCGCGCCTACGTCGAGCGTGTCGAGGCCACCATTCGCCGCGGCGCGGCGTATGTCGACAGCCCCGATTCTGCGGTCTCAGCGGGCTCTTTCGACGCCGCGCGCGCGGCCGCGGGCGGAGCACTCTTCGCCGCGGACCAGGTCATCGCCGGCGCGTGGTCGTCCGCCTTCTGCGCGCTGCGCCCGCCGGGTCATCACGCCGAGGAGTCGACCGCGATGGGCTTCTGCCTCTTCAACAACGCGGCCATCGTCGCGCGGCACGTGCAGCGTCGACACGGCCTCGCGCGCGTCGCGATCGTCGACTGGGACGTGCACCACGGCAACGGCACACAGCACCTGTTCGAGCGGGACCCGTCGGTGTTCTACGCCAGCCTGCACCAGTACCCCCACTTCCCGGGCACGGGCGCCGCGAACGAGCGCGGCCTCGGCGCTGGAGAGGGCACGACGCTCAACTTGCCACAGCACGCGGGCAGCGGCAACCGCGAGTGGCTGCGCGCGTTCGAGAGTGTGCTCTTACCCGCGGTCGAGGCCTTCGCGCCAGACTTCATCGTCCTGTCCGCGGGCTTCGATGCCCACGCGCTGGACCCGCTGTCCGGCACGGAGCTCGACGGCGCCGCGTTCGCGGCGCTGACGCAGAGCCTCGTCGATGTCGCGTCGCGTTCGGCGCGCGGGCGACTCGTCTCGCTCCTCGAGGGCGGCTATAGCCTCGCGGGCCTCGCCGAGTCGGCGGAGGCGCACGTGGCCGCATTGTTGCGGCCGCTGTCCAACACGTTCGAGGTCGATCGATGACGTTCCTGACCTCTGCGCTCGTCCTCCTTGCAACGCCACTTCAGGCGCTGCTCCCCGCGCCGGACGTCTTGCGCGCGGCGACGCCTGTCGAGGCAGTCTTCGCCCGGACCAAAGCAGGCACCTGGCATGCGCGCTGGTCACCCGGCGACCCGCCCGACTACCCGTTTGTACGCGCGTCCGGCGGAATGATCGCACCAGCCCGTGACTACGTCACGTTCTGTCAGGCGCTCCTGCAGGGCGGCGTGTACGAACACCGCCGCGTGCTCGCGGAGGGTTCGGTTCGCGCGGCGTTGGCGCCGCAGAACCTGGCCGCGTTCTCGGACGAGGAGCGCGCGACGCGCAAGTTCTTCTACGGGTTCGGCTGGTCGGTGCGCCGCGACGGCGTCGTCGCTCACAGCGGATCGGACGGGACCTTCGCGTGGATCGACCCGACGCGTGGCCTCGTCGGGCTCTTCTTCACGCAGAGTCCGGGCGCGTGCGACAACTTCCGCTGGCCCCTCGTCGAGGGCATCGAGCGCGCCGCGGACGCCTTCGACGGACGACGGGACGGTCAGAGGTGAGCCCGCGTCCAGTGCCTGCCGCCCAGGCTAGAGCGGCGTTGGCGCGGGAACGCAATTCGGTGGCGCCCGGGCCCCCCCGTGCCTGCGGAGGAAAGGTTCGCCCGGGCCTCGGTTCATCCTGATTGGTTTTGGGGAATAGCTGGAGGTGTTCGCCACCCTTCCCTGCGGAGTCTCTGCCGTGAACCCCTTCCTGCGAGCCAGCCGTCGGCGCGACCAGTTCGCGGAGCTAGTCCGCGCCCACGGCGTCGGGCTCGCGACCCTTGCGCGCCGGCTCGTGGGCGCCGACGACGTCGACGACGTCGTCCAAGCCGCGCTCGCGGCCGCGTGGCGGCAGTTCCGCTCGGCTGAGGTGCTCCAGTACCCGCGGGCCTGGTTATCGCGCTTCGTGGTCCACGAGTCCGGCAACCGGATCGGGTTGAAGCTGCGCCGGCCCGCGACCGTCGGCCTCGAGGACTTTGATCGAGCCGGCTCGCCCGACGACATCGTCACGATCCTGCAGAGGGAGCTCGCGCACGCGTCGATCCATGATCCGCGTCCCTTGCTCGACTACGTCAACGAGGGGCTCGCGCGCGCGATCGGGGGGCTCACCGACGAGGAGCGCATGGCGCTGGTGCTGCGCTCGGTGGCCGAGTATTCCTACAAGGAGATCGCCGACGCGACGAGCGTACCGATCGGGACCGTGATGTCTCGCCTGTGCCGCGCGCGCGAGAAGGTGCGGTCGAGCTTGGGTCATCCGAGCGACGGTGCCACGCCGGGGGTTGCGCCCGGTCGGGTCGCGGAAGGTGTAGAGGGGGGCCGTCCTCACGACGGCGAATTGCGATGAAATGCCAACAAGCCCGTACGTACCTGAGTCCGTACCTCGACTCGGAACTCGGGCCGACGACGACCTACGAGGTCTCGCGCCACCTGGCGGGTTGCCCCGCTTGCGCGGCGCACTTCGCGGCGGAAGAGGCGCTCGAGCGGTCGATCCAGGCGCGCCTCGCCAGACCGGACGGCGACGAAGAACACGTCATCGAGCGCGCGCTCTCGCGTGTCCTCGTCGAGCGCGCTCCGTTTTCCGGTCAGAGGTTCGCTGTCGCCGCGGCGGTGCTCTTGCTCGTCCTCGGGTCGCTCGCGGTGCGCTTCGTGTCGTTCGACACCAACGCCGTCCCGGCGCTCGTCGCGATGGCGGCCGATGATCACCGTCGTTACCTCGCCGGCAACCTGCAGCCCGAGCTCGCCACCGCGGACCCCGCCGCGCTGCTCACATTCTTCGACGGTAAGCTCGCAGGCGCAGTCGGCGCCTTCCCGGCCGGCGAGGACTGGCGCGTCGAGGGCGCGCGTCTCTGTCACATCCGCGGCCTCCCCGTCGGTTTCGTGACGCTCCGTTACCGCGGCACCGCCGTGTCCGTGGTGGACGTGCCCGAGGAGAGTCTGCCGCGCGCCAAGGCGCTAGGGCTCGTCGCACTCGGTGAGCACGACTATGAACTCGCGGGCGGTCGCGGGCGGATCGCGCTTACGGCGTCTGGTCTGCGTGTCGCGTTTGGCGACGTCGAGGTCAATCAGCTCGCGGAGGTTTTGACCGCCGCGGGCGCCGATCCCAACCCAGAGAGACAACTCGAGTGACACGTTTTGCGCTCAGAAACCCGCACTTGATCGTGGTGCTCGTGCTCGGCCTCATCGTCATCGGCGTGACGGCCACGTTGCGGCTCCCGACGGACATCCTGCCGCTCTTCCGCACACCGGCCGTGCAGATCCTGACGTTCTATCCCGGGATGCCAGCAGAGGTCATGGAGAAGGACATCACTTCCCGCCTCGAGCGCTGGACGGGTCAGGCGAACGGGATCGCGGGTCAGGAATCGAAGAGCATGGTCGGCGTTTCGATCGTGAAGGACTTCTTCCGCGAGGACATCGATCCCAACACTGCGATGTCGCAGGTCACGTCGCTCGCGATGAGCGACCTCTACTACCTGCCACCGGGCACCATCCCGCCGATGGTCATGCCGTTCGACCCGACGGCGAGCATCCCACTGTGCCTCTTGACGGTCTACAGCGACACGTACGGCGAGAAGGAGCTGTACGACATCGCCTACTTCGAGCTGCGGAACCGCCTCCAGGGGATCACCGGCGTCATCGCGCCGGCGGTGTACGGCGGGAAGCTGCGACGGATCCTCAGCTACGTGGATCCGGACCAGCTCCAAGCGCGCGGCCTCTCGCCGATGGACGTCATCGACTCGATCCAGCGCTACAACACGATGATCCCGACGGGTAGCGCGAAGCTCGGCGAGATCGACTACCAGGTCGTCGCCAACGGCATGGTCGAGCACGTGTCCGAGCTCGACGACATCCCGATGAAGCTCGAGGACGGCGCCCCGGTCTTCGTGGGCGACGTGGCCGAGACGCTCGATAGCTCGGCCATCCAGACGAACATTGTGCGCGTCAATGGGCGCCGGCAGGTGTACATACCCATCTATCGCCAGCCCGGCGCGAATACGATCGAGATCGTCGAAGGGGTGCGGGCGATGCTGGGCCCCATCAAGCAGCGCCTGCCGCAGGGCGTGAATCTCGGTCTGATCTTCGATCAATCGATCTACGTCCGCGAGTCGATTGCGAACCTGCAGCACGAGGCGCTCCTCGGCGGCGGGCTCGCCGTCCTCGCGATCCTGCTCTTCCTGCGGAGCTGGCGCTCGACGTTGTTCATCTCGCTCGCGATCCCGATCTCGGTGTTGGCCGCGTTCCTCGGCCTCTATTTCACCGACAACAGTCTGAACATCATGACCCTGGGCGGCTTGGCGCTCGTCCTGGGGCGGTTGGTCGACGACGCCATCGTCGTGCTCGAGAACACGCACCGGCACCTCGCGCTGGGGAAGCCGCCCTTGCAGGCGGCTCTGGACGCGGCGAGCGAGGTGGCGATGCCCGTCCTCGTCGCGACGATCACGACCGCCGTCGTCTTCTTCCCTGTCGTGTTCCTGAGCGGGCTCGGGCGCTTCCTTTTCACACCCCTCGCCGTAACGGTGGCGTTTGCCATCGGCGCGTCGTACCTCGTCTCGATGACGCTGGTGCCGATCTGCTGCGCCCACTTCCTCGTGGGTCGGACCGGATCAAAGGGCGCGGGGCACGGGAACGAGCCCGATACAGCCCTGTCCGAGGCACGCGGCCCCATGGCGCGCCTGGAGCGACGCTGCGTGTCCGTCGTACGGTGGTCGCTCGGCCATCGAGCCGCGGTCGTGATCGGCGCGCTGGTGCTTTTCATCGGCTCGCTCGCCATGTTCCCGCGTCTCGGCACCGAACTCTTCCCGAGCGTCGACACCGGTCAGTTCACGGTGCGAGTGCGCGCCCCCTCGGGCACGCGGATCGAGAACACCGAGGCCCTCGTCGCGCGTGTCGAGGACTCCTTGCGCAACACCATCCCGGAGCACGATCTTTCGATGCTCGTCTCGAATATCGGTGTACTGCTGGACTGGCCCGCGGCCTATACGCCGAACTCGGGTTCGATGGACGCGTTCATATTGGTCCAACTCACTGCAGAGCGACAGCACAGCGTTTTCGAGCACGTGAAAACTTTGCGCCCGCTGCTCCAGCGCGAGTTCCCAGGCATCGAGTTCGCGTTCGAGACCGGCGGTATGCTGACCGCAGCGCTGAACTTCGGTCTCCCGAGCCCCATCAACATCCAGATCGAGGGCAACAAGCTCGACGTGGCGAGTGAACTCGCCAAACGCGTGACGGCGATCTGCGAAGTGGTGCCCGGCGCCGTCGACGTCCGGATCCAGCAGAAGCTCGATTACCCGCAGGTCTCGCTGGACGTCGATCGGACCCGGGCCGCCTACCTCGGTCTCACCCAGGAAGACGTCGTCAAGAACGTGGTCACCTCGCTGAACAGCTCGATCAACTTCAACCCCTCTTTCTGGATCGACGAGAAGAACGGCAACCACTACTTCATCGGCGCGCAGTACCCCGAGTCCGCGATCGAGTCGATGAGCACGCTTGAGCACATCCCGGTCGGTGGCACTGGTGGTGGCGCTGGCGACGCGGCGGTGCTCCTGAAGAACGTGGCGAGCTTCAGCCGCGAGACGGCCCCGGCGGAGATCGGTCACCGCAACATCAGCCGCGTCACGGACGTGTACGTGGCCGTGCAGGACCGCGACATCGGTTCGGTGGCGGGCGAGATCGAGACGCAGCTCGAAGCACTCCGGAGCTCGCTGGCCCAGGAGGACACCGACGCGCGGGCCGCGGGCCGCGCGCCGCGTTGGGAGGGCTACCGGATCCACATGCGCGGCGAGGTGGCCAGCATGAAGGAGTCCTTCGCTAGCCTGGGCTTCGGCATGGCGCTCGCCACGGTCCTCGTCTACCTCATCCTCGTGGCGCAGTTCCGGTCGTTCCTCGACCCCTTCATCATCATGCTTGCCGTGCCGCTCGGCGCGATCGGAGTCGCCGTCACGCTTTGGGCGACGTCGACGCCGCTCAGTATCCAAGCATTCATGGGGGTCGTATTCATGGTCGGCATCTCGGTGTCGAACAGCGTGCTGTTGGTCGAGTTCGCCAATCGCGCCATGGCCGAGCGCGGCCTCTCCGCGGCCGACGCCGCTGTGGAGAGTGTCCGCGTCCGATTGCGTCCGATCCTGATGACTTCGCTCGTAGCGGTGCTCGCGCTGTTGCCGATGGCGATCGGTTACGGCCGCGGCACCGAGGCCAACGTCCCGCTGGCGCGCACGGTCGTCGGCGGGCTGACGTCCTCGACGCTCTTCGTACTGGTCCTCGTCCCCGTGCTCTTCGCCCTGGTCAAGGGCAACCGGCGCGGCGCGTCGGAGGAACTCGTCCATGGCTAGTCACGTCCGCTCCTCGACCCTCGGCCTCGCCTGCGGGCTGGCCATCGTCGGCATCTTCCTGGCGCCGCGGATCCGCGGCGCATCGGCGCCGGCGGCGGTCGCCCAAGGGGTCCATTCTTCGGACGACGCGGCGTCCGACCGAGCGCCGAAAAGCGTCGAAACCACCCTGCCCGTCAAGAAAACCATGTCGCGGGCCCTTTCAGTCCCGGCCACGGTCCAGGCCTATGAACGCGTCGACGTGCACACCAAGGTCTCCGGGTTCGTGTCGGAGGTCCTCGTCGACATCGGCGCGCGTGTGCAGCGCGGCGAGGTCCCACGCGAACGACTCGGCATTTGCCCCAAAACGAGGCACGCCCGCAGCCTTCAACGGACCTCGGGGTCCAGATCGCCGTCTTTCGAAGTCCTATACCCCGCTTCTGGCCCGCCAGCCGGCGCGCGCGGCCCAAGCAGTTCCTGCGCGTCGTCGGTCGGCGACCGCAGCCTCCTGCAGGGCACCGTCGATCGCCTCGCGCCGCTCGTGCCGCCGGAGCGCGTGTTGATCCTCGGCTCGGCCGCGCACGTCGAGACGGTCTACGAGCAACTGCCAGAGGTCCCGCGCGAGAACGTCCTCGGCGAGCCGTGCGCGCGCGGCACGCTGCCTTGTGCTGCCTGGGCGGCCGCGGTGATCGCGCGGCGCGACCCGGCCGCGGTCATGGCCCTCCTGCCCGCGGACCACGTCATCGCGCCGGCCGAGGCCTTCCGGGCCGCGCTCGGTCGCGCCGCCGAGTCGGCCAAAGCCGAGGACGTGCCGGTCGTATTCGGCATCCGCGCGACGTACCCGGCGACCGGCTTCGGCTGGATCGAGGCCGGTGAAGCGCGGAGCGCCGCGAGACGACTCGTGCGGTTCGTGGAGAAGCCCGGCGAGCAGCAAGCGATCGAGTTCCTCGCCTCCGGCCGCTTCGCCTGGAACGGGGGCGTGTTCGTGTGGAGCGCGCGCACGATCGACGCGCTCCTCGCCGCGCACGCGCCGGCGTACCGTGCGGCCTTCGCCGGCGGGACGCCGTCCGCCGCGGCTTTCGCCGCGCTCGCGAGCCAGTCGATCGACGTCGGCATCATGGAGCGAGTGACCGAAGCGCGCGTCGTCGAGGCCGACTTCACATGGAGCGATGTCGGCTCGTGGAACTCCTTGCGGGAGGTGCTCGACCAAGACCGTGACGGCAACTGCGCCGCGGGCGGCGCGGAGCTCGTCGCGATCGACGCCGCGCGCTGCATCGTGCACGGCCCGCGCGGCACGTTGACGGCGTTGATCGGGGTCGAGGACCTCGTCGTCGCGCGCGACGGCGACGCGGTGCTGGTCACGCGCATCGATCGCGCGCAGGACGTACGCAAGATCGTCGCGGAGCTCGAGCGCCGCGCGCCCGAGAGCCTCTAGGCTTCACGCGCCATGAAACGCGCAGCCCTCGCGATCGACCATGGCTCGAAGCGCACGGGCTTCGCGGTCGTCGACGTATTGCGCATCGCGATCACGCCGCTCAAGACCGTCACTGCCACCGGTGACGCGCTCTTGAAGCACGTCGCGAAGCTGCTGAACGAGCGCGACCTCGCACACTTCGTCGTCGGTTACCCGCTGAACATGGACGGCACGCCCGGCCCGCGCGCGAAGGAGGTCGACGCGTTCATCGCGACGCTGCAGGCTCGCTTTCCACGCATCAAGGTCGTGCGCCAGGACGAGCGCTTGACGACAAAAGAGGCCGAATCGCGCCTCGTCGACGCCGGCCACAAGGGCGACGCGCGCAAGGCCCGCAAGGACTCGTGGAGCGCGGCGATCCTGCTGGAGGACTGGCATCCCGCGGGTGAGCGAATGGAGGATCCTTTGTCCATCCGAGAGCTCGTGTATATACATTTCCACCAACACTCACATGAAAAACAAATGCCACGCGTGCGCTGAAAACCTTGACGACTCTTGGAGCTTCTGTCCATACTGCGGCTTGTTGGTTTCGGCATCTAAAGCTAACCTAATTAGTCAGGACAGTCCCAGCTTGCACGGTCAAGGCTACGATGCACCGAGCCGCGTACCTGAGAGTGCCAATATGGGAATAGTCAATGTAGGTATCGACGCCGCGAGCATGCTCAGTCCAGATGAATCGTCAACGCCCGAGTGTGGTATCCCGACGTGTGTCAACGCCTGCAGTTTATTCTCCGATGAACTCACACCTTTCCGAGCGGGAAAACCAGGCCATTTCCGCAATTGTGACGTATTGCTTCATGTTGAGTTGCTAGAGATCGACGTCGCGGGGGACCAGAGAGTGTTCGGGATCGCGAGCGCTGGTGCTTTCTTGGAGGGAGTCTTTCTGTTGTCTCGCGGTTCTGCGCAGTTGGAGCAGTGGTGGGTAGCAAGCGGAACGAATTCTAGTTCACTCACCAAAATCTCTGGCCGTGGCGTCTTTGATGAGCCGTATGACGCACTTAGACATTCCGTGCCCGCGTTCTTGGAGCAAATTGATTACCAGAGACAAAGAGCTGTAGTGATCGCAGAGGCCGTCAAGTTTAAGAATGTCCTTCGCCGCAAAAAACGTCAATTACTTACGCTCGATGAGTACGATTATGAGGATTGGGGCCCATTCAAGAAGGAGCTTGCCTCATTCGCCAAGAAGAGGCTGCCGGGCATTAGCGCAGAAATTGCCGAAAGCGTACTTGAGCATTGGGCGCGAGACCTGTGTAGCAACGACGAGATTGCTGGCCAGAGCTTGGTTGAGACTATGTCGGGCAGAGATTTTGAACAGTTCTGCGAACAGCAATTGACTGCACTCAGCTGGCGCTGCAGACGGACTGCTGCAACCGGAGACCAGGGAGTCGATCTAATCTGCGAGCGTAACGGCGTTAGGTTGGTGGTACAATGCAAGCATTACACCGGGCCCGTAGGCAACGCCGCGGTTCAGGAGGTGATTGCCGCGAGAGCGTACGAGGCTGCGGACCGAGCGGCCGTAGTTATCTCGTCTTCGTTCACACGTTCTGCGAGAGACCTTGCATCTGCCACAGGTGTGGTTCTGTTGCATTACTCGGAGATCGCAGATTCCGATCAGTGCCTCAACCTCTAGCCGCTCGGTTGCGCAGGAGCGCATCGCGGCTCTGTACACAGACATTCCAGGTGCGGGGCTCCCTTCGGACGCTGCCGCGCGGTCAGCGCAGCGCTGACGGGGTTCCATGGAGGTGGGGCAGGGTGGACCAGACGGAGCGTGCGCGGCTGCTTTCGTGGGTGCTCGATGAGGTGGTGGTGCACGTCGCGACGAGCGGGGGACGAGCTGCGATTCTGCGTGGCACGGGATGGGCCTGATCGTGCGGGCGACGTTTCGGAGGGGCGCGGCTCCGTCGTAACGAGGAAGGGCACGTCGGCAGAGGCGCAGCTACTGGCCTTGACACACGCGCTCGACGACTCGATCGAAACGGGACACTGCGGCTCCGTCGCAGAGGTCGCGCAGGCCCTCGCTGTCAGTTGGCCCAAGCAGTTGCAGCTGATTCCGCAGCGGTGGGCTGTGGTCGGGGAGCAGGAACCGATGCTCAGCAAAGGGGGGTAGCGCGTGGGGGCGGTGTTTGGCACCTTCACGCGCGTGACCGACCCTCATGAACATGGCACACCACTCGGGCTCGGAGGTAACCCTCTGCCTGAGCGAATCGAGGCCCCCACGTCTGGCGCGTCGCTTCGGAAGATGATCTCACCCCTGGACATGCTCGATTGCCTCGTCGAGTTCCAGCAGGCGGCGCGGCAAGCGACGAGGTACGAAGACGCTGTTGCTGAGATCAGACGACTGTGGAGCAGGCTCGGAGACTGGAGAGTCGGGCGCAAGCCATTGAAGGTGGGTCGACTGTATCGAGTCCGTGGCGGCGGAGTCATGATGAAGACTGAGGCGGACTGTTGGGCTGCCCCTCCATCGGCGCCCGGCGCACCAGAGGCGTTGCCACCCGTCAATCGCTGCAACGCTCCAGGTCAATCGGTGCTCTATGCCGCTGAGTCGGAGGCTACTGCGTTGCAGGAAGCTCGATTGCGCGGGAATGAGCGTTTCTACGTCATTACTTACGAGTCCGGGCACAACCCCGTCACACTGCGCCTTGCAAACGTTGCTGCGCCTGCGACGAACAAACACCTTCAGTTTCCTGGATGGGAGTCTCGCACGATTGCCGGTTGTTCGGAGTCACTCCCACCTTCGATTGAAGAGCTGAGCGAGGCCAAATGGGTGCAAACCTACGATGAGCGGTCGTTCATCTCGCATCGAATCCTATCAGATTTTCTCCGCGCCGAGTTCACGCGGCCCAATGATTCGAGTTCGACCGCAATCGCATACTGGCTCTCCGCCGCGCTCGCGAACGAGTTCTACGGCGATGAGGACACGGATGGGATCATGTATCCATCGGTACAGAGTCCAGGCAAGATGTGCGTTGCCATCCATGATCAGGTTGCCAGGAACAACTTGAGAATAACCAATATCCGGTACGGATTATTCATCAATGGTGAGGCCGAATCTCTACTTGCACCAGATACTCCTAAAGAGAAGGTTGGCAGCCCAACGGGTCGTGGATTTGTCCGGTTCACCTATCAAGGGCGGGTGCAGCCAAACGGTGACATCCAATGGGTATCGTGCGAGGGGTCTGCTTCGCGCGTCCGACCACCTCTGAGTGCGCGTCCATGAGGCTCGCCGCCCTCGCGATCGACCACGGCACGAAGCGCCCTGGAAGTAGCTGCCCTTGGTCCTGACGGCGCACCAAGCCACCTGGATCATGGTGGGCCTGAACCACTGAGCGCCCTTGCGCGTCCGTGTCGAGCGCCGCTTGCCCGCGCTCTCACCGTTGCGTGAACAGAGGCACCCCCAGGAGCGGAGATGACCGGCCGTGGGGAACCGAGACATATCCACGCCGATCTCGGAGATCACGGCGCGCGCGCTGAGCTCACCGAACCCTGGGATTATCACGAGCATCTAGCAGCGGGCTTAATGGGGCGCGCGGAGGATTTAGCTCCGCAGGATCTCCAGGATGACAGGAATGGTCAGGTGCTGATTGTTCTCGACAGCGCGGTACCGCTCAAGCATTTGTGGGTACCGGTCGCTTCGGGGGTCACCATGGCTATTAAGCGAATCGCGCGCTACTTGGAGCGGGCTCCAGCAGGCGGCGTCGGCGCAGTCGCGAGTCGCGGGCGGTCCTGAATCCGGACGCTCGATTCCGCGCCTCATCGATCCCACTGCGGTCGGTGCCCAGCAACAGTCCGTCACTTTGCAGCGTGGCGCGCTG
>Ga0163154_10007016_pt1 | contig 13587 bp, 14 predicted proteins | sample OliLakLV19MP9P1_FD_148649 | JGI IMG/M metagenome (GOLD analysis project Ga0163154, IMG submission 148649) | Freshwater microbial mat bacterial communities from Lake Vanda, McMurdo Dry Valleys, Antarctica - Oligotrophic Lake LV.19.MP9.P1 | ecosystem: Environmental > Aquatic > Freshwater > Lake >... | reverse complement strand
CCCAACCTCATCATGCCGGCCTTCCTCCCAGGCGAAACCCTTGCCCTCCGCCGGCCGCAGTCCGTCACGGCCGCCCCGCCGCGGGCTGAACCCGCCCTCACGCGCACGCCCCTTTAGGGCCGCGCCCCCGCGGGCGGTCCGCCTTCCCCAGCCCTCAGGGGCCGCTCGGCTTCGGCGCCAGCGAATCCCCGCCGTCGGTCAGCCACTCAAGATTGAACCGGGCGAAGGTGATCTTCTCGTACGGTTTCGCGTCGCCGCGCTCATAGAGGCAGGCCGCCGTGCCATCCGCGAGCACGGTCAGGCACGAATAGGCTGCCGGGCCCGCGTGCAGCAACCGGGAAACGGGCCAGGTGCGACCCTCATCATAACTGACACGGACCGTCATGGCCTTGCGCTCGACACTGGCCGGATTCGCAAACAACAGCCGGCTCCTGTCTCCGCCCAGTCCGTCAGTCAGGATCTGCAGACTGCCCTGGCACCGGGGTTCGGCCAGCACGGGGTCCTCCCAAGGCTCCGACCACGTCGCGCCGGCATCACGGCTGCGGGCCATCTTCCGGCGGTTTCCGGTCATGCCGCGCATGTTGATGAGGAGCGATCCATCGTCCAACTCAACCACCTGGCACTCATTGGTCCCACCCGGCACACGCACCTGCTCGCCCATCGTCCACGTCTTGCCCTGGTCATCGCTGAAGCAGACGAAGGCCGCCGCCTGCGCTGGTGTCGTGCGCGGCTCATGATAGTCGGCCCAGTAGCGCGGCAGGACCAGGCGGCCATTCCGCATCTGGATGCCCCGGCCCACTCCGGTGGAGCCCGCCGCCCACTCCGGTCGCTTGACCATGGGCGTGTAGTCGACGGGTTGCGACCACGTAACTCCGTCGTCGTCGCTGGTCACGGCCTTGAACTGAAAGGTCGCGCCACTGAGCCCGGGTGCGGCGCTGGCGCTGCCCACGCCCACGGGCGCGTAGACACTGAAAATCCACAGCCGGCCGGTCCGGCGGTCGACCAGCCCGCAGGAGTCGGCGGCGGCGCCATCGCCATTGTCCACCAGCGTGCGCAGCGCGCTCCAGGTCCGGCCACCGTCGCCGGCCCGGCGAGGCACGCGGAGGCCACCAGGCAGAGAATCGGTCGAAGAAAACGTGAGCGCAGGTTCTGGTTCATTGGGAATGGTGGATGGAGAGATCTGAGAAAAGAGATCAGAGGCCGGAGGTCAGAGGCCGGAGGACAGAACATCTTCTTCTTCTTTCATCCGCCGGCCTTCAGCGCGAGAAGGGCGCAAAGCTCCGGTGCGCCACGAGCATGTCATCGCGATAGCCGAGGTTGTCGGATCCATCCACCGCCGCCTTGATCTGGGAACGGCAGAGGTCGGTCAGCGGGTAGCCGAGCAGGTTCTGGTTGGTGGAGAACACGCCCAGCTCCACGAGCAGCTCCTTCAGCCCGGTCATCCAGCAGGCTATCTCGGTGCCGCCATAGACCCGATACATCAGGTCATTCATGCGCGCTTGGAGCGCGTTGGCCAGCGGCAGATCGCCGGCCCTCACTGCCGCCATGATCCGGAGCGCGATGCGTGCGTTGAAAATGCCGCCTCCGAGCAGCAGGCCGTCGTAGCCCGCCGCGAGGTAGTCCACCGTGTCGAATTCCGAGCCGGAGAAGAGCACGAGATCTGGCCGCTCTGCCCGGGCGGCGAGGTAGGCGTCGCGGCGCGACACCTGCTGGGCGCTGTCCTTCACCACCACCAGATTGGGCTCCGCCAGCAGCTCGGGCAGCAGGGACTCCGGTACCACGTACGGACTGCCTGTGCCCCGGTCGTACAGGCCCATCGGCAGTTGGCTGGCGCGGGCAATCTCCGTGTAGTGGGAAAGCAGACGCTGCGGCGTCGCGTTGAGAAAGAACGGAGGGGCTGCCACGACCGCGATGTCCACGCCCCACGCCGCCGCCTGGTCAGTGTTGTCCAGCACGCGCACCGCCGAGCTGTCCGTCACCTGCAACGCCACCGTCAGTTTGCCCCGCGCCGCCTCCACCGCCGTGCGCACGAGCACCTCGCGGTCCTGGTCGCGCAGCCACGGCCCCTCGCCGCAGGTGCCCGCGAGCATGATCCCGGCGACACCGAGATCCGCCTGGTGCGCCACCATGCGGTGGACCGAGGCTTTGTCGATGCGGCCTTCGGCGGTCATCGGAGTGGGGGTGGCGGACCAGATTCGGTCCCGTTGGAGGGAAACTCTCTTCATTGGTCTTCAACATACGCCGCCAGCGGATTTCAAAAAGGAGTCACCGGCTGACAAATAATCTGACAGCCTCGGTGCCGGAAGGCGCGTCTGGGTGCAGAACGCGGCCCCGGCGAGGCACACGGTTGACGACGTTTCCCCGTTTGTTTTGACCGGAACCCCTTCTGCGGCCTGAAGGACGGCATTCTTTCCCGTGAACCGCGAAGCAACTCCCCCGACCGATTTTCGCGCCGGAGCCGGTCAGCGGCTCTATCGTCACGCCCGCACGCGCATCCCCGGATGCGCCCAGCTCCTCGGCAAACGTCCGGAACAGTTCCTCCCGGAAGGATGGCCGGCCTACTACCAGCGCGCCGAGGGCTGCACGGTTTGGGATCTCGACGGCCGGGCCTTCCTCGACTTCACCTCCAACGGAATCGGCACCTGCCTGCTTGGCTACGCCGACCCGACGGTCAACGCTGCCGTCACCGCCTGCGTCGCCCGCGGCAGCATGTGTACTTTGAATTCTCCGGCTGAGGTCGAACTCGCGGACCGGCTCTGCGCGATCCACCCTTGGGCCTCGAAGGTGCGCTATGCGCGCACGGGCGGCGAGGCGATGGCGATCGCGGTGCGCCTGGCCCGCGCCGCGACCCGGCGGAGCACGGTCGCCTTCTGCGGGTACCACGGCTGGAGCGACTGGTACCTCGTCGCCAACCTGGGCGCAATCGACGCCTTGTCCGGCCACCTTCTGCCCGGTCTCGATCCCGACGGCGTGCCCCGTTCGCTGCACGGCAGCGCGCTTCCTTTCCGTTACAACCAGATCGCAGAACTGGAACAGATCGTGGCCGAGCACGGATCGTCGCTCGCCGCGATTGTGATGGAGCCCATGCGTCACGAGTCCCCCCGCGACGACTTCCTCGTCCAGGTGCGCGCGCTGGCGGACCGGACCGGGGCCGTCCTGATCTTCGACGAAATCACCTCCGGCTGGCGCACCCGGTTTGGCGGGTTGCCCCTCGCTCTCGGCGTCGATCCGGATGTCGCCGTTTTCGCCAAGGCGATGTCGAACGGTTTCCCCATGGCCGCGATCATCGGACGTGAGGGGGTGATGGACGCCGCCCAGGAGACCTTCGTCAGCAGCTCGTACTGCCGGCCCACAGAGCCGGGCGATGATGACATTGTTCACCCAGGAGCTGTTGATCCCCGGCTTCCTCGCCGCCGGGGCCTTCTACCCCACACTCGCCCACAGGCCCGGGGTGATCGATCCTTACCTCGCGGCGGTGGCGAAATCTGCAGCGGCAAAGTTCAGGGTATTTCTGGAGAGGTCGTATCCGAGCGCATTCGCAAAATTGTTGGCCGGTGAAGCCACGCGTCTTCCACCCCGAGGCCGATGAGGAATACGCCGAGGCAGTCGGCCGCTACGCGAAAATCAGTCCCGAACTGGGTGGGCGCTTGTATGACGAGATTGAACGCATCCTTGACGAGGTTTGAGAGACCCCTCACCGATTCCGAACAATCGATGGCGACACGTAATGGTACCCGGCGGACGACTTTCCCTTTGCGGTCCTTTACCTCAACGAACCGGATCACGTTTGGATCGTCGCTGTCATGCCCCTGAAACGCGATCCGAACGACTGGAAGCGCCGGCTGAAGAACAGAACTGCTTTCCTTTCAGTCTCCGGTTCGATCATCCACCCTTTTGCACCCTCGTGATTTCCGTCGCCCCATCCACTCCGTGAGCACGATTCCTCTTCGATTGGACACCGACCTCGTGAATGAGGCACGCTCAGCGGCGACGCTGTTCGAGCGCTCACCGACCGCTCAAGTCGAATTCTGGGCGAAGCTCGGCATGGTCGCCGAAGCCGTCTTTTCGAGCAGCTCGATCAAGCGAGTGAAGGCCGCCGCCCGCGTGGAGAATCTTGCAGAGGTACTTGCTCAGGCCGACACGACCGAAGGTCGAGCCCAATTTGCGGCGGAGGTCCGCCGGCAGAGCGTTCCTCTTTACCGCTCCGTCGCGGCTGAGCCCGGCGTCTTCATCGAGAAACTCCCCGACGGTAGAGAGCGTCGCGGCAGGTTCGTGAATCGAACATTCACGGCTTTCGCTGGAGAGTCGAAGGTTGGCCCCTGAAATGGGCACTCCGCAGCTCATTTTTCTGGCCGGACTCAATGGGGCCGGGAAGAGCACGTTCTGACGGCCGCACTCACCCTCGTGCCTCACGTCGAGGTCCATGACAACTCCGGGGACGAGGAAAACCGACACTTGGGCCTCCGGATTCAAGGCGGAGACGTTGTTTGGCGAAAGGATGTCCTGCCTGATTGGCTCGCGAGCGTCCTTGGACAACAATTCGGGCGGTAACGGCTCGGTTGTCCCAGCGGGTTTCTGCCCATCGGGTCATGTCGTTACAGTGTTGCACATGGAGAACGCTGAGGAATCGTTGGTGGATCGGTGATGGATCGGTTGACGGGGATCGAATCTCCGGGCGCGACTGACCAAGGTGATCACCGGGGGGAACGATCGCTGGCATAGGTTCGGCTCGCCGCCCTTCGTACCCGCCTTTGCAGATTTGGGCAGATTGTAACAAAGTATCGATCCCTTGGATCGATCTTCCTGGCTACCGATCGAGGAAAATCCAGCGCCGCGCCGCCGAGGATTCGATCATCGCAAGGCAGGCCGCCACGCCCGCACGGCCGTCCGCGCCCGTACCCACATCGCTCGGGCTGCCGTTGATCGCCGCAATGAACGCGGCCAGCTGGTCGGTGTAGGCCTGCATGCGCACGTCGGCGAAAGCCGTGTCCGCCCCCTCGTGCTTCACTGGCGGCTGCTGCGCGACGACGCGCCAGCCGTTTTCATCCGAAAGGCGCAGCTCGGTATAGGGATCGAGGTCGATCAGGCCTTTGCTGCCGGTGATGCGGAAACGGAAATCCTCGCCTGGGAACGACGGTGTTGGCAGAGCCCGGCTCGAGAAGAGCGAGCAAATCGTCCCCGTCGATAGCTCCATCAGTCCCATCGTCGTATCCTCCACCGGCAAGTCCGGCAGGAAGGTGCGCGAGAAAGCCGTGACGGTCGTCACGTCGCCCCGCGTGAACCAGCGCAACAGGTCGACGGCGTGCGGCGAGCTGTTGATCAGGTGGCCGACGCTGGCCGGGTCATTCCACCACGCCCAGTTGCCGCCGAATCCGCCGGCCTTGATCGCGCCGGCGTACATCGGCATCGAAACCTGAACCGCCAGCACGCGTCCGATCACACCGTCGTGGATCAGCTCGCAGGCGCGCCGGTTGCACTTCCGGAAACGCTGCTGATAGCCAACCGCCAGCGTTCTTTTCGCAGCCGCCGCGGCGAGGATCATCCGGTCGCAGTCCGCGACGGACGTCGCCAGCGGTTTCTCCACCAACACATGCTTGCCCTGCGCGAACGCCGCGAGCGTCTCCTCCACGTGCAGGTGGTGCGGCGTCGTGACGACGATCGCGTCGATGTCGGGACGCGCGAGCAGCGCCGCCTTGTCGGTTTCGTAAGCCATGCCATAGCGCTCAGCCAAGGCCGGCGCGCGCGTGCCGCCGTGAACCGCCACCAAAACCGCATCAGGCAGGCGGCGAACCGCCTCCGCATGGGTCCGGCCCATGAAGCCGGAACCGAGGATACCAAAACGGATCTTTTTCATAAGAATGTCTCCTGGTTTTACGCCTCGGGCGCCATCCGCGGCACGGGAACGTTGAGTTCCACGGCCAAGCCCGTGAGTTTTTCCCACAACTTGACCGGAACAGGAATGCCGGTGCCCCCGCGCACGTCCTCTCTGCGCCACTCCGGTTCGCCGGCGATCAGAACCTCGTTGAAACCGGCGGCCGGTTCCGACGCTTTCACCAGACCGGCGAGCCGGTCCATGCGCGTCTCGAACTCACCCGGTGGTAGAAAACGCGCGGGATCGATCGCGATGAACGTGTGGCTGATGCCAAGCGGATCGCCGCCGGTGCGGTAGATCGGGAGTTCCGTCGCCATCGCGCCGCCGCTGAGTCCGGAACAGAGAATCTCGATCATCATCGCCAGGCCCGTGCCCTTGTATCCGCCGGTCGGCGTCGGCGAACCGCGCTGCGCGGCGACGGTCTCGGTCGTCGGCTGGCCCGCGGCATCGAGGAAGCCCCACTCGCGTGGGATTTGCGGTCGGTTAAGATACCCCTCGTGGGTGAGTTTGCCGAGGGCGGTGGTGGTTGCCATGTCGAGCAGCCAGCGGCCGCGGCCGCCGTGCCCCGGGACGGCGACGCAGAGCGGGTTCGTGCCGAGGACCGGCGTCTTTCCCTGCCAGGCCGCCACAGCCGGGCAGGCATTGCTCATGACGATGCCGATCAGGCCGGCCCGCGCGATCTTCTCTCCCCACCAGGAACCGGCGCCGAAATGATTCGAGTGGCTCGCCACGACGACCGAAACGCCGAGGGCTCGCGCGATCCGGATCGAATGGTCCGTGCAGCGGTCCGCCACCACCTGGCCAAGACCGTTCTCGCCGTTGTAGCGCAGGCACACGCCGTCTTCCTGCACGACGCGTCCGGCGGCCGGCAGATTGATGCCGCCCGCGCGCAACTGCTGGATATAGGTCGCGAGCATCTGGATTCCGTGTGAGTCGACCCCTCGCAGATTCGCGGCGACGAGCGAGTCGCTCACGATGCGTGCGTAGTCCTCCAGAGTACCCAAGGCCACCAACAACTGCCGGCAGAAATCGCGTAGCGCTTCGGCGGGGAACCGCACGATGACGGATTCATTCGATGAGGGAGTGGCAGGGGACATGGCGAAAAGTCAGCGCTCCGTCTGGCCGGAACGAAAGAAGTGTGGACCGGGCCAAAAGGCGAGCTGCACAACGATGCTGGAAGCTGGAGCGTTCAGAAGCACTATGCCGATCCGGATGATGGACTTGCCGCCACAGCGCTCGCGGCTTCGAGAAAAACGGTGATGACTAAAACGACGGCGGAGGTCATGGGGCTGGTTCGGCCTGACCTGCATCGGGTCGCCAGGCCAGCACGGATGTCGTGCGTCGGCCCGCCATGATTTCACCCGAAACGAAGATCCATTCGCCCGCCCGCTCCACCGCGGGGGCGGTTACCACCGGCGCGGGCCAGGCGCTGGACTCGAGCTTCCAAGCATGCTGCGCCACGTCGAAATAGAGTATGTCATCCGGCACGAGCGTCTCGCGCGGCAGTTTTCCCGCCTGTCGCCCGTCGACGCCGCCCAGCACGAACACGCGGGCCGGGTGGACCGCGACGGGTGCCGGCGAAGGTGCCGCCAGCGCCGACCAAGGCATGTCCGGCAGGCGCTCCCAACCCTGCTTCGGACGGTAGCGGTACGCATCGTTCAGGTAACTGGACACCGGCTTGCCGTCCGGCCCCTCGGTGAGTTCCTGGCCGCTGAACAGGTAAACCGCTCCATCAAGCGCGGCAATCACGCCCTGCGCCCGCGCCGGACCCGGCCAAGTAGGCAGGGATTCCCAGCCGGCTTCCGGCCGGGCAAGGTCCAGGCGGAAAAATCCCGGCGTACAGGCGCGCGGCGGTCCGGGCTGGTAACCACCAGCCACGTACACGAATCCGTCGAGCACGACGGCAACCGGACTTGAGAGCGGCCCCGGCAGCGCGGGCGCCGGCCGCACCTCGACCTGATTGTTTTCCCAGCGCAGCCAGAGTGAGCCTGCCTGCACCCCCGCCGCATTTTCTCCCCCGAGCGCGAGCACGCCGGCGGGAACCGACACCACCGCGGAGTATGCGAGCAGTTCCGGCAGCCGGCCCGCGGCCCGCCAGGCGGAGGCTCCCGGCGTCAGCACGAAAATCTCGTCGTAGTATTTTTTTATGCCGCCTTCCCACGGCCTCCGGTCCGGGAAGTTTGCTCCGCCCGCTGCGATCAAGACGTCGCGATGAATGCCCGCCAGCACCCCCGCGACGCCGGGAGCCATCGGGTAGTCCGGCAGGCATCGCCAGGCCACGGGCATCCGCATCGGCTCCGCGAAAGACAACCGCAACGCCCGGCAATCGATGTCACCGCGATCGGAGATCCGCCGGTACACCACCAGCACGTTGTCGCCGTGTCGCACCACCGCCGCCGCGACGACCTCTCCCTCCAGCATTTCGTCCGCAAAGGCGACGTCGATCCAGCCGTCCGAAGCCTCGCGCACGATCACGAGCGCAGCGCTTGGAAAAGTCGGCCTCTGGCCAGACACCCGCCGACCCGTCCTGACGCCGACCCGTCCGCCCGCAGGCCCCGCTGCCGCCAGCAGCCCCGCCGGAGCCGCCGCATCCGCGACCAGAGCCTCCGGCACTGCCTTGCCCCAGACTCCTCCGTGCAGAGGAGCCTTCGCCCCGCACGGACGGCCGGCCGCATCCGTCCAAGAAACAAGCCAGCCTCCCGCGCCCGCATCAAAGGAGGCATGCAGGCCGCCGGTAGGGGCGGCCGGACCGAGGACAACGGGAATCAATGCCTGTATGGTCTTCATGGGTAAGGGAGACGTCGCGGACGCCGCATGGCCGTCGAAACCGCAGCCGATGGCCAAGCCCACGATCCCGGCCAGATGCAGGAAAGTGCGACGTGTGCAGCGAAGAGTGGATGACATGGCGGCAACAAAACAGGGGACGGACCGATCGGCGCTGATCGCGACCCATGAGCTGCGATCCTACGGTCGCTGACAAGACCCGCTGACTGGTAAGACAATATAACCACTTGCGTGGCCTGTTCCCGGATTGCCGGGCCTTCCATCCTCGCCCGTCGTGGTCCGCCGAGGATGACTGCCGCCGAGGATGCTGTCGCGGCCGCAGCCGCTAAACACAAGATCGCTTGGGGCCGCCCCGGCGGCAACGTCGAGCAGATCGCGCGCATCACCCGCAAGGGGGGGGGAACTCATCGCGCACGGCAGCGACTTCGGCGCGGTCATGTCGATGCTGCCCATCTACGCCAAGAACCTGGCGGACGGGTTCGCGCAGGGGTGATGCCGCGGACGCGCTGACCATGGCCCGGGTCGCCTAACGTGAGAGGGCGGACCGCACGGCGGCCGAGAAAGCGTCGAACCCGTCGACCAGCGGCGTGCCGGCCTCGCCGGTCATGCGCAGGAGCGCTCGCTCGTCCTTGAAGCCGCTGCCGGTCACGAGGCACACCGTATGTTCCTCGGCTTCCAGTTCGCCGCGAGCCACGGCCTGCTCGACGCCGGCGAGCGCCACGGCGCCGGCCGGTTCGCAGAAGATGCCTTCCTCGCGCGCCATCCGCGCCTGCCAGGCCCAAACCGTTTCGTCAGCCACGACATAACCCTGCCCGCCTTGGCGCCGACACGCGGCGATCACGTCGTCCCCATCGAGGACGCTGCCCACCTGCAAACCGCTGATGGCCGTTGTCGAGACCACGGCGCGCGCCGCGCTCCCGCTGCGCAGCGATGAGGCGATGGTGTCGTTTCCCGCCGGCTGCACGCAATGCACGCGACCCAGGCGGCCCGGGCCGTCGATCCCGCGAGCCACGGCGAGGGTCAGGCCGCCGCCGCCCGCCGGGCTGAAGATGCTGAATCTTTCGCCGGGCAGCGCATCGGCGATTTCATAACCAATCGTCTGCACACCAGCCATGCCGCGCGGCGACAGCGCGAAGGCACTGATCTCGAAGCCCGCGCCGACTTCGTCGGCGAGGCCCCCCAGCCCGCGCATGACCGTGTCGCTGACGGTGGGCGAGGAACCGAAATCGCGGATACGCAGCAACTGTGCCCCGTAGGCGCGCATCTGGCGCAGCTTGCCCTCGGGCGCGCCCTCGACGATGGCGAGATGGCAGCCAATGCCGGCGCGGGCACAGTACGCGGCCAGCGCGGCGCCGGTGTTGCCACTCGAGGTGCCGAGGCAAGCCCTTTTGCCGTCGCGCTTCAGATGTGTCACGGCCGCGGCAGCGAAGCGGTCCTTGTAGGATCCCGTCGGGTTCGCGCCCTCGTATTTGAACCAGAGATTCTTCAATCTCAGCGCCGGGCCGATTCGCTGCGAGCGAATGAGCGGCGTATTGCCCTCTCCCAGTGTCACCGCTTCGGCCCCGACCGGGGCGCCCCACTTTTCGGCGTAGTTCCAAATGCTCATGAATCGTTCTCCGGTGTGGTCCACGGTCCCAGCGGCGAATGGACGAAGCCGGTGGTCAGGGTGGTGCTCACGGCGCCGTGCGCGGGGACCGTCAGCAGTTCGCCGCTCTTCACCAGATCGGCAAAACGCGCGACCGGCGACGTGCTCGGCTGGAGCGTGATGATGTGGCCCTCGCCCCACATTGGGTAGTGGGGCGCGCCCCCGGCGCAGTTCCATGACCACGCGTACGGAAATTTTTCGAGCTCCCACTCCATCGCAAAGCCGAGCTGGCGGCGCTCGTTCCAAATGCAGCCCCAGGCGGCGTCGAACTTCGTCAACTGGACAGAATGGTCCTTTCCGCTGCCGGCCGGGGGCACCACGCTGCAATCGCGCATCGCACCGCCCTCGCGCTCGGGCACGAAGGGCCAGAGCCCCGTGTAACCGGCCTTCAGCTGCAGGGATGCCGGATCGTCCGCCTTGAAAACCCGCACCTCCCGGGCGGGCGTGAGCAGCTTCGCCCCGTCCAGCAGGGGCCCACCAAAGGTGGGGTGCTGCAACCAGGCCACCGGCAGCGCCGTGGCCGAGCGGTTCTCCACGGTTTCCGTCCAATGCATCAGCGGGTCGTTCCGCTCGAGGGTCAGGGTGCGGCGGTAAACCAGCGGCGTCCGCACGGAACGTCCCACCAGCGTCACCGTCAGGCCCGTTTTCGTCTGCCGGGTAGGCTCGACTGTCCACGGCACAGCCCGCAGTTCGCCGTGCGTACCGATCGGCGCCCCAAAATAGCTTGTGGGAAAGAAACCGGTGGGCAGTGAGACGTACCAACTGCCGTCCATCACGTCGAAGAGGTCGCTCCCTGCCGCCTCTGGCTGGTCTAGCATCCGGGTGCGCGGCGGCTGGACGTAGGGATTGTGCCAGATGATGTCGATGCCGCTGGCCAGGTCGATGTAGCTGGCGATGGCCCCGCCCATTTCCGGCCACACCGCCACGCTGCAAAAGGCGTTCTGGAGCACGAGGAGCCGGCGTCCGTCCTCTGTCACCCACCGGGAAACTGGTTTGGTCGGCTTCCCAGCCGCGGGGCGTTGCCGTCCGGCCGTCCGCCGAGTTTCTTTACGAACAGGCTTCTTACTGCTTTTATTAATCATGATTACTCCGGTCGCAAAACTGCGCCTCGATTTGAAAAAGCTTGCTCCTGGCTTCCATCGCCGCCGCTTCCAGGCGCGGGACGTCGGCTTCGACGCGTGGATCTGGCGCGGCGGCCCGGGTCCTACACTGCTCCTGAACGGCGCCACGCACGGCGACGAATACGAGGGGCCCACCTTGCTGCGGCAGTGGGCCGATGCCTGGCACCCCGCGCAGCTGCGCGGCACGGTCGTGATGGTGCCGGTCCTGAACGAGGGCGCTTTCATCGCCGGCCAGCGCTGTCACCCGGACGACGGTGGCAATCTCGCGCGGGCCTTCCCCGGCTCGGCGCGCGGCACGGCGACGGCCCGCCTGGCCCATCTCTTCGACACGCAGCTGCTGTCCCAGGCCACTCACTACGTCGACCTGCACAGCGGCGGCGTCTCCTATGAGTTGCTGCCGTGGGCCGGTTACCTCACACGCAACGACCAGATCGGCCGCGCCCAGCGCGCGATGGCCGCCTGCTTCGATTCCTTCTGGTGCTGGGGCGGACCGTTCCTGCCCGGCCGCACCCTGAGCGCGGCGCACGTCCGCAACATTCCCGCGATCTACACCGAGTGCCGCGGCGCCGGCGGACTTGATCCGCTGGATTTGCAGGCGCTCCAGCGCGGTCTGGAGAATCTGCTCCGCTGGACAGGCTGCCAACCCGGTCCGACGCGCGCCCTGCGCCGGCAGAAAACCCGCACCACGGCCGATGCTCAGGAAGCCCACCTGCAGGTCCACCATCCAGCGCCGCTCGACGGCCTGTTCGTCCGCGGTGCCAAACTGGGGCAGCGGGTGCGCAAGGGCCAGACTCTTGGCTTCGTTCACGGCCTCGGCAGCTCCAAGAAAGTCCCGGTGCTGGCCGAACGCACCGGCCGCATTGTGCTGATCCGCTACCAGCGTTCGGTGCGCAAGGGCGATGCGCTCTTCACGCTCGCCCCGATCTGAGCCGGCACCTCGTGGTTGCCGGCGGCTCATGCCAGCAAGCCGCCGTCCACCACCCAGGTCGTGCCCGTGACGAAGCGGGCGCGGTCGGAACACAGGAAAGCCACGATGTCCGCGACATCCGCCGGGGTCCCGCTGCCAAGCGGGGTCTGGTTGACCACATCTGAACCCACGCCGCGACTGGACATCGCCGCGAGCTGCGCGACCGACGTGTCGCCCCGGATGTCGCCCGGCGCCACCGCGATGACGCGGATGCGGTCCGCCGCCAGTTCCTTGCCCATGGACTGCGCCAGCGAGGAAACCGCGGCCTTCGTCGCGGCATAGAGCATCGCCCCGCGCTGCGGCCGAAGGGCGTTGATCGAGGAAATATGGATGATCACGCCCCCGCCGGCGGCGCGCAGGTGCGGGGCCGCAGCTTGGGAACAAAAGATCACGCCGCCAAGATTAACGGCGACCATGCGGGAGAAATCCGCAGGAGTCAGTTCCGCCAGCGCGGCGATGGCCGGCGAGCCCGTGATGGCCGCGTTGTTCACCAGCACGTCGAGGCCGCCGAGCACCCGCACCGCCTCGTTGATGAAGGCGGTGCATTGCTGCAAGTCCCCCACATCGACCCGGAGCGGGATCACCCGGTCGCCATAGCGCTCCACCAGCGGTGCCGCCACCGCCGGGTCGGGCTGGCCCACAACGACGCGGCCGCCTTGCCCGATAAATTGCTCCGTGATGGCGCGGCCGATGTTGGTCGCCCCGCCGGTCACCACCGCGCGCAGCGTCTTCATGACACCAAAACCTCCACCTCAGCCGCGACTCCCTGCCGTCCATGCCTGGCCGACGGGTGAGCCGGTCCTACCAGAGCCCGAAGCCCCGGTGAGCGCCTCGAAACAGGGAAAGAGGTGCCATTCATAGGAGTTTTCTCGCGAAAGCGCGGACTGTGCTCAAAGTCGTTTGACTGGTCAATTGAAGTAACCAGTTACTCGGTCTTTCTCCGGCGGAAAAACTCCGCCCAGCATGAGTCCGGGCCAGTCGATCATGTCAATCACCTCTCCCCTGCCCATCACCCGGCGTCCTGCCTCAGGAGCGGGCCTGACCCTGGCCTACGGGTAAGAGTTTATGATGAGTTCCCTGCCGTTCGAGATTCCCAAGCGCCTTTCCCTCTCCGCGCAGGCGGCGGCTTGCATCGCGAAGGCGATCGAAGCGGGCACGTGGGAAAAGTTCCTCCCCAGCGAACGGCGCCTGTGCGAAC
>Ga0163154_10007014_pt1 | contig 13587 bp, 20 predicted proteins | sample OliLakLV19MP9P1_FD_148649 | JGI IMG/M metagenome (GOLD analysis project Ga0163154, IMG submission 148649) | Freshwater microbial mat bacterial communities from Lake Vanda, McMurdo Dry Valleys, Antarctica - Oligotrophic Lake LV.19.MP9.P1 | ecosystem: Environmental > Aquatic > Freshwater > Lake >... | reverse complement strand
GTGTTATCAACATTAGCCAGCCCAACATCGGCTTTGACTAGTTGGAGGTCAGTTTTAAGAGTTGCCACTGCTACATCTTCAGGAGCGCCAGTCGTTCCAGCAGTTCTACCTTTATAAGTTTTAGTAGTCATGTTGGCAGATTTAGCGTTAGTCACAACGCCAGCATCTATAGTCCAAGTAGCACCTGAAGCCGATACAGTTATGTCGCCTTTGTCACCGTCAGATATGCCACCACCTCCGCCACCCGCTCCGTTAGATACTGCGGTGATAAGCCCTTTGGCATTTACTGTTACGTCTGCATTAGTAAACGAACCTACATTTGAGTTTACGGTTGCTAGTGTTAAAGCAGTAGCACCAGTGGCATCGCCTGTATGGGTTGCGTTAGTTACCTTGGCATTATTAGTCGCAATATCGCTTTCCATTGTGTCGAGGTTGACTGCTTGTGTAACAGTAATATGTCCAACTTTAGTTGCATCGCCTGATGGGTAGGAGTTTTTAGCAGTGTTGGCAGTAACGGCTGAGTTACCACTAACAGACGCGCCAAAGTCCGATACTTGGCTGGCGGTAACGGATAATGCCGCTTGGTGTTGGGTAACATTGGTTTGTTGGACTCTAGCGTTAGCGAGTACACCGCTGGTAAGTTCTGCTGCATTGGTTGTGGCCAGAGCAGCACTACCCGCATCACCTTTACCAGCAAGTACTTGCCAGAAAGTAGTGTTAGTGGGTAGCGTTCCTGCTACTGCATTAGAAAACATCACATAGCTAGAACCTAAGTAATCTACTGAATCACCTACTCCATAATCAGTAGCACCTACATACGCACCTCTTGGTACTAAGCCACCTGCTACGTTAGTAAACTGTATTGGATCCGTGAGTTTAACTATACTAAATCCACCCATTATTTATCTCCCTTACGCATATGAATGACCTGCCCGTCCTGTCCAAGTGACTGCCGTTGCTCTTAAAGCTGATGCGTCACTGGTGTCTGTTAAGTTGTACCTAGTAATTGTCCAAGAAGCCGTAGCTGATGCGACTCCTGGTAAAGCTGTTCCGACATAGATTGACGTGGAGCTGGAATAGTCGTAGCGTTCTATGACAGCCGCTGATGTAGTTGGTACTGCACCGTTTATTAAATCAACGTACACCGCCTTGCCAGTACTATCGACATAAGGCGTACCGTTACCACCTCCACCACCTCCACCACCAAAACGCTTTTCGGTTATTTCTTTTAGTAGCTTGTTAGAGGTATCAAGCTTAGTTTCTACCTTTGCTAGATCAGTCTTTGGTATCTCTGGGAACTTAGGTATTTCTACTGGCTTTTGAGATTTAACTGCGCTTAGTAGATCAAGCATCACCTTTTGTAGTGGTTTTAGGTCTACTTCTTTCTCGTTAATGATCGGTGCTTCTGCTACTAGTTTAAGGTCTTTAATAGCCTTAACAACGTCTGAGGTGTCTAGTTTTATCTCACTTAGGTTAGTTACTTTGAGTGCATCTTTCTGTTCCGGTATCTTGGGCAAGGATTTAGGTATTAAGCCTAGTTCCCTTTTCATACTGTTAAGTGCGTCAACAACTGGCTTCAGGTCTAGCTTGTTGGCAAGTATATCTGCGTCTAATTTAGATACGGCTGTAACAACCTTATCTACGTCAGGTGTAGAGATACTACTAAGCTGGTTCATAACTTCAGTCTTAGTAGTTTTCCCATCGAGAAACTTAATCAGCGTATTAAAAGCTGTGACGAGTGTATCTTCAAAGTTATCTAACTGAGCAGTCCGTTGTTGGTACTGCTTATCAGAAGAAGCTGCGGTGGCTTCTGTTTGAAAGTATTGTCTAAGGTTCTCTCTTTTGTTCATAGTGTTAGGTTGGGTCAACGCTCCCATTATCTGTTAGAGCCACATAGTAAGCCAGGTAGTTTATTTTGCCGGCAGTCAATGTAGCTGTGGCTACCGTTGCAAATATTGTTTGCCCGTCGAAGTATGACTTGAGGGGTATAATTGCTGGAGCAGTTCCCCTGGTTACAACACCAGTCGTACCATCTATACTTGCACCAGCAACTATGTTAGTACCCGTAAGTATAGTTATCAGGTCGTTCGTAGTGCCTGTTTTACCGTGTACTAGTGTTCCCGATGCCCCCGCAAGGGTAGTTTCAACATATCCTACTACTGTTACCCTACAAGTACCAGTAACCGTAAAGAGTGGTATTATGCCACTAGAGCCACCAGTTAGGTTAGCCTTTGCCATAATTGTAACCACACCCGCACCCGTATCTCCACCAGAGTTAGTAATATCGACAAGTGCCGCTCCTGCCGTATTAGCCTCAATAGCAGTCTTTACTTCACTGGCTAGAGATAGAACCTGGTTTACGTCCTGACCATCAGCCATTACTGTACTTGTCCATGAGTAGTTAGCAGCAGTCGATGTAGTTGCAATTAGATTTCCCGCTATGCCGACTACTTTTGCGTCTATTACTTGAGTAGTGTTTGTATTTGTCGTAGCTGTAACATTCGGGTGAATAAGAGTACCAGCAAAGTATTCCGTTCCTGGAGTTCCTGAAGCATTTATAGCTGACTTGAGGTTGTCAAGAGTTATTGCTGCACTAGCTCCAATTTTTACATCATAGGCTAGTGTTGGAGTGCTTTTGAACCTATAAACTGTAGTTCCAATCGTTAGTGTTTCATTGTCTGCTAGGTCTGCTGTGGATTGTGTAACCGTACTTGTCGCTACAACACCAGCACTTGTTTTAAGGTTTACTAAAATTGCATTTACGACAGTCGATACCCCAATATTTGAACCAGGTGGTTGGTTACTCGTAGAATATTCAACTGTTATGTCGTTACCGCCTATAGTGGTAGCATCGGCAGTGAATACCATATCGTTGTTAGCGCCTGTCAACGATGTAGTCATTGCAGCTTTAGTTGGTAGTTTACCGCTTGCTGCACCTGAGTTAAATGTTATTGACCGCATAGCAGCTATAGGTTTTAGTCCTGCGTATATTTCGGCTAGTTGTCCTCTTGTAAACATTGTATATTCCTTTCAATCTTCACCCTGTAAGGCAATGTCATCTTGCCAGAGTAGAGATTGGTTAATTTAGTTTGGTGGGGTGGTATGTATACCGTTACAGTCATGTCTTATGACCCTGTAATCGTGGCGTGTACTACCCCTTTTACTAACTACGCTTCTCTTGCCCAGATTCCGTCAACGTGTATGATGTTCCATCCAGTAGTACCGTTTCCGACAATACTCATTTCATCACCTACTCGTGAAGTGGCTTTGGTGTTAATAGCATCTTTGTTGTCTGCTGCCGTGTAGCCGTTTCCAGCAATAAGGTCAGCAGCGTCAGGAGATACTGTAACTAGTGCAGAACCGCCATCGACAGCGCCAGCAGGAGTTCCAGTTGGGTTGTCTCCACCATTACGGATTGTGTATACATAGCCTACAACAGTAGCGGGTAGTGTTATAACTACACCGTCCACTGTTACGTTCTGTACGATACCTTGATCTGTAATAGCAAGGGTTTTGTTGGATGTGACATTCACGAATTTTCGTCCGTCAGTTGGTAACATGGTGTTTTCCTTCTCTTATTAGTTTACTTTTTGGAGACTACAGGTGTCTCGGTTTCTTTTGGTTCTGCTTTTGGTCGTGGGTCTTCCACTCCGACAAATACGAATCCAGCTTTGATGTAGGCATTTGTAAGTGGTGTGCCAAAGTTAGGCTCGTTCACTAAATGCACAACTGTGCCAGTTTCTTTGTGTTCATAGAATCCATCACTAGACTTAGAACCTTCTTGTTTCTCAAACATTGTAATCTCCATTTTCTCCGTTCTCTTATAACGGGTTGTTAGTTAAATACTAGGACTTTGTGTAAACACGAATACCAGTACCACGTTGGTTCAAGATGAACATGTCGTGGTAACGGCGACCCTGGCAAATCCAACCGTCAACGTCTTTATCGTTGTCGAGTGTTCGTACCATGTCAAACTTGTTTACTGCTACACCAATTTCAGGACATGTAATCATGAACTGGAAGTTAGTAACAAAGTAGGTTGAAGGAACTTCTTTGATAGTTAGACCATCAATCATTCCAACGATACCTTTTTTGCTGTCTGCGTATGCAGTATCACAGTCTTGCTTGAACTCAGGGTCTCTTTTGAGTAGGTTGACGACTGCTGGGATAACCCATAGGCAACGACCCGTCTTAGAGTACTTAAGTTCTGTAAGTGCTGCTTGCTGTGCAAGAATCAATGAGTAAGCTGTAGTGTTAGCTACGGCTGTTCCTGCAACGACACCTTGGGAGTTAGTGATAGCATAAGCTGTCAAGATTCCTAGGTTGTATACATCGGTTGCCATTATCTTCAATATAGTTCGTTAGGCTATACCCGCTTTCGCTGCTGCATATTACTATGCAGATGAGACTATATCTTCTTCCCCTTTTGGGGAGTTACCCATTTCGAGCCACTTGGCCCTACGTCCTTACGGACTAGTCGTTGAACTTTATGTATCTTTTATGTCTTTCCAGTGGTAACCGTATGCTGTTTGCTGTTTGCCTGTCGCTGATGCTCTTATTTTACGAGCCATGCCTTGCGTATCTTTGGAGTTCTTAAACTTAACTCTATTTATTTGCTCGGCTGCTTGGGTGCTACTAGGGTAAACAATCTTTGTTTCAACACACAGTATTTCTTTCCTGTGAGTTGGTGGTTGCTTAAGACCTGTTCGCCATGCGTGCTGCATGTTTTCTACGGGTGTGCACCACTCTAGGTTGTTTGACCTATTGTCGGTTTTTACACCGTTTACGTGGTTTACGTGTGGTTTGTTGTCGGGGTTTGCTAAGAACATTTTTGCAACTAGCCTGTGTACACTCATTGTCTTACGACTTTCTGATGTGTATAGCATTACTGCAAAATATCCGCTACGTCTCAGGCTTTGTTTTAAAGTGCGACCATACTTAATTGTATGAGTGTTGTGCTTAATGCCTGATAGTACTGATTTATCTAAACTTCGGATTCTACCTCGGTTAGATACTTCGTATACCGCAAACCCTTTTACTGGTTTCCATATTTCCATAAAGACTCCTTCTTGAGTGTCTTAGGTTGATTTGTTAAAGATACATCTTAGCTGCTGATTGTCCCTGAGGGAGTTTCCAGCAATTAGAGTAATTTTCTAAGCAAGTTGCCCTGCGAGTGCCCAGAACATTTTAGGCACGCTTACTTCACGAACTTGTCGTTTGATAGCTTTAGCTGATTCTGTAACCATCATGCTGTCTGCATAGTTACCACGATCAATACTAAAGTTAAATGACTTGTCCTGTGAAAGTGTCATTGTCTGTGTTCCTACACCTAATTCAACTAAAGCACCAAATCGGCTCAAGCCTGAACGTGTGTAGTCTGATTCTGCTACTGTTTCTACGTTATAGATGGTAACGGAGTTTTTGCCGTTAAAGTCTAAACGTACTCTTTTTGCATCAAATTCACCCATAGTAACTGACTCAAGATGTACTCTTTCGTCAACTGCACTTAGGTGGGCTGCTGCGTAAAACTGTGCCATTTTATTTATCCTTTTCTTATTAGTCGGACATTAGAATGTCAAGGATAGTGTCTTTCTGTGGTTCTTTTGGTGTTGCAGCAGGTTTTGAATCTGCGTTGGTTTGCATTTTTCGTGCGGCCTTCACCTGTTGAACAGCACCAGATTTGACAGCACCTTGAAGTAAGTCCGCTGTTTCTGTTAAATGTTCAATTAGCGAGCCTTTAATCCCTACAATGTTTTCGTTCTGGTCATACTGCACATAGCCGGCGTTATAATCGCGGATAGCTTTGTCGTATGCCCTTTGATTGAACTCGTCACTATCTGGGTTAAAGATTTGAAGTGCGGGCTTAGATTTAGCAGTTTCAAACTCATTTATGAGTGTGTTCTCGTTGTGTTCAACGAGCCTGCTGTAGTCTTTAGCTTCCAGTGTTCGTATACGTTCGTCATTGTCATCCTCCGAGCCTCTGATATGTTCATTGGCTACTCTAGCGACCCTTTCCTCACGTTCACGAATGGCTGATTGCCGTTCTTCGTACCGTCTACGAGCTTCATCTTTAGGGTCTGTTGGGGTTTCGACTTCCTCAACTTCTCCTTCGGTTGGCTCTACCTCTGGTTCGGTCTCAGGTTCAGGTTCTTGTTTTACTGGTGTTTCTACAACTTCGGAGTTCGCTGTGTCCCCGTTGTCTTCTGTTTCACTTAGTATGTCAAGAACTGGGTCTGACTCTGGCGTTTCGGTTACTTCTGCAACCTCGGTTGAAGTATTATCTTCGTCCATTTTTTCTCCTTAAAGTTTGCTGTCGTTAGATAGGTGACGAACCTCTACTCTTATGTGAGTGAACCATTTGCAAGGGAGCAAATTAGGATAGTCTATTTTGGACTACCCTAATTCACCACCATGTCTTCTAGTACAAAGTTGTCGCCTTTCTTGTTTAGCCTTTTGCCTAAGGGAATGTGATGTCTGAACCTCGTACCTATGTCTGTTACACCTATAAGCCAGTTACCCTCTTGGTAGGCTTCGACAATCTTGTTAGTGGTTGGGATGTTGGATATATCAAACTGATAATCTGGCGGTGTTTCTAGTTCTTTGGTCATTTCTTGTTCTCTGCTTCTCTTAGGGCTAGTGCGAACTTAGTCTTTAGACTGTCAAGGTACTTACGGTACATGCCTGCTGCCTTAAGCTCTGCTCTGAATAGGTCATCATTGTCTTTGGTTGAATCTACGTAACCAGATATGTAATCAAGAGTTATGTCTTTTTCAGCTTCAATCATAGTTAGTATGTCTTGAAGTTTAGGAGTAAGCTCAACCATGATACGCCTCTGCTCATCAAGTAGTTCTTTGGTTGCCTCGTTAGGCTTTTCGTTACCAAATGTACCTTCACCATCTACACCCGTATAAAGAGAGGAATCGTCCATTACTGGCCTCCTTGTAAGAAGTTAATTATTTCGTCTTCAGCAAAGCCCTCTGAACGAGCTTGCATAATACGCATGGCTATATCTTCATCAGTACCGTATTGTTCCATAGTCATTAGCAGTTCTTCATCTTCAGGGGCTAGTGATTCTTCAGCCATTGGGTCAGACATCATCTGTTCTTCCGTCATTGGTTCTTCTATCGGGTTGCCCATTTCATCAACTGGATTACCCATCTCATCAACACCACCCCCCGTCTGAGGAGCTTCTATCTGAGTCAGTACCTTTTCAGCACCAGTAGTACCGCTTGCACCGACTACCTTCTTAAATGCTTCGCCTAGGTTAAATTCCCATCCACTCATTTGCATTGCAGGTATAAGATTAGGATTAGAAGTAGCTATGTCTATAAGCTCTACCCATCTGTTTTTCTCGTCTTCGTCTGATTCTGGTCGTGCGTCATATTCAAACTTAAACGTAGCTTTTAGATCTTCGTAGATTACTGGTAGCTCACCGATAGATGGTTCTGGTGTATTAGGGTTGTCGTCTAAATAGCCATAGCTTAATAGTCGTTCTAAGTCATCTTCAGCTATGTCAAGTATGTCTGCACCTTCCATCTGAGCCATGTGTACGTTCATCATCTTGGTAGCCATCTTTGCACTTGCATTGTCGGCCTTGTTTCTTAGGTAGTTGTCTTGAGCGTTAGTGCGTTCTTGTTGCATCTGTACGCCGGCTTGAGTCTTAGAGAAGCTTGGGTTGCCTGATTCACTTGATACAGAGCCGTCAGTACGACCTTGCAGTGTTTGCAGTTGTGATTTATATAGTCCGAAGTTAGCAGGAAATTGTGTGTAGACTGAGTTAGTATTCTGCATAATCTGTACATCGGCTTGACCTGTCATCCATAGTGCATTAGGGGTGTGTGTAAATGAGTTTAAGTTGGCACTTTCAATAGAGCCACTAATCTTTGTAACTGGTTGTAGTCCTATCTGAGTAGCTAGTACATGTGCCTGAGTCATGTAGTCTAGTACGTTCTGAGTTGGGCCTGCTAGTTCAATACGTCCTATGCCGTAAGGAGATTCAAGCGTTTCATAGCAATACTGCATAGTAATAGGTAAATCACCCGTTGGGTCAGGGTTAGTCCATTCACGCGCACACTCACCTACTTCTAAGTGTTTAGAGAACATGTAGAAAGGAGCACCAATACCTCTGTTGAAACAAACAGTTGTCTTTATACCAGAGCTAGAGATTTGCTTGTCTCGCTCGTTGATATTCTGTTCCTCCATCTCTTTAGAAGTCATAGACATATCTGCAAGCTTCTTTAATACCTTGACGTTCCAGCCACCCTCACCCTTGCCGGCACGTTCGATAATCTTTTTTAGTTGTATCTTGGTAAAGTAAATATCTAGGAATACGTAATCGCAGTCATCAACAGAGAACTTGCCTGGCTCTAGCTTTACGTTTCTGACGTATGGCAGTGACCAATCTGAGCCTGTGTAGGTTTCAGTACCTACAAAGAAGTTGTAACGTGGTTGTGCGCCATACTTTAATGCTCTATAGAGTGCGATTTGTTCTTTATCAAAGAATGAGGCTTGGGTATTAGAGTTAGGTACTATCTGTGTATTCCAGATAATGTTGGCTATTTCGTTTAGCCATGCTTCTTTTCTATCAGTAGAGGTAAACTTACCTGTTTGCATGGCAGGTAGTACTTGCATAGGGGTTTCAATAAGTGAAGCAGCTAGAGAGCCATCATTTACGCGTGGCATGTTCTTGCCAAGAGTCTTGGATAGTTTGTTGCCAGCTATGCGTTCGTATTCATCAAACGGCTTGAACCAGTCCTTAGAATGTCTCTCAGCTTCGTAGTAAGCGTCCTTGAGTTCCGCTTTGGTAAGATAAATCATTTGCCGCAGATGTTCCTTTTGGACTATCTACGGCGAGGCGAGTCGAGTCGATTAAATTATGTTTGTATTATACCATTTTTATAATTGTAAATATAGTATTCTCTATTTTTCCACAGTGTATGACCTAGTAATAAGCTTGATGTTGTGAGTCTTGGGGTCTGCTTGAACGGTTATAGTGATGTTGGATGTCTCTTTAGTATCTATAAGATTTAGTGCTTTCATTATCTCACCAAGAGCCTGTGAACGGTCTGTTATCAGTTCGGGTATCGAGTATTCTTTTTTAGTAGACTTTAGTTTGCCACCAAAGTATGACTCTGTAGTACTTATCTTACCGAATTGCATATCTTTCACTTTATTCTCCTATACCATAAAGTTAGTTGGTTTATATTGTTGCTGTGGTTTATACACGACTGGTGGGTTCTCTGTTTGATACATCTGCCATGCTCCAGCAAGTGCCATGATGTCATCATCAAACGAACCTGTTTCTGCTTCTGCCCTCCACCCCGATGGTGTTTTCTTCTTTACGAATGAGAACATCTGAGTTGCGGTATTGTCGCTGTAGATCGTAACTAAATGGTTGTTTACAAGTTCTTCTACGCCAGTTAGCATTACGGGTCGGGTGGCAGTGTTGGTATTCCACCCCATCTTATCTGTACGTTCTAGTTCTCCCTCACTGTTAAGCTTGTACTGGTAGTAGATTGTATAGTTCTGGTCACGATTTAACCTTGATAGTCTCTCTAGCTCATAACCACCCCCATTATTAGTTTCATAGCATACAACTGGCTTAACCCCTGTTTCTTTATAAATCCATTCAAGCACTATCTTTAGTGCAGGTGTTACATCTATTATTGAACCTTCATAGCTCAACTGTATTGGTATGTCGAGTCTATTTTTACTGATGAACATGCCGGAGTTAAAGTCGCTTCCCTCTCCTGCTGTATCTATAAACACCAGAATAAACTCACCGCTATTCAGTTTTCTGAACTGCTTAAACATGTCTTTGTCAATAGTTTGTGCTTCTATAGGTTTAATCTGCAAAGTTTCTTTTTGGTATTGAATCATGGCCATTTGATCAAAGTAAGGTAAACCTGATGTTAGGAACGCTTCGAGGGCTGTCAAAGGAAACTCTTGCGCACCTAGTCTACCTAAGTCTCTGCGTTTCTTTTCTACATATTCTTGTGAGTATTCCCAGTATGGTGAGTAGAATAGTGCTGCGAAATCGTTATCTCCACGCATAGCAGCATCCCAGAATTTCTTGTACTCATTGAACCCTGCCGCTGTAGTTTCAAATATCTTATGTGCGCCAGGTAGACACGCCTCACCAACACCTGCCATAAGTGATAGAACGTCAGCTAATGATACTTCCGTTAAGTGTAGGAATGTTATATCATCACCACGTCCAAAGTCTGTGTTGCGAGCTGTACCTACTTGCAGTATGTTTTGGAATGATTCTTCTTCACCATCTTTGTTTATATAAGTACCCTCATACACCATCTGATTCTTAGAGTTGTACTTGTAGGGTATTTTAACTTTATTCTTTTTCTCATAGCTGTTAATGTAGTACTTAGCTCTTGCTAGTTGCTTCTCGGAAGCAGTCTGGTCAAATGACATAGAGATACATTTCTCGTTATGCCCCATTAGGAATTTAGTAACTGCTATACCTAGTGCATCTGAACTGAACCCCATCTTACGAGCTTTAAGTACCAAGATGTCTAGGTAGTACTGCATGTGCCAATTAAGTGAGTGTTGCGCTGGATTAGCGAAGAAGGATACGGGTTCTTTGTTCTTGTCTATAATCTTAAAGTTATCTGACATAAATAGTTCGTAGCTAGATGCTTTGAACCCAGTGTCTATGATTGGTGGAGTGTTCTGTAATGGATTAGGGTAGGTGGTTAAGTCAATCATAAATCGTACTTTGCTTTCTGCTCTGCTTGATGTAGATGATAGTGAGTACTACCACCATCTCTATCCTGCCCGATGCCCATAAGTTTTAATGCTCTATCACTACCCATAAGCTGTGTTTTAATGTCTTCTGTGATCTCACCAGTGAACTCATTTTGTTTCATAGCGTGTAGTGCTTTGCCTATTGGGGCTATGCTACTATCTAAATCTATGCCGTGTTTTATTAACGCTATATTTAGTGCTTCCTTAACATGTGGTTTATTAAGCGTCTGACCTGCTGTAGATATAATGCTTGTGTCTTTACCCCTCATTGAGTAGCCTGCCGCCTCTGCTGCCTGCTTATGTGTCAGTCCTTTTGCCTTAGCCTGTACTAACTTAGCCTCTTTGACTGTAAGTTTAGGCATTGTCTACTTTTTTCTCAACTGTTACATCCTTAGGTTCATAAGTAGTTGCTTGTCTTGCCCTAACCTTGCCAGACTTCTTGTTGATGTAAGTGATAATTAGTTCTGTTGGTGAGCCTTCATGGTCAAAGCGTAGTAACATTCCCTTTTTAAGTTTTTGTATTCCCTCTTGCGTAAATAAGTCTGAGATGTCTTCGGATTTAATGGTTTCTTTGGCCATGAACTGCGTCCCTTCGTTTACTTAGCTTAACTTCTTAAACTCAAACAAAGTAGCAACAGGACTCAGTAGACGTAGTGTGCAATCTACTGAGCATGGATATATGTTGCTATCCAACCTACTAGGAATACCATTAGAAGATGGAGAGTAGGTCTTTGTCTGTTTTTAAGTACTAATAGTTAGGTGCATTATAGCATAATCAGTAATAAATGTCATGATGGTTTGGGGTTCATAGAAAAAGCCCCACGAATAGCCCCACCAAAAATCCTGCACCAAATAATAAACCTTCAATAAGTAACATATCTGTTCTATCCATGTCATTACTCCTTTACTTCACTTTTATTAACCATCTTATACCGTTTCTGAATTACATAAATGTACTTTTACTGTTTCACCAGTATCACTCTCATATGTCCACTCATAACAAACGCCAAGTAATAACTGCTCTAACTCATTCTTTGTAAAAACTATATCTATTTTCATCGCGCCCCCTTATATTATTGATAGTATTAAGTCGGGTAGTGGTGGGAATATGTATACAGTTGTTAGCACTTTCCCCCCATTAGTTCGTTATCCTTTAGAGAAAAAGATTCACGGTATTCGTTCTTGGTATCTTTAACGACCTTAATTAGTTCACCACAGAAGGGTGCAAGGTATTCACCAGATGGTGTTTCATATAAGTAACAAGGTATGCCCCTCCACTCTGGTTTTTTATAAAGTGCCTTAAACCATACGAAAACATTTTCAATTTTCGTCCAGTCATCACCAATTATGTGTTCCCCGTATTTTGTAATTGTCTCGTCGACCAGAACATCAACAAGTCCAGTACCTCTACAGGTATCACACTCCATATCGTATATTGTATTACTCATCACTCACCTCCTATTTTCTTTATGGCTGCGTTTAATATATGCAACCCCAGCTCAGGTGTTACACAATTTCTTAATATCTGACGTTTATCTTTTATCTTAAACTCGCCTAAGTCAAACCCATGTTTAGCTTGCAGGTCTGGTATCTGTGCAGAGCGTATCATGTCCTTAGCAAACTTTTTATCTGGCACCTCAAAGTTAGACCAGAACAGATGTCTTTGTAGGATATTGGTCGGCTTCACTAATGCAGGATAGTATGGTTTAACATTCTCTACTAACCACTTCAAGTTGTCTGGAGCGTGATATTGTAAAAAAACTATCTCCTCATACAAAGTCATATCTGGGAATTTGGCTGGTGTGCCGCGGAACCTGACATTTATATTAAACCTAAAGCTACTGTGGGTTTGGCAGGGTGGACTACTCCAAACAAAGTCAAACTCCTTATAGTGGTCAAGTAGGTACTGGTGAGCATCTCCTACAATGACTGTATCTTTTGGAAAGAAATGCTTATAAATATCTGCTATCGCTGGGTTACTTTCAACCGCTACAATTTCGTGTCCATCGCCCCATAACTTACGATTTCCTCCAATACCAGCATAGAGGTTTAAGATTTTCATTATTTCTCTCCAATTAGTTTAATAGCTGCTCTGATTCCATTTTAGCTTGCTTTTCTCGCTCTTTTCGGCTTCTGTCCGCCATAGCTCGGCAACCCCGACAGTTACGTTTGTTCCGAGAAACATCGTAATAGATATTATCCGCTGACATGAGATGACCGTTGCCACATATTTCTTTCGTAACTCCGTCTAGCGTGAAGTGGCACGGATAACACAACTGTTTCCAGTCTCTAATATCCCGTAAGTAATTGTGGCTGATATTAGCCCATGAGAATCTTTTAGCGTTTATACCCAAGCAATCTTCACAGTGGTCTGCTTTGCCAAAATTGCTGGTTACCCAATAGTGAATATTCTGGTATTCCTTTTCGGGTAGTACTTTAGCTGTGTGAGCCATTGATACACTCCTTTATATTTTTGATTGCTTGGTCTATTGCTTGGTTGAAGCCTTCGCTTTTTGCCTCTGATATTCTGTTGCCTGTATAGCCTTCTCGGTAATCTATATTTTTCTTCTCGGGCAAAGCATCTAGCATAGCTTGGGTGATGGCTTGTTTGGCGGTTTCTAAAGCCTGTTTGCGTATTTTTTTACTAGCAGTTTTATCATTAGCCACAAAAAAGCCAAAAATCTTTAGAGTTTCATCTATAGTCTTATTAGACTGGGGTTTGGGGGTCATAGTATACCGCCGTTGCCGTAGCCGTTGCCGCCGCCGTTGCCGTAGCCGTCGCCGTAGACGTTGCCGTAGCCGTCGCCGTAGACGTTGCCGTAGCCG
>Ga0163154_10007011_pt1 | contig 13592 bp, 16 predicted proteins | sample OliLakLV19MP9P1_FD_148649 | JGI IMG/M metagenome (GOLD analysis project Ga0163154, IMG submission 148649) | Freshwater microbial mat bacterial communities from Lake Vanda, McMurdo Dry Valleys, Antarctica - Oligotrophic Lake LV.19.MP9.P1 | ecosystem: Environmental > Aquatic > Freshwater > Lake >... | reverse complement strand
TACGAACAGCAGTTGGGAGCCGACCATCCCAATGTCGCCAGCAGCCTCAACAATCTGGCAGAACTCTACCGAGCGCAAGGTCGCTACAGCGAAGCAGAACCGCTATACGTGCGATCGCTCTCCATCCGGGAACAGCAGTTGGGAGCCGACCATCCCAATGTCGCCAGCAGCCTCAACAATCTGGCAGCACTCTACGAATCGCAAGGGCGCTACGGCGAAGCAGAACTGCTGTACGTGCGATCGCTCGCCATCCGGGAACAGCAGTTGGGAGCCGACCATCCTGATGTCGCATCCAGCCTCAACAATCTGGCAGCACTCTACAAATCACAAGGACGCTACAGCGAAGCAGAACCGCTGTACGTGCGATCGATCGCAATTTTTGAGCAGGGCTTAGGAGTGCCTCATCCCAATACAGTGACGGTGCGGAGGAATTTGGAGCAGTTACGGGAGGAAATGAATGGTGATGAGATGATGGAGTGATGGGGTGAGTGGTCTACCATAGTCGATTACAATCAAGCGCATGAAGTTACCAAATGGCGATCGCGCAATAGTGCCGCTGGAAAAACTGCTCAATTATTGTCTCAATCTCGACCATCCTTCTGGTAAACACAAAGCTAGAGTGTTTGCTTCAGCCCTAGGAATTACGGCTGAAACCGTTAATGATCTGCGACAATTGACGTTAAGAGCAGCCCTTGAAGGTGAGGTTGTTCAGCAGAACCTGACAGAATATGGTCAGTTGTTTAAGGTTGATTGGGCAATACCAGGCGATGATCGAATTGTGCTTCGTACCCTTTGGGAAATCACCTCTGAAACTTCAGCCCCGCGTTTAGTGTCGGCATTCATCAAATAAAAAATAGCAATGCTCAAGCTTTTTGACACAATTGCAACTCTCAACCCCATAGCTGTCGATCAGCTCACTCTGCTGGAGTCTGAGTATCAAGATATTCAGATTTTGCCAATTGGACAGGTTGGTACCGTTGTTGAAGTTTACGAAACTGAGACGCCTCGTTATTTAATTGAATTTGCAGATTTACAGGGTCGTGAGTATGCCATGGCAATTTTACCAGCCAATGAGGTGCTAGTCCTTCACTATGAATTGGCGATCGCCTCATAGTTGAAACCGGACTTAGAGTATGCTGCTGAATCAGAACCGCTGTATGGGCGATCGCTCTCCATCCGGGAACAGCAGTTGGGAGCAGCTCATCCTAATACGGCTGGGAGTTTATTTAATATGGCGGCACTGTATTACCAGCTAGAGCATTACTCCCAAGCTCTACCTCTGATTCAACGTGCCATCCAAATTTACGAGCAAACTTTAAATCCTAACCATCCCACAATACAATCTGCTCATCGTTGGCTGCGGGCAATTTCTGAGGCGGTTGATTCAGTTTCCTGATTTACTGACTGCCGTTAACCTGTTGCAAATCATCTGCGGGTGGGTGCCAGTCTACTTTCACCCACGCCTGCCGTGCCCGCATAATCATGCCATCACCGCGCACTTCATCATTCAAATCAAAGCGTACTACCGTTGCTCGTCCGGTTTCCGTTACTCCCAAGATCTTTACCCCATTGTCAGTCCAGATAAAATGCACATTCCAGATTTGTTGACGAGGGTGAAACAGCGCTACTTCCTGGAAGGTTTTTGGATCAAGCCCTTGGGTGAAATTGTAGTGATGAGCATTACAACGCTGACAGGCCAATGCTAGGTTATCAAGACTATCTGAACCTCCACGCGATCGCAGCTGGATGTGATCAATTTCAAACCGTGCCGCACTCACCTCTTCCGGTGAGTGGCAATATTCGCACAAAAACTTCGCTCTGAGCCGCACCTGCTGCCGCACTGTTGCTGAAATTGCCATGCGACCTAAGACTCAGCAATGATTTTGGTATTCACCAAGGTGAAAATCTGATCCAGTTCCAAAATTCCTGCCAATTCTGCTCGTTCCTCTTCCGCTAACTGATCTTCTTTGAGCCGCTGATTTAAATCATCCAGTCTGTTTTGTAATTCTTCAGAAAATTTAAACAAATAACGATCGCGCACCTTCTCGATTCTGATGCCCGTTGCTACCCACGAAGACGGGTTTACCATCGTTTGAGTGATCATCTGCCTTAACTCACCTCATCTGCTTGCAATGCCTTAATTATGGGCGATCGCCAATCAGTACTGGGGTAAGCACTAGAATTAGAAAAACTCCCTGGACGTTACCTACCTAATAAATCTATGGAAACCTCCATTGAACAATATCCCTTTGCCCAAGAATTCATCACCGACTCTCAAGGGCAAGTTCGCAAGGTCATTCTCGACATTGCTGACTACCAAAGATTGCTCGAAGCTCTAGAAGACGAAGGACTGTATCGTGCCATGCAAAACGTTCGCCACGAAACGCCACTCAGCTTCGATGCGGCCTTGCAAGCACTGGAATAACCGTGAACACCAGCTACCTGCCTAGCTTCATTCGAGATCTAAAAGCGCTCAAAAAAACACCCATCTACAACACTATCAAAGCCATTGCATTTGAGGAAATTCCCAAGTACGACAGTTCTGCTCAAATCAGTAACCTGAAAAAACTAAAGGGAAACGACAGCGCTTACCGAATTCGGGTAGGCGATTCAACCCTTGGAGTATGGTTTATGCTCAAAGACACTGTGACCCTCAAACCGCTAGCAGATTGCCAAAAGCCCCATTCCAGACTATTCCAAAGCTGCGCTATAAAAAATAAACCCTGCATCCTGCTCCCCAAGACCTCCGAGGTTTTGAAAACCTCGGAGGTCTACAATCTCGCATGGAAGGACGCTACGGTGAGGCAGAATTGCTTTGGGGGCGATCGCTTTCCATCTGGGAACAGCAGCAGGGGCGATCGCGACACGCAACACAGAATGCCTCAGCATATTGGTTGCCTAGCCGGATCAGCTACCTTAACGAATCTGTTGCAATTGCCCGCATTCCCTTTTTTCAAGGATAGAATGCGATCGCCTGATTCTAAGATATAGCTACCATGCCTGAATCCATGCGTTTCCGTCGAGAAGGTTGGACCCCGGTCACTTCCCATCGTCAAGATAAAGGAATTGTGAAAGTTGTTTGGCTCCAAGGTACCCCTTACGAAATGGGCTACCAACATGGCAAACTGTTGCGCAATGAAATTGCTGATTTACCGTTGCCTACAATCCAGGCGGCTAATTTTTTGGGTAAGCATCTGGGGCTAGCAGACTTTGCTAGAAAACGGTGCTTCAGCAATGTAATTGAAGAATGTGAAGGCTTGGTTGCTGCCACCAAAGACATTGGCATGACCATGACCGCCAGCTTGGTATTAGCCTTTGGGGATGTGTTTCAAGAATATTTTGCCGACACGCTACCCCAGTTTTTTAATGATGGGGCGGGGTTCTCCATCGGCAGATCAAGCCCTGTCGCCTGTTCCCAATTTGTCGCCGCTGGTGCTGCTACGGTCGATGGTCGGCTCTACCACGGTCGCAGTTTAGACAATAACGGTAAACCGAATGCATATTGGATTAAGCATCCCACGGTATTTATTCGACAGCCTAATGACGGCATTCCGCATATGTTTATTGCAGTTCCAGGGATGGTGTGGCCCAATTCTGGAATGAATGCTTCCGGTATTACCCTGGCTCTCAATACCGCACATCCTAAAGACATCACGAGGTTGGCTACAACTGGCCGCAGCCATGTGCAAATGATGGCTCGCATTTTGAGCAATGCCAATAGTTATGCAGAAGCCCGGACGTTTATGCGATCGCAAAGGCGGATGGCAGCCGACTTAATCTTAATTGCTGACGGGATGTCGCGCCGGGCGGGTGTGTTTGAATTAATTGCGACGTCTATGGGAATTCGGGAACTTGACGCCAGTGGGGTACTCTATATGGCTAACCATTTCGTCTCACCAGAAATGCAGGGTGAAGACCGCGACCCGCCTAGTACCTCCAGCCTCATCCGGCACGAACGGTTCAAACAATTGTTAGAACCCGGTGGCCCTTACTCTCGGCATGGCAAAATCAACCCCAGCGTGATGGTGCAGATTTTGCGCGATCGCATTAACCCCGTCACACTGCAACAAAGCCCGTCTACCGTCTATGACGACAATGCCAGCATTGCCACCAACGGGGTCGTGCGCCAAGTTGTATATGACTCGCAACGGTTGCTGTTTTGGCTAGCCACTGGCAATATCCCAATTCCGAATAATCCATTTGTTGGATTTTCGTTAGGTGAAATGCTGAATTTGCCGAATGCTGTACCCTGTCAGCCGTTGGTGTTTCGATAGAGGGCTAACAGCACAGGCTGCCGCCATCGGCCATTTTTCCTGGCGCAGAGGGGGCGCTAGGTGCAGGCCAACGCCCCCAAATATCAGCGGCTTAGGGTCGCTGTCTGCGTCGGGTCAAGATGCTCACCACTTCACCCGGATTGGCACCCGGCACGAGGCTGCTCCAATCGTTGGTGTCGGCAAAGCCCCGCGCATGCAGGTCGTGGGTGGTTTCGGTGACCCAAGTAGGACTGCTAATCAGCAAAATCCGCATTTGCTCTTGGCCGGGTGCTAGGGGGTGGAAATAGAGCGGCAAAATCAGCGGCGAGGGGCGATCTACATCATCCTCGCTACTCTCAGCATCGGTCAAAAAACTGCGGGCAATGGGCGCGTCAACCATCTCAATCATCGGGGTTCTCCTGCATGGGTAAGAGTAAACCCCAAAAACCTAGCCACCCCGTTTCCATAGGAAAGCAGGGTGGCTATCGAGAATGCTAAAATCTCGTGTTAGCCTCCATACTGCCTGTTTACAGTTGGGGGTTAGCCGTTCAGTGCTGTGGACATCAACACTGAACGGTGCTAGTTTTTTGGAGCGAAATGGGTTGCTCGACTGCGGAGTCGTTACACAACCTTAGTTAGCAAGAATACGGGCATACTCGTGTCCTTGTCAATCAGTAATGTTGGCAGATTGTTGAGGGCGATCGCTGACCAGGCATGTAGCCGACCCAATACCTCATGAGCGACGTTGACAGCAGTAGACCACAGATAAAGAAATACAGCAAAATTTTCTCCATTCACAAGAAGGCGCATAGCATGTCAGCTAGAGTTTCTTGCGATCCACCCAATGTAAGTGGATTTACAGAAACTTTCCTCAGATCTACCTAAATTGGGTAGATCGCAAGAAACTTTCCTCAGATCCACCCAGTTTGGGGGTGATATCAGAAAGTTTCTGCCTAATAAGTTGTTATGCTTCCAGTAGTCAGTTTGTTCTACAATACCTCAACGATAAGTCTATCTCTGCACTCCCCAAAATAGACGGGTGGTAAAGGAAAGCTGGTCAAGTTGATGGAGGTATAAAACCCAGAGGGAGTCAAAAAATCTAAGAGGAAGTGAAAAATCTGCACCAAGGAGTTGGCTAAATGACAGTGCCCACGCAGCCGAAAATCTACCACATTGTGCATGTAGACCGGCTGCCATCGATCATCGCTGATGGCTATCTATGGTGTGATGCAGAAGTTGTGCGGCGGGCACCAGTGGGCACCACCATTGGCATGAATCATATAAAGCAACGACGACTTAACGAACTTGCCTTGACCAATTATCCAGAGCTGCGTGTGGGCGACTGCGTACCGTTTTATTTTTGTCCACGCTCAATCATGCTCTACCTAATTCATCGTGGTAATGACTCCAGTCTCACCTATCGCGGTGGGCAGGGGTCAATTATGCACCTGCAAGCCGATTTGCACAATTGTGTTGACTGGGCAGAACGACATGGCAGACATTGGGCTTTTACTCTATCTAATGCAGGAGCCTATTATTTTGAGGATCGTTGCAATCTGGCACAGTTGTCTGAAATCAACTGGCAAGCAGTCCGGACTAATCGATGGAGTGGCAGCGACATTTCATCATCGATTAAAGAAGGAAAGCAGGCAGAATTTCTACTGGAACACAGCTTTCCTTGGCATCTGATCGAACGCATAGGTGTACATTCAGGGGTAATCTATCAAAAGGTGGCCAACGTCTTGCCAGTAGGTGATCATCGGCCGCATGTCGAAATCAAGACAGACTGGTACTACTGATCGGGATGTACAAAAATGATCGAATGTAAACAAGGTGACATTTTGCGCGCCGATGTCGAGGCTCTAGTCAATACCGTGAACTGTGTTGGTGTCATGGGGCGTGGTATCGCCCTTCAGTTCAAAAAAGCATTTCCACAAAACTTTAAAGCCTACGCCACTGCTTGTAAGAATGAAGAGGTGCAGCCTGGGCGAATGTTTGTATTTGAGACGGGACAACTTACCTATCCTCATTACATCATTAATTTCCCTACTAAGCGCCACTGGCGCGGCGCAAGCCGGATACAGGATATCGACGCGGGCCTCCAGGCTCTTGTGGAGACAATAGGTCAGTACGAAATTCGGTCTATTGCTATTCCACCTTTGGGTAGTGGTTTGGGCGGGCTCAACTGGTCAGAAGTGAAGTCTCTCATTGAGGCAGCATTGCAACCACTCGCAGATGTTCGAATTGTGATTTACGAACCACATGGTGCGCCTGACACTGAAACAATGGTGCGCAACCGTAAGGTACCAAAGATGACCGCTGGGCGAGCTGCACTAGTAGAACTAGTGAACCGTTACCTCAGCGGACTTCTTGATCCCGCCGTAACCCTGTTGGAAGTCCATAAGCTGATGTATTTCATGCAGGAAGCGGGCGAGCCGCTGCAGTTGAAGTATCAGAAAGCCCATTATGGTCCGTATGCCGAAAACCTGCGCCATGTGCTCAATGCTATTGAAGGACATCTCGTTTCGGGCTATGCGGACGGTGGTGATTCACCAGACAAACCACTCCAATTGGTACCAGGGGCAGTAAGAGAAGCCAGCGTCTTCCTGCAAGAGTATTCAGAAACTCGTGATCGCTTTGATAAAGTAGCGTCGTTAGTTGAAGGATTTGAGTCCGCTTTTGGTCTGGAACTGTTGTCCACAGTTCACTGGATTCTGAAAAACGAATCTAGTAACACCATTGATGAAGTGGTTCGCCATATGTATAACTGGAACGACCGAAAGCGAAAATTTACTCCCCGCCAGATAGCGCTTGCGGTAAATGTATTGATAAGCAAACACTGGGTAAATGATCTTGAAACCCAAGAGATAAGATGAGGCGGGTTGTCCCGATAGCAGGCTGCTCAACTACGAAGAGCTGGTTTCCTTCCATCGATAAAACTAACCTGAAGCTCCTCTGGATAAGGAAAGAGCAATTTTCAGGTGGATAATGTGCGGCTTAATGTTAAGGCTGAACAACTGAACAATCTGCACATAACAAGTCGTTGGAGCGGCGATTTGAATATCTTCCGCTTCGTTTCGGTGTTATCTGCCGCCGCACAACTTCACCGTTAATCGGCTAGTTGCATCGTGCTCAGCAACCGCATCGCCATCCGAAAGAAAAAGCCACCCAATAGCGCGATCGCCAGCAGACCATACCGAGTGCCCTTTCAACCAATCGTGGAACCAAGAATCCAACAATCCACGCTCTGCATAGGCAAGCCAACGCCTTGCCCGACTCGCAACTAAGCGTCCTCCTCAAACCCCATGAGGTGATGTGGATTTGGGTGCAATCGATTCGAGTAATGGGGTAAAACTCGCGTTTGTGACGGTTGCGATCGCAAAAGCTATTTTTGAGTCCTCATTTGTTATGTTGGCGATCGCAAAAGCTATTTCTGAGTCCTCATTTGTTATTTTCGAGTCCTCATTTGTTATTTCAGCGATCGCAAAAACCATTTCGGCGATCGCCGAAATGGTCTCGGAGTATCCATTTGCCATTTCGGCGATCGCCATGATTGATTTTGCTGCTCTCAAAACAACCGATTAACCCAATGTATCAGTAGAACCACAGATAGATTGACAATCATTGGATGCCACGGTCGATTAAATCCACAAAATTACTCAACCTAAACAAACACCCCCCCCCACTATCTTGAGAAAACCTTATTAGGGAATCATCTACATGTCTTTCAAAACACGCGGTTCTAACGCACTAGAAAAAGCTCAACGTCGTCTGGCTCTGCTCAAATCAATTGACGAGAATCTAGATCTGGGACACGGACTCACCATTGCAATCTACACTCACCAGATTGAAACTACCCGCGCCACTCTCGAAGCCCATAATACCCTTGTGTCCAACCTTGACGAATCTCGTCAAACCGTAACGTCAATGGACAAACACCTTTCAGACCTCTCTGAACGCATGCTCAACGGGGTGGCTAGTATCTACGGCAAAAGCAGTATCGAATATGCAAAAGCAGGTGGTTCTAATCGCAAGCGCAGCAACCAATCTATATCCGTTATTCCATCGGTAACCACCTCTGCAAATCAGCCGCCTCAATTCACTCAACCTGCAATAGCAAATGAATCAGTTAATGGTAATGCTAAAGCATTAGCTATGTAACCATTGTCGAATTTCTCAAGTCAAACCCATCAACTATGACAGGTATAGTCAGTTTGGGGGTGATATCAGAAATTTTCCGCCTAATAAGTTGTTATGCCGCAAGTCCTCGGTGGGGACGGTAGTTTGAATTTGCTTGCAGGACATTCAAACTTAAAATTGCTCAGCATGGGTTGCTGTAACGACAATTTGTAACTACAATTGGTTATTGTAGCTGTCGTTCAGTTATGGAATATGAATGGGATGAAGCAAAACGTCTTGTTAATCTTCGTAAACACGGAATCGATTTTACCGATGTTCCAACCGTATTTGATGGCGATATTTTAACGGTTGAGGACGAGCGTTACAGTTATGGAGAGCAGCGTTTTGTCACATTCGGTTTGTTGCAAGGGCGAGTCATTGCCGTTGTCCATACAGAACGTGAGGATTATACCCGTATTATTTCTGCAAGAAAAGCGACTAAATATGAACAACGAACCTACTTCGAGCAACTCTCAAACTGATTGGCAACGATTAGATGCGATGAGCGATGAAGATATTGATTTGTCAGACTGTCCAGAAATTACCCCAGAAATGTTTGCTAAGGCAGTCGTGCGTCGGGGTTTACCTATTACAAAAGCCAAGGCTCAAGTTACACTCCGCATTGATAACGATGTATTGGAGTGGTATAAGTCTCAGGGACGAGGTTATCAAACACAGATTAATCAGTTGTTGCGAGCTTATATGGAAGCGCATCAATAGTCTGCTTTGCTTGTGCGTGTTGTGAACCGGGCTAAGTCATTTGCGGCGGCATAACATAATCCCGTTGCACACCGACCGTATTGGGATGGCTGGTTAAGTCTGAGAAGCTACTAGCGGCAGGTGAACGGGGTCGTTAATCGGCTAGCTGCATCGTGCTCAGCAACCGCATCGCCATCCGAAAGAAAAAGCCACCCAATAGCGCGATCGCCAGCGGGGCATACCATGTACTTTCCCAACCCGTCCCGCGCACAGAGGCATCGCGGGTAATCTCAATGTAGTAGCGAGCGGGAATCAGGCGAGACACGAGGGATAGCGGGAAGGGAATGTTTTCGATCCGGTAGATAAAGCCGGACAGCAGCAGCGCCGTGAGGAATCCGGCGATCGCCGCCGCTGATTTGAGCCGTTGTGCCGCTTAGGTTGTCTGTTGGGGCGGTGCTTAAGGACTTCTGATTGGTGTTGAAAATTTAAGTTCATGAGAAGCGGATAGACCAGCGTTTTATGGTTCTCAGCAGGGCAAGGGGTCATGTTCAGCCAATTGAAAATCTGCCGGATATGATTGATCACGTCAGCCCAAAGTCCTGCTCTGTGTAAAATCCATGTCCAGTATTTACGACAATATCGAGCAACCTTTTTTGCCTGAGTTGCAGGCTTATCTGAAGCAAGCCTATCGCGCTGATTTTTGTGTGGGCTATTTTAACTTGCGGGGATGGCGACAAATTGATGCCGATATTGAGCAATTTGAGGGGGGTGATGGGCAGGCTTGCAGGTTGCTGGTGGGGATGTACCGTTTGCCGAAGGACGAACTACGGCAATCATTAGCGATTGGCGTTGAGCCAGAGCGGATTGATCAGGGGCAAGCGATTCGACTACAAACCCTGATGGCACAAGAGTTTCGACAGCAGTTGACCTATGGTGCACCCAGTGCCGCTGATGAGGAAGGGTTACAACGGTTGCGATCGCAACTCCTTGCCCACAAACTGCAAGTCAAGCTGTTTTTGCGGCATCCCCTCCATGCCAAGCTGTATTTGATTTATCGCCGCGATCGCGCCACGCCTATCATCAGCTATGTGGGCAGCAGTAACCTGACCCTATCTGGCTTGCGATCGCAGGGTGAGCTAAATGTGGAAGTAGTGGATCGAGATGATACGCAAAAGCTGGAGCAATGGTTTGAAGAGCGCTGGGAAGACAAATTTTGCTTAGATATTTCCGAACAACTAGCGGAGATTATTGATGAAAGTTGGGCAGGGCGATCGCTCATGCCCTATTTTGTTTATCTAAAAATGGCCTATCACCTGTCTCAAGAAGCGCGAGATGGGTTAAGCCAATATCGTGCCCCAGCTAGTTTTGGGCTGCTCCCATTTCAAGAGGCAGCGGTGCAAATTGCCGCGCACCATGTCAGTAAACGGAATGGGGTAATCATTGGTGATGTGGTGGGACTGGGCAAAACCCTAGTGGGAACCGCGATCGCCCATCTCTGCGAAGAAGACTATGGCACCAGCACGCTGATTATTTGCCCAAAAAACCTAGAAAAAATGTGGCAGGGCTATATCGATCGCTATGGTTTGCGGGGCAAAGTGGTGCCCATCAGTCGCGCGATTCAGGAATTGCCCAATGTGCCAGCGCGGTTTCGGTTGGTGCTGATTGATGAAAGTCATAACCTGCGAAACAAAGAGGGTAAGCGGTATCAAGCAATTAAAGACTACATTGAGCAGAGTGGCAGTCGGTGTATTTTGCTGACGGCAACGCCATACAACAAAACCTATCTGGACTTGTCGGCTCAGTTGCAGTTATTTTTGCGTCCAGATGCTGATTTGGGGATTAAACCAGAAGCCTATATTCGCAGCATTGGCGGGGAGATGCAGTTTCGCCGCAGACATAGTACTAGCCCAGTGCGATCGCTCTTGGCATTTGAGCAAAGTCCAGAACCGGAAGACTGGCAGCAGTTGATGAGTCGCTACATGGTGCGGCGGACTCGCAGCTTTATCAAGAATACCTATGCCAAACAGGACGGCGAACGGTACTACTTAGAATTTGCGGACGGACGGCGATCGTATTTCCCCATCCGTCGTCCTCGGACAGTGCGATTCACGACTGGAGAACCCCAGAGTGATCCCTATGCGCGGTTATATGCCGATCGCGTGGTGGATGTGATCAACGCCCTCAATTTGCCTCGCTATGGATTGGGGCTATACATTGCAGCTCTGCCAAACCCGTTCGCTAGCGCTGAGGAAGAGCAACTGTTAGCCAATCTTTCCCATGCGGGGCAACGGTTAATGGGGTTTTGTCGCACCAATTTGTTTAAGCGATTGGAGAGTAGCGGTGCTGCGTTTATCCAGTCGTTGGAGCGGCATATTCTGCGGAATTATGTGTATCTCCATGCGATCGCCCACGATCTGCCTCTACCTATTGGCACTCAGGATGCCGCATTGCTAGATGAAGCGGGTGATGAAGACGAAGATTCTCTCTTGAGTCAAGATTGGGAAACGGAAGACCCTCAAGACCCTCATCCCCTAGCCCCTTCTCCCAAGGGGGGAGAAGGGGAACAAGACCATCAAAGTCCCTCTCCCCTTTTGGGAGAGGGATTTAGGGTGAGGGCTAGTGAGGGCAGTTTTGCTCAACGAGCCGCAGAAATCTACAACCGCTATCGAGATCAATATCCGCTTCGGTTTAAGTGGATTCGCGCCAATTTGTTTCGCCCAGAGTTGCAGCAAAATCTACAGCAGGATGCCACTGCACTGATCGGGATTGTGCAACTAGTGGGCCATTGGAACCCGCTTGAGGATGGCAAACTAACGGCACTAGTGGATTTATTACAGCAGCAACATCCCGCAGAGAAGGTGCTGATTTTTACCCAGTTTGCCGATACGGCTCGGTATCTGGCTACAGCGTTACAAGCGCGAGGCATTACTCAAATCGGTTTGGCGACCGGGCAATCGGCTGACCCAACGGCATTGGCTTGGCGGTTTAGCCCCATCAGCAATGAGAAACTGATTCCAGCGTCTGAGCAATTGCGGGTATTGGTGGCGACTGATGTGCTGAGTGAGGGGCAAAACCTGCAAGATTGCGCCATCATTCTCAATTACGATCTGCCCTGGGCAATTATTCGGCTGATTCAGCGGGCGGGTCGAGTCGATCGGATTGGGCAGCAGGCAGACGAGATTCTGTGCTACTCGTTTTTGCCTGCGGAGGGGGTGGAACGGTTGATTAATCTGCGCGGACGGTTGCGCGATCGCCTCAATGAAAATCAAGAAGTGGTGGGCACCGATGAGGCATTTTTTGAGGATGAGCAAGCGCGGGCAATGCTGCTGAATCTCTATAATGAGCGATCGGGTGTGCTGGATGAAGCCGAGGAAGGCGAGGTGGATCTAACCTCGGAGGCATTGCAGATTTGGCAGAGCGCGATCGATGCCAATCCTGCGCTCAAGGGCATAATCGAGACATTGCCCGACGTCGTGTATTCCACCCGTGAACATGAACCCACCGGATCAGACCCAGAGGGGGTGTTGCTGTATCTGCGTACCGATAGCGGCACCGATGCTCTGTCTTGGGTGGATAAGGACGGCAACAGTGTCACTCAGTCTCAAATGCGAATTTTACGCATGGCACGATGCAGCATTGATACGCCACCATTGCCGCGCCATCCCCAGCACCATGAACTCGTGACACGCGGGGCAGAGCTAATTGCCGAGCAAACTAAGACGGTGGCGGGCACCTTGGGCAATAAGCGTAGCGCGGCGGCACGGACTTACGATCGCCTGATGGCTTACACGCAGTATGTCCGAGAATCTACGCCCTTACTAGCACTGGGGACAGAGTGGGAAAGCCTGGAACGGGCGATCGAGGAGATTAACCAGCATCCAATGAAGCAAAATGCGATCGCCCGCATCAACCGGGAATTCAAAGCTGGCATTAGCGATGAGCAGTTGGCAAAACTGGTTACGTTTCTGAGAGAGCATGATGCGCTGTGTGTGATTACCCCAGAGGAACGGCGAGACGGAGCGCAGATTATCTGTTCGATGGGGTTATTTCAAAGCTAGAGTAGAAGCAAGTTAGAAGGAGAGAAAACCATGCAGTCTAATCTCTATGAAACTGATTTTTATGCTTGGACATTAGAGCAATCTAAGTTGCTTAAAGCAGGTGATTTAAAGAACCTGGATATCGTGAATCTGGTGGAGGAAGTGGAGTCTTTGGGCAAACAGCAACGGCAGGAACTCCGAAATCGGCTCGGTGTTTTGATTGGGCATCTGCTCAAGTGGAACTATCAACCCGAAAAGCGCAGCAAAAACGGGCGAGTAACCATTCGAGAGCAACGACGGGAAATTTTACGACACTTGCAGGAGAACCCCAGTCTCAAGCCCTATCTCCCAGAAGCGATCGCCGATGCCTATGAATCTGGCTTAGACCTAGTGGTGCGCGAAACTCCCTTGGATTATCCAGATT
>Ga0163154_10007010_pt1 | contig 13593 bp, 16 predicted proteins | sample OliLakLV19MP9P1_FD_148649 | JGI IMG/M metagenome (GOLD analysis project Ga0163154, IMG submission 148649) | Freshwater microbial mat bacterial communities from Lake Vanda, McMurdo Dry Valleys, Antarctica - Oligotrophic Lake LV.19.MP9.P1 | ecosystem: Environmental > Aquatic > Freshwater > Lake >... | reverse complement strand
AAACAGCAATCCTTTAGGGCTCCGATTGCGTGGTGATGCGAACCAATGCTCCCTACGGGAGCGGTACACCTTTCGCACTGAGATGCTCAAGGTCTTGAGAAAGTCTCCTAGACTTTCTCACCTCGGACACGCTCGCGGAATCGCGTGTGCAAGGGAACACTTGTGCAAAGTCAAAAACCAAAAAATTTCCTTGCATTTTCCTCGTGTCTCCTCCCCCCATCCCTCCACCGCGAAGCGGAAAAGAAATGGAGAGGAAATTTATGGTTTTGCTTCGCCGTTTCCATATTGTATTTTATCACACCATTGAGTCAAATGACACTATTCGCTATACTCTAGTTATCAACATGTCAGAATCGTCAAAAAAACTGGCCGAAAACATGCGAAAAATACGCACGCGCAAGAAAATGTCGCAAGGCGACATTTGTCGAGCACTCGGAGTTGATCGTGCCTACATAAGTACCATTGAATCAGGCAAGCAAAACCCCACGCTAGCAACGGTCGAGAAAATAGCGAAAGCTCTGTGTGTTTCGGTTGACGAACTGTTAAAATAGAGATTATGGAAAGTATAAAAAATCACATTCAACAATGTATACGGGACGGATTGCGTTGGGAAAACGCAACCGTTGAAGAAGTCCAAAAAATCAAGGGAGGTTATCTTGCAAATGCCTATATTGCAACCGTAAACAACGAAGGCAAAATTACTAAGATTTTTGTAAAAGAGCAAAATGAAAATACATGGGGAGCCGAAAGGCCCTCTGACCCCTACGCTACTTATCTCACTAGTGATTTGGCTGCTCAGGAGCAAACATTATCGCCTAAGGTTCTCGGTACATTTCTTGCCTTTGACGATCAAGCAGTATCAATACAGCAGATAAGCGGAGGAAAACTTTTTCAAATACAAGAGTGCGTGACTGGAAATAATTTGTACGGACTATGCGAGCCGATTGTCGCCAACGAAATACAAAGCCGCGAAGTCGAGTTGGGAGAAAAGATTGCAGAGATGTTTGCCAACATTCACTCACATAAACATCCGATAGAAAGAGGAACAAAGTTTGACGAATACTCACGTTCGCTTCGCGACGTTATCGCTCATCCAGAATTGACGCTCAATATTTTTCAAAACTTCTTACAAAAGAGCAAGGTACTAAATGGAGATTTTCGGTACTCGTATTTGGCTGAGATGATAAAAGTTGCCGAACATTTTTCACAATTTACAGAGCGAAATTCGCTTGTACATGGCGATGCGTGGCACGCAAATGTTCTTGTGAATGGTTCGGATTTGTATTTGGTAGATTTCTCGCGCCTAGTGCATGGAGAACCCGGAATGGATATTGGTCATTTTTATGTTGTCTGTTTGCAACTTGGTTTGACGCAAAAGAATGATTACCACGTACGCATGGCTCAAGCATTTTTATCTAAATATATTGACATCACAAAGGATGAATTTATCAAAGAGAGCATGGTCACTTATATAGGCTTCACAGGAGCGGTAAGTGTAGTTGAAGATTTTTATCCTAAAGTTTCCAACGAAGACAGAAAGAAACTTATATCGTATGTTTATAAATGTATGCAGAATAAGAAAATAACTGAAGTAAAAACATGGAAGGAAATCCAATAGAAAGATCAAAAACACCAGAGTCGGAGCGTCACAATGTGAGCGTTACACTTTTTCGTCATGGAACGGCAAAATACGAGCAAGGGAAAGTCGCTATATCGGAAGCAAACGACTTGACTGACGAGGGACGCAATCTTGTTCGCGAGCAAGCGGAACGGCTTGCCGATGAAATAGGGCAAGACGAAGAAATAACTATTTGGAGCAGTCCAATGGGAAGAACGCTCGAAACTGCGACTATCGTTGCTGGCGTTTTGCGCGATAAAGGGTTTGAAATCCGCATGAAGAAATCAACCGACAATACCGAGGTACCGCCGAATGCGGAAAACGCAATTAGGGTTTTTGAAGCGTTAGAAGAAGTACGTGGTTTAGATATAGAACTTTTTTCTGCTCTCGTAGACGGAAAATCGTACACGCTTGGAGACGGAACCGAAGTTGCTTTCGATAAGAGTAAGACGAATCCCGACAATTTGTCATTTCAGGATTATTACTATCGGGGAGGATACAAAAAGTATTTACAGAGCGGCGAGAGCATATCCACAGAAGTACAAGCGTCTCTCAACTCGCTTGAACAAGAGGCGGACATACACCATCGGTTTGATCGGAATGTTGATAGGGTTTCAAAAGCGCAGTCGGATAAAAAACAGAGAGTGATTATTGTTACGCATCACGTAACGATGAAAGACTATACGGAAAATCAAGTGCGACCAGCCGACTACATCAATCTCGATTGAGGTTTAAGGGATCAATCCCCACCGTTTTATAATGTTTCTCCTAAAAACGGCTGGGATTGTTGTGCGCGCACTGGGTGGGTGGGGTGAGAAGCGAATACTTGGAGCTTCGCAAGGCTCATTGAGGATTTTTGTGAGCGAGGCGAAACAAAAAGCCCAATGAGTGGACAGTTCCTGTAAGGAAAGCACATACAGATTTGTTTGTGCCTTAGCACAATCCTTTTATTGGTTTACCACTGTCCGCCGTCGAAGGTACAGAGGTTAGAGTTACCACTAAACGCGGATACGGGAGCGCCTCGGTCGCCGTGAGGGCGGAGAAAAGAGCAATCAAAAGTAATAAACTAATAGTGCTCTTTTTGGCGACTGAAACGGCGAAGCAAAACCAAAAATTTCCTTTCCATTTCTTTTTCCGCTTCGCGGTGGAGGGATGGGGGGAGGAGACACGAGGAAAATGCAAGAAAATTTTTGGTTTTTTGCACACGCGATTCCGCGAGCGTGTCCGAGGTGAGAAAGTCTGGGAGACTTTCGCAAGACCTTGAGCACCTCAGTGCAATAGGTGTACAGCTCCCGTAGGGAGCATTGGTTCGCATCACCACGCAATCGGAGCCCTAAAGGATTGCTGTTTGTCTTCAATCGCTTCGCTCTTGAACAAACAGGGAACGTACGAGGCAGTTTCAAGCCACCACGCGCTCCGCGCGTGCGAAGTGGGTTCGCGCAAAGGTTAATACATCACCGCCAAGACATTTTAGTATCGGAGTCAACGCACTTACCCGAGTAAGTGATGCGACCCGCATACATAGAATGATTCAAAAACACACGATTTAATTCGTGTGTTTTTTGATTATTAAAAATAGGAGCAAAAAATGCTAAAATGTAAATATTCCTATGAACAAAGTTGATACTGAAATCTTAAATATAGATAAGGTCATATCTGCCAATATCGATAGATTTGATACTTCCGAGAGAGGGTTGTTGTCACAGAACATACTGTCGCAACTCAGAAATTTTGTCGACCACATCTCGCTAAAGGCATACAGTAACGGCAAGGACATAGATAACTCGTATGAAAATATCAAGAGCGCCGAGGCTTACGTTAAGACTAGGAGTGATCTGCGGTTCCTAAGTAATTTCCATAAGCTTCTTCAAAAGACGATTTCTCATTACACGCCTGACAAAGAAAATTCGGAGAGACTGATGCTCAAATATTACGAATATCTTTTGAATATAAATTCTTATCTAAAGAAAACTTACAACTTGGAAGTTCTTAAAAAGATAGATGCTTTTACGATCAATACCGATTCCGTACTCAAGGAATATCACGAAAAAATCGCTGAGAAAATAAATCATCAGCCACCTATAGATCCTAAGAGTGTTAACAGCGATAGATTCTACATTCAAAAGATAAAGCCCTTCTTCGTTAATTATGAAGTGTATTACGAAATGACTTTCACACGTGCAAACGACAACATAAGCAAGTTCGACAGAATCATTGCTTTTACAAAATTGGATATATCTGACAACTATGCCGTTAAGCTAGCTATAACCAGCAACAGTATTAAAATCGTGGACAAGGACATGCCTATTCTAATAATCAATCACTGGGAGGTATCGATCCGTCCTTGTGAGCTGAATAACTTTGCAAAGATTTTCGGGAAGGATCCCAAGATTCAAAATGGAAATGAGTACAAAGAGTTGATGAAGTTTTTGACTAAGACAGGACTAAATCTCACAGAGTTTATTGATTTGGCAGACGGATACTATGAAAGTGTAAAAACCAAGATAGCCGGCACGGCAAAGACTAAGTACATTTTTGACGTATTGGATAATGTTCGTGCTTTCGTTCAAGCAAAGAAGCCAGGTACAAATGTAATCAGGTACCTACTTTACAGACTCAATAACAAAATCATCAAACAGCAGTATAGGGATCAAAGTAAAAGTAAAAAAGATTTAGGAGTTGTTCCGTGGAATGAAACTGATGATGTGAACGAACCACTAATTGATCGAGAGTTAATTAGTTTGAAAAAGTTTATTCAGAAGCATGATTTGCCAGCGTATAACTCGCTATTTAAATGTAAATGACACATGACCCAGACACCCCGTTTTTGAGTGCCATTTGTAGCATTTATAACTAAAGATTTTAGAGGTATAATCAGCATATGACCAATCTAACAATAGACATAGGTAAAGATGAAAGAGGAATTGATATAAGTCTAGATATGAGTGTAATAAAAAATCTTCTCATCGCAGGATGTTCTGGTTCAGGTAAATCAGTTTTATTACATAATATTATTACTAAGCTATCTCTTCTCGGTCCTGAAAATATCAAGTTTATCTTGATAGACCCAAAGCGTGTAGAGTTGACTCTATATAAAGATTTTCCACATCTACTTACTCCAACTATTGTTGACCCAAAGACAGCTGTTCAAGTCATGAAATGGGCTGTAAAAGAGATACATAGACGTCTAGGTATTATTGATAATGGAGGATATAAAGTCACAAGTTCTTATCAAGGCGAGAGTACCATTATCAATAAACCTTACATTGTGATTGTCATCGATGAATTATCGGACATTATGCAGTCTTATCCTAAGGAAGCCGAACCTTTGATAGAAAAGATTGCTGAATTGGGATATAAAGCTGGTGTTCATATAATTCTTTCAACATCTAGACCAAATACCAAAGTACTAACTAATTCTATAAGAAGCTTAATTGGTGGACGTATAGCTTTGCAAACAGCATCTGTTCAGGATTCAAAGGTGATTATTGATACCGAAGAAGCCTATAATCTACAGGGTCATGGAGACATGTTTTTCCAATCTGGAACCTTTAAATATCCTATCCATGGACAGATTAATGCTTTATTAGAAGGTGAGACTGTTAAATTTATTAAGGATCAAGTAAAGAAATATAAGTCTATTATAGAGATTAAAGCAGACACAATAGATCTCAAGGATAATAGTGCATCAGATGCTTTTGATACTGATGATATGTTCGAAGAAGTAAAACGAGCGGTAATAGAAGCTGGTAAAGTATCTACGTCTTATATACAAAGGAAGTTTGGCCTTGGATATTCTAGGTCTGCAAAATTAATCGATATGTTGGAAGTTGGCGGTGTTATAGGTCCAGCAAATGGATCAAAACCAAGAGAGGTAATATGTGAATAATATGGATAATGATAAAGATATCCTTAGAAAAAGTATATATGAAAGATTGAGCGAGAAAGAGACTGTGTATGGGAAATGTGACAAAGTTATAGGTGACACTTTCCAGCCATTTGATAATTCAGTATTTGCTGTGTTTTCAAGAAACATTGCTGGCAATTTATTTGGATCTGATGATCTGCAATTCATGAATGATGTTTCGATGTTTTTTCATGAGCCTTGGCTTAAAAAAGAAAAGGTGTTTGATTTTTAATAAATGAACATATATCTTGATGTTAATGGTGTTCTTATCGATAAATATCTGAAACCCGCAAAAGGCGTTGTTGATTTCCTGAAGCATACAACTGAAAAGCATACCGTCTATTGGCTAACAACGCACTGCAAAGGAGGGGAGAATAATGCTGTATGGTATTTGAAGGGTAAGTTACCTAAAGAAGCTCATGATTACATAGAGAAGATAAAGGTAACAGATTGGTCTACATGGAAGACCGAGGCAATAGATTTTAGTCAGGACTTTCGTTGGCTTGATGATACTGTATATCGTGCTGAATTAGACATGCTTAGAGAGCACGGATGTGAGGATAAGCTCATACAAATTGATCTTGAAAAGGATCCTAATCAATTAAGTATGGTAAAGATATAAAATTGTACCCGACCCGAGTGCCTAATTTGAAACTTCAATATAGTGCTAAACTAACCTTATAGTGCTTGAACTCACGGGTACTTAACCCGAGTAGCCCGCCAAAAAACGAAATCGGGTTCGGAAGCAAAAATAGGGTCGGCACGAAGTGCCGATGATTTGGGCAAATTCCCGCCAGACCCTAATTCAAAAAGGATTTTCCACGCTCCGTGGGGCTCAAAAAGGAAGGTTCGATTCAAGATTTGAAAGTTCGAACCGACTTTTTTAAACAAATGAAGAAATTCTTCATTTGTTTTCTCGTTAGCCAATTCCATATTGTATACATTGGCTTTTAGGAATTTGTCAGTAAGTTCGAACCGATTATGAGATTTTTTCTCAAAAGCCGATAATTTCTCTTTTAAAAGTTGTTTTTGATTCACTAACTTATTTTTAGAATCACGATATTCTTCCAAAGACAAAATATTTTCTAAATATAAGTTCATTAGGAGGTACCCCAAATCCTGGACATATAATGAACTGCCCCCGCTTTCGCCTCGTCATAGCTCCGACAGGAGCGACGAGGCTATTCATTACTCCCACTTGTTTTTTAAAAGATTATGTTATATAGTTATATCAGTAGTACGAACCATTGCGGTTGTACAAAACATGCACCCTAGCTCATTACGAGTAGGGCCAAAGCTGACGAGAAGATTCATTACGAATTTCTCCTTGAATTCCGAGTTTTAATGGATTTCAAGTTGTCAAAAACAAGTCATGCTATTGGATAATGTGTGTTTGGGTCAATAGTACATTCAAGATTTCCAATATTGTTCTTTTCAGTTCTTTTATCGTCAGGTGTTATTCATACAGACTCTGTTCATGTGGATTTCTATCGCTTCGTCGCCGGATTTTTGAAACTCAATCATTCGGTTTTTTTGTTGACAAATATTCAAATATGGTATATTGTTTTAAGGTCATCATTACGATGGTCTCCCAAAAGTGAGGAGTGATCACTTAATTGTTCTTCAAAACCACATACAAATGAGAATTTCTGATTTACTTTGGGTAGGCACAAACGTTAAAAACTTTATCGGTCAAATTACTTTCAAGTTAAAAGAAGGTTTTCCTGATTCAAAGTTGTTCCTTGTTGGGTCCTCGGGTTCCTGTATTTTGGATAAGGGTGAGAGGTCGAGTCCGGTAAACCCGTTGGTTATATCTTTCAAAGTTCCGGAAAGCCCACAGAAAGATCTCATTGTCCTCGAGATGTTGGCAGGTGGTAATGTAAGATCTCATCTAATCGAGGTCAAATGGAAAAAAGAAGGTGCTTCATCAAAGTTAACGGTGGACATGAACAAGGTTTGGATTTCCGATGCGGATTTACCTTCTGTTCAAAGTTTTGTTACGAAGGACGGAAAAACAGGTATCAAAATGGTCTTGAAGGGCAAAACCTACACCACACACAATGATTCAAGTAAGTTAAAAGTCATCGTGTGTGACGCCGACATTATCTGTCAACACGTCGCCGGTAGAATATCAGATTCGAAATTCATTAGAGGCGCAAGGGCGCAAAATAAAGGGACTGAGGTCAAAACGGGGGATGTAATAAAAAACAACAAAGACGTAAAAGATTTGGGGGAAATGCTTGCGAAAGTTTTTCTTATTGCTTTAGAACCACTCAATATCAATCCGTTTAAAAGTAGGATACTTAGGATAAGGAAAATATGGTCTGATATTAATGAACCTATTAGTAAGATTTGTTTCTCAGCTTATAAACATATCAAGACTAGATAAGTTTTAGTTTCAAACTTGAAGTTTCAAACTTCTTCAATCAAACACAGGTCTCAAGCCTGTGTTTTTTATAAAACATAAAAGAGATAGTCACTGATGCAATATAAATAATATTTATATTAGCTTTTAAACTCAACCTCAAAAGGGTACATTCCCATACCGCATGTGCCTTGTAGATTCGCCACCTGTTGCATGCCTATGTCAATGTTAGTCGATCCTGTCTGTGGAAGAATTTTAGATATATTCATACTTGGAATACGAACTGATGAAGAACAGTCGAATGTTCCGTTGGTATCAAATCTTATGATTGTAGGCATGCCTGCTTTCGCCACACTCTTTCTTGGCTGATATCCGCCCTTGGCACTTATTGTAATGATCTGCTTACCATCCACAACTGTGACATTGTTTGCAGTAGTTTGTGTATCAGCTTGAGAATTTCCTTTTGTCAGCATGAACGCTCCTCCGATAAGGACTACGGCCACAACGATTGATATAATAGTTGATTTCATAAATATAATTATATCACCCAGTAGGTGATTCTGCTAAATCACCCAGTAGGTGATTCTGCTAAATCACCCAGTAGGTGATTCTGCTAAATCACCCAGTAGGTGATTCTGCTAAATCACCCAGTAGGTGATTCTGCTAAATCACCCAGTAGGTGATTCTGCTAAATCAAAAATTAAAGATTGGCGGAATGACCCCTATAACCACCAGTGAATTGATAAGATTGAATATTGCAAACATAATCACTACAAGTCCGGCGGTCTTGAAGAAGATTCCAGACTTTGTACTGTTTTGAATACTAAACGAACTGAAACTTATGAGTGCTAGGACTGGAAAAGTTCCAAGTGCAAAAGCAAGCATTGTAAGTCCTCCTTCGAGGAAACTTCCTGTTGTAAGAGTATAAAGTTGCATTGATTGTGTGAATCCACAAGGTAGGAAGAATGTTGCCACACCAACAAGAAGAGGTGTTAGTGTGTGATTGAATTTTGAAACTCCGTGAGCATGCTTTGCAATAAATTTAGGCATCGATGGTTGTAATTTTTTGGCCCAAGGGAATACATCAAGTAGGTTAATACCAAGGATAAGCATAACGATGCCTATGATCAGACTCAAAATAAATGTTGCTGAAGTGTTAAGTGTGAAGGCAGAACCTATTGCACCGATGATGCCACCTAGTATAAAGAACGAAATAATACGACCACCATGGAACATGAATTGAGGCTTTATCTTGTTACTTTCTTTTGCAAAGGTAGCAGACATCGAAAGAAGTAGACCACCAACCACTGCCATGCAGGTTGAAAGCGATGCAATAATGCCGATAACAAATGCTGTGCCGTAGGTGACATTCTCTCCACCTACTAAATTAACCAGTCCAATTTTTTGCAGAACAATAAATAATACTGCAAAACCCACAGCGATTGGAACTGCAACTTTGAAATCAAACCAGTTATTTTTTTTGATTTGTTTTTCAACTGAAACAGTATAGCCATGTGATTTAAGTGGAATCGTTAATTCTTCTGAGATTTGTTCAAGTGTTTTATTTCCAAAATCTCCGACAATTTCCACAGAATGATTTTTTAGACTTGATTTGACGTAAGTGATGTCTGGCAGATCTCCAAGCTCGCTCTCTATCATCAGAGTGCAGGCATTACAGTGCATACCGCGAACGTGGAAGGTGTATTTTTGTGTTTGAGTAGTCATTTGAATATACTTAGATTAGTAGATCTATAATTTACTTGTACCACTGTTGATACCAGCCCTGCATTTCTTGTATTTCCTTTGATTGTGAAACAGTAATATTTTTTGCGAGTTGTAACATCTCTGGTCGATTACTTCCAGCCTCAAGCATTCGCACCATCATAAGAGCGAGCTGGTGGTGAGGAATCATTGCTTCAAGAAATGCTTTGTCAAAATCTATTGCATTTTCAAGATTCACTATGTCTTCTTGTCCACCCATATGCATTCCACTCTGCGACATCATGCCCTCACCCATCATTCCGGTATTTACTTTCGGAACATCATTTACAAACCAATCCTTATACCATCCATTCATATCCTGAATTTCTTTTGTCTGGCTTTCGATAATTACAGTAGCAAGAGTTTTGATTTCTGGACGTATAGCTTTTTTAAGCGCTAGTTTTGCCATAGCAACAGCACCATCATGATGTGGGATCATTTGCTCGATGAAGTGCTCGTCTATTGAATTGTTATTTGTTGTTTTCGTGATGTAGTTTGTGTTCCCCTGGAACATCATTCTGCCAAAACCATAACGAGTCACAGGTGTAAATATTGCTGTAAGAATAATACCAACGACTATCCCACCAATTATATATAAAGTTTTATTATTATTGTTCATATTGTTTTAGTTATTTTTATAATTTATTCCCCAACATATTTTACAGGATCGGCTCTAAAATGGTTTTTACAGTGAATGGCGCAGAAGTAGTATATTTTACTTTTGTAATCTGTAGACGCTTTAATATTGCTCGCATCAAGCTCCATTCCGCACACAAGATCAATTGTCATAGCTGGATCAATGAATTTGTAGCCTTTATTATTTTTAGATTTTTTTGTTTGCATAAATTTATGAAATTAAAGATGGTAAAAGAAATTTTGTGCAATGACGGACTGTTTTCAAATAACGAAAGCCATCGAGTAATTTTGCGTGGAAGAGTAATTAATCGTTCAGGATTGTGTAGAACTTGCCACAAAGAGAGATTGGCTGAAATGTGACTTTGATGTTTTATGTAGAAAACCCACGTGCTCAAAAGCAGGAAAACCAGAAGTAAAAAGAGGAGCACGAATGATGTTGGATAAGTTACACTGAAAAATAAAATGTATGCTTGAATATGGTGAGCTGACATTATTATTATATTTTCAGTACATGAAGTGTTGTCGGTCGATGATGCAACACATTCGAAAGTGTGATTCGTTCCATGGTTCATCAAACTAAAACCGAAAACCCCTATCACGAGAATACTCACAAGAAGTAGTAATGGTAGGTATTTTTTCATTATAATTTTTTAGCTTTAATCCGAAGTGAGTTCGACACCACTGATACGCTCGAGAATGCCATTACTAATCCCGCAAAGACGGGATTGAGAAGCCAACCGAAGACTGGATAGAACACTCCGGCAGCAAGAGGGATACCTACGATATTGTAGATGAATGCCCAGAAGAGATTTTGTTTTATGCCTCGCATGGTCATCTTCGAGAGTTTGATGGCCTTCAAGAGCTTTGAGATATCCCCGCCGAGAAGTGTGATACCTGCCGACTCTATGGCCACATCTGTTCCTGTACCCATGGCAATGCCCACATCAGCTTGAGCAAGTGCAGGAGCATCATTCACACCATCACCCGCCATCGCTACGATTCTTCCTTGTGACTGCAACTCTTTAATTTTTGCTAGTTTATCTTGTGGTAGGACGTTTGCGATCACATCATCAATGCCGACAAGGGAACCGATATACTTTGCAGCTTTCTCTTCATCTCCAGTGAGCATGACAACTTTAATTCCAAGAGCGTGGAGATTTTTTACCGCCTCGACCGATCCGGTTTTTATCTCATCTGCCACCATAACAAAACCAAGTACTTTCTCTTTTGTTGCAAGAATAACTGGTGTTTTACCTTGTGAAGTAAATTCATTTAATTTTCTAGGATCAAAGGAAATCTTGAGATCACTTACTAATTTTGTATTGCCGACAAAATATTCAGTGCTACCGATCGATCCTTTGAGCCCTTTGCCCTGTATTCCTTCAAAGTTCAAGATGTTGGACATTGGAATATTTTTCTCTTGTGCATAGTTTACGATTGCGTGCGCGATCGGATGCTCGGACTTCTTTTCAAGTGAAGCGAGTATCAATATTAATTCTTCATCTTTTTGATTTGAAAGATTGACGATATCTACGAGGGTGGGTTTACCAATAGTGATTGTGCCTGTCTTATCTACCACTACAGTGTTTACCTTGTGAAGTTTTTCAAGAGTTGCTGCATCTTTGATAAGTATTCCTTCTTTTGCCCCCTTGCCAACACCTACAATGATGGCTGTGGGAGTTGCTAGGCCAAGTGCACAAGGGCAGGCAATCACGAGAATGCCTACAAATGAGACGAGACCAAATGAGAGCGCTTGCGAAAATCCGAGTATAGGAGTTCCAAAGAAAAGCCACACTCCAAGCGAAAGAAATGCGATGATAAGCACAATCGGCACAAATATACTCGAGATCTTATCTGCCAGTGCTTGAATTGGAGCCTTGCTTCCTTGTGCATCTTCAACCATTTTTATGATCTGGGCGAGCAAAGTTTCTGATCCAACTTTTGTGGCTTTAAAGGTAAATGATCCGCTTGTGTTCATTGTGCCGGCAACAACAGCGTCATTAATTTTCTTTTGGACAGGCATCGGTTCGCCAGTGACCATTGATTCATCTATGAATGATGATCCTTCGGTGATTACTCCATCTACAGGAATCTTCGCACCAGGTTTTATGATGATCAAATCTCCATGCTTCACCTCGTTTACTGAAATTTCTATCTCCTTTCCATCTCGAATAACAAGCGCTGTTTTTGCTTGAAGGTTGAGAAGTTTTTCAATAGCATCTCCTGTCTTTATTTTTGATCGAGCTTCCAAATATTTACCAAGCGCGATAAAGGTGATAACTACGATCGTCACATCGTAATAGGTTTGGTCCACGTTTATGTATGGGCGGAGAGTCTCTTCAAATGCAGTAACGGCGAAGCTATACAGATATGCGGCGACTGTTCCGATACCGATGAGTGTGTCCATGTTTGCCTTGCCGTAACGTAGGAAGCGGTAGAAACCGAGGAGGTATGGTTTACCTACTACAAAGAGTGTATAAGTGGCAAATATAGGCAATAAATGGTGGAAAAATTCCTGGATCGTATAGCTCATTGCAGGAACAACATTGTATTGAGCTAAAATATCCCAGCCCATGACAAATATGCTGAAAATTGTGAGAGGTATGGCCGAGATTACGAGAGACCTTTGATTTGCTACCTCAGCTAATTTCTCCTTTTTTGATTGGTTCAAACCGAGATGTCCCGAATGTTCACTCACCGACATACCCATTTCATTGGCGGTAGGCAAATCGAGAGAATACCCTAGTTTTTCAATTTTTTGTGAGAGATGTTGAGGGTTTGTTTTCGACTCATCAAAAGAAACCTTGGCCGTTTCGGTCCCATAATTTACTTCTACAAACTGAACTCCATCAGTCTTCTTGAAGGTTTTTTCAATTATGCCGGCGCATGAGGCGCAATGCATTCCTTTTATTTTGTAGGTCTTGGTGTGATTCATAGATGTTATTTTCTTTTAAGTTTATATACTTTAAGGACTTCCTCTGTAGCTTTTTTTACCTGACCAGACGTCACTTGATGCAAGACGCAATGGCTTAAGTGATTTTCAAGCAGTAGATCTTCTGTGTTTGAAAGTCCTTGCTTAACTGCGGATGTCTGAGTAATCACATCAATACAGTACGTATCATTTTCGACCATTTTCTGAAGACCACGTACTTGGCCCTCAATAAGTTTTAGTCTTTGAATAATTTTTGCTTTGTTTTTATCGTCTATATATTTCATATACAACAAAGTATATACCCCTAGGGGGTATTTAGTCAACATGTAATATGTTTCCGATCAACACTCCATATTTATTATAAAATAATTATA
>Ga0163154_10007007_pt1 | contig 13601 bp, 14 predicted proteins | sample OliLakLV19MP9P1_FD_148649 | JGI IMG/M metagenome (GOLD analysis project Ga0163154, IMG submission 148649) | Freshwater microbial mat bacterial communities from Lake Vanda, McMurdo Dry Valleys, Antarctica - Oligotrophic Lake LV.19.MP9.P1 | ecosystem: Environmental > Aquatic > Freshwater > Lake >... | reverse complement strand
GAAGTATTATAAAAAATATTGTGTTAATAAAAAAAGGAGCATAATGCATCAATCAAATATTCAATTTCAAATCTCTCAATTGAGACAAGAGAATCAAACTAAAGTTATGGAATCAATCATGGTCTTGATTCTTGATTTTATTTTTGTTTCTTTAATTCCTCAATTCTTAATGATTTATGTCTATCAAGCTCAAACATCTATGATGCAACAACCACCAGTTTTGGTTGAGTTCATGCCAGTTGTCGCTACAGTCATTGCAGTTGCTTACGTAGCTTTTGCTATCGTCACTAACATGATGAGAAGTAGTAAAATTCGTTCTTTAGAAACAGAATTAAAAACTGCTGAAATGATGGAAGATACAACAAGTTTTAGTAGTACTGATGAAGAGTTAATGGCACTAGAGAAAATCGTTGATGATGCATTAGAGCAACATTCACCAGCTCAAACTAAAGCAAAATCAGCTAAAAAAGTGAGCAAGAAGAAAAAATAATTGTTAGATTATTTTAAAAATAGTAGCCCTTTGATTGCATATGTAATCGAAGGGCTTTTTGTTAATAAGCATCTAAGTCGTTACTATGTTTTTCTTATATAAATGGGTAAAATATATAGTATGAAAATAGGAATTGATTGTCGTTTAGCTGGCTTGCGTCATGCAGGAATCGGTAGATATACACAGCACTTAGTTCAGGAGTTGCTGGCTATGGAATCTGATCATACTTGGGTATTTTTTTTCTTTGATCAAGAACAAGCTCTAGAAGTATTAGCTTCATATGCTTCTTTTAGGCATGTTGAAGTTGTTATCAGCCCAGTTTCTCACTATTCAGTTGCTGAGCAAATACAAATGCTCAATTATTTTAATAAACAAAATTTAGATATTTTGCATGTTCCACATTTTAATGTACCTGTATTTTATAAGAGAAAATTGATAGTAACCATTCATGATTTGCTGTGGCATAGTTTTAAAGGTGGAGAAGCAACTACTTTGCCAAGCTGGCAATATACTTTAAAATATCAGTTTTACAAATTGGTTACATGGGTAGCTGTGAGGCAAGCAACTACAATAATAGTTCCCACTCAAACAGTTGCAGATTCTCTGGTGCATTTTTATCCTTTTGCTCAACAGAAAATTGCTATAACGTATGAAGGTGTAAAGCCACATGCCCAAATCTCAGAAATATCTGATCATCAACGAGGCAAAATGAATCTATTATATGTAGGATCCTTGTATCCGCACAAAAATATTTCAATCTTATTGCGGGCGCTGACTCAATTACCTAAATATAATTTGACCATCGTCAGCGCCCGCTCAATATTCACTGAAAAAACTATGATTGAAGTTGAAAAATTAGACTTGCAACACAGAGTGACATTTATAGGTAAAGTTAGTGATCAACAATTATATGAATTTTATCTTGAGTCAGCAGCTCTGATTCAGCCATCATTTTCAGAAGGATTTGGTTTAACAGGTATTGAAGCTTTAGCGGTCGGGACACCAGTAATAGCATCAGATATTTCAACTTTTAAAGAAGTGTATGCTGACACTGTTGTTTTTTTTAATCCGCAAGATGTAGATGCACTTATTTCTGCTATTAAATCGCTTCCTAATTTTGATCTGCAAACACGAATCGCAAAAGCTCAACAGATCAGAGACTCATTTAACTGGCAAAAAATGGCACAGCAAACGTTACAACTCTACGAAAAAATATGAAAGATAAAAATCCCCAGATTGCTCTTGTTTACGATAAAGTGAATACCCCGTATGGAGGTGCTGAGAAAGTACTTACGGCGTTACATAGTATTTTTCCTGATGCCCCTTTGTATACGTCAGTCTACGGAAAAAAAGCAGATACTTGGTCAAAAGGGATTAAGATACAAACTTCTTGGTTACAAAATATTCCTTATCTGCATCATTTACATCAACTCTTAACACCGCTATTTCCTATTGCTTTTGAGTCGTTTGATTTAAGTACATTTGATATAGTTATTTCTATAACCAGTAGTCAGGCAAAAGGAGTCATTACAAAACCCAATCAACTGCACATTTGTTATATGTTAACTCCAACACGCTATCTCTTCAGTCATCAAGATGCTTACATGCGTTCGCAACCATTATTGAATATTCCAGGCATTAAACAGCTAACTCAATCTGTTTTCACATATCTCAAAAATTGGGATGTGGCTGCTGCGCATCGGCCAGACTACTTAATTCCAATTTCAACATTAGTTGCAGACAGAATTACTAAATATTATCACCGACCCGCGCAGCAGCCCATCTATCCTACGCTCAGTGAAGTACCTGATCCTCAAAAAACCAAACAGACTTCAGAATATGCTTTAGTCATAAGTAGATTAGTTCCGTATAAAAGAATTGACATAGCTGTTCATGTAGCTGTTAAACGAGGTGAGCGGCTAGTCATAGTAGGAAACGGAACGGACTTTGATCGATTAACACATCTGTATAGTGATAAAACATATATCCGTCAATCTGATCAATCAATTTATCAAGCAGTAAACTCACATTCTGCCAAACTGCTTATTTTTTTAGGAAATTGTTCTGATCAAGAAATGAGCGATTTATTTACTAAAGCCAGTCTGTTATTAATGATTGGAGAAGAGGACTTTGGTATTACTGCTTTAGAAGCTGCAGTTAGAGATGTGCCAGTTATCATTCATCAAAAAAGTGGTGTTGCTGAACTATTGGGTGCTTATGCAACTACAGTGGCGGATGAAAGTGTTACTGCGGTAAATGACGCATGGGAGGAAATTTCACAACAAAAAATACTGCCAATTCCTGATAAAATAAAAGAACGTATGACTACTTCATACTTTGCTAGTAATTTTAATAAAGTAGTGTATGATTTATGGCATCGCCATCAACATCAAGCATTAAAATGAGAAAGGAATTTGTATGTCGTATATTGATCACACCTATGCTGTAATTTTGGCTGGAGGTGGAGGAACTCGCTTGTGGCCTAAATCTAGAAATAAAACCCCTAAACAGTTTCTAAAATTGATTGGTGAGGATACGATGATGCAAATTTCTGTTAATCGTATCACTCAAATGATTCCACCCGAACGAGTTATTGTTGTTACTAATCAGCTTTACAAAGATGAAGTTGCAGCTCAGCTGCCACAAGTTCCCGTTCAAAATATTATTGCTGAACCGGAAAAGAAAGATACAGCATTAGCAATGCTAACTGGTTCATTGTATTCATATAGTTTAGACAAAGAAGCTATTATTATTAATTGTGCTTCTGATCATACTTTAAGTGATCAAGCAGAATTTATTCGCGTAATGAATGCAGCTGCTCAAACAGCCTCTGAATTAGATTCTTTGGTAACTGTTGGTATTCGCCCAACATTCCCTTCAAGTGGTTTTGGTTATATCAAGATTGGTTCTGATTTACAAAAAACTGATCAAGGACTACAAGTCTTCAAAGTTGAAAGTTTTACAGAGAAACCAAATAAACCTACTGCACAAGGATTTATTGCTACCGGTAAGTATTTCTGGAATGCAAATATGTACGTATGGTCAGCTAAGACTCTTTTAGAAGCATTTAAACAATACATGCCTTCTTTATATAGTAAAACTGAAGCTCTGCAAACTGCTCAAGGTCAAGCATTTCATGAGGGATTAATTGATGTTTACCAAGATGCAGATAGTATTTCAATTGATTATGCTATTTCAGAAAAAGCTACAAACTTAGTCTTAATTCCTGGTGACTTTGGTTGGAATGACGTTGGTGACTGGAAAGTTGTTTTTGACATTGAAACCAAAGATGCTAACGGAAATGTGGTAATTGGTGAAAAGAAGCAAAAAAATGCTTTAAGTATTGATTCCAGCGAAAATTTAATTCACACCAATGGTAGATTAGTTGCTTTAGTTGGTGTTAAGAATATGATTATCATTGATACAGAAGAAATTCTAATGATTATTCCTCAGGATAAGAGTCAAGATGTCAAAAAGATAGTTGAAGAATTAAAAGAACAAGGCAAAAAAGAATACTTGTAGTATACTGATTTGAGCTACTCATTTGACTTGATTGTAGCCTCTAACTATGGATTATTACACACAAAAAAGAATATTAGATTTGATTGTTGCTAGTGGTCTGCTAGTGATGTTTATGCCTATTTGGATTGTAGTGCCAATCTTAATTTATTTTGATTCAGGCTGGCCGGTGTTTTTTAATCATCGCCGAGTAGGAATTAAAGGTAAAGAATTTAATTTGCATAAATTTAGATCAATGATTCATGATGCAGATGATATTCTACATAACGGTGATAAAAAATTATTAGAGCACTTCAAAAAAAATGACTGGAAGATAAAAAATGATCCTCGAATTACCCGATTAGGTAAAGTATTACGCTCTTTGACTATTGATGAATTTCCTCAACTATTTAATGTTTTTAAGGGTGAAATGAGTATGGTTGGTCCTCGAGCGTATGTTAAAAAAGAACTATTGGAGCAAAGCAAAAAATATCCTGAAACGCAAAAATACATTCAATTTATTACTTCTGTTAAACCAGGTATAACTGGTGTTTGGCAAACAAGTGGTCGTAATGAGATTCCTTTTATTAAACGTGCTCAAATGGATGCTGAGTATGTTCAACACCAATCTCTCTGGAATGACGTAAAAATTTTGTTCAAAACTCCTCGAGCAATGATCTCAAAATGGTAGTTTGTTCTACTTGGATTTAGTTGAGCAGAGTTGGTCATATGACATTGATTTGGTATACTAGAACCTATGTTGAAAAAGAATATAGATATTACCTCAAGTGAGACACTTCAAACATCAACAACAACAGATCATGTTGCTACTGTATCTCCAACACGAATTGTCAAAAAAGAAGTCAAAGTAGTTCCTGATAGTTCAGATACTGCCAAAAATATGACTTTTATTGAAAAAATTCGCGCAATTAGGTTAAATAATCTCAAGAGATGGCAAATAATTTTCTTAAGTGTGTTTGCTGTGCTCATTTTATTTTTAAGTGTGGCAGGAGTGTTTGCTTATCAAACCTATCAAGTTGCTATGAATATTAAGCAACAAACAGATATTTTATCTGCTGAAGCTCGTCCCACACTTGATTTATTAGCTCAACAAAACTTTCCTGCCATGGAGCAAAGATTAAAAGAACATCGTGAAGATGTTCAAGCAATCGAGTTAGAATTTCAAAAATTGAGTTGGTATCAAGCTGTTCCAGTAGCTAATCAATATTATGCTGATGGTAAACATGGTTTTGCCGCTGCGTATGCAGGTTTAGATGCCGCTGATAAAGCTGTTAATGCCTTATTACCATATTCTGATTTGCTCGGGTTTGGAGATGCTCCAGAAGAAGCTGGCGGTTCTGCTGAAGATAGAATTCAAGTCCTATTAGCTTCTTTAGAAAAGCTAAATCCTGAATTAGACGCAATTGAAGGTGATTTACAAAAAATCACAAATGAACTGGCTGCAATTGATCCCAATAGATATCCTGAAGATTTTCAAGGTAAACCACTGCGTTCTTATGTAACTGAAGCCCAAACATATAGTAAATTAGCTAGTACAGCCTTAAGTGAATACAGACCAGTTATTAATAAATTACCTCAAATTGCTGGTGCTCAAGGTGAAAAGAAGAAATACTTAATCCTTTTTCAAAATGATAATGAGTTACGTCCAACTGGTGGTTTTTTAACTGCTTATGCAATCATTTATGTAGAAAATGGTAAAGTTATCCCAGAAAAGTCTGATGATATTTATGAATTGGATAAAAAGTTTGGTAAAAAATTAGCAATTCCAGAAGCTCTTGGTCGTTATCTTACAACTGAGAAGTATTGGAACTTGCGTGATATGAATATTTCTCCAGACTTTAAAGTGTCTATGGATCAATTCTATGGTGAGTATGCTCAAATTAAGGGGGAACATACTGATGTTGATGGAGTGATTGCGGTAGATACTCATTTCTTAACTGGTTTATTAGAGATTTTAGGCCCAGTGGAAGTTCCGGGATATGGTACATTCTCCACTCAGACTGATAAACGCTGTGACTGTCCGCAAATTATTTATGCTCTCTCAGAAATCATTACCAGACCTACTAATTACATTCGTGAAGATCGTAAAGGTGTTTTAGGCCCACTTATGAGAGCTATCTTAAGTAAAGCTTATGATGCTCCTCGTCAGATGAACCAACCTTTATTTGAGATGGTAATTGCCAGTATCAAGCAGAGACATGTCCAAATGTACTTCATGGATGAGGAAGTCCAAAAATCTGCAGAAGTGATTAATGCCGCTGGTAGATTGCCAGCAAATGTTGATGGTGACTTTTTGGCCGTCGTTAATGCTAATCTAGGTGGGGCAAAATCTAACTTATTTGTTAGTTATGATATGCATCAAGTAATTGAATCTGCACCAGAAAATGGTGAGCTGACTAAGACTATAGAAATTACCTACAAAAATTCTCGAAAGGGAGACAACTGTAATCTTGAAGCAGGTTTATTGTGTCTAAATTCAACTTTACGAGACTGGACAAGATTATATATTCCAGCAGGTTCTAAATTAGTTGACGCACAAGGGTTTACTGCTGCTCCTCAGGTTTATGAAGAAAGTGGATTTACCGTTATTGATGGCTTCTTTATGTTAGAGCCTATGGCAAGTGCTAAGCTTAAGTTAACTTATACAATTCCTTATACTGACACTGAAGAGTACCGAATTAAGTTGTGGAAACAAGGTGGTCTTGGTGAAATTCCTGTTTTATTTGATGTTACTGGTGGAGAAGAACAGGTTAACTTTGTAGAAGACATGGTATATAAGACTGAATTCTAATATGGGACAATCCTTTCGTTTGTCTGGACTTATTCTCAAACAAGTCAAAGTTGGTGAAACTGATACGTTAATCACCTTGCTCTCCCAAGAGCAAGGTAAAATTGTAGTTCGTGCCAAAGGGAATCGTAAGATGAACTCACATAAACGAGCAATTCTTGAAGTTGGTAATATGGTTTCTGCTCACTGTATTGGAACCAAAGGCATGCCACTTTTAACTCAAGCCAAATTAGTAAGAAGCTGCCGAGATAGTTTAGAAAATACCTTGTCTCATCATCGCAAATTACAACAGATTCTTGAATTTTTTGATAAATTGTTTGTGGAAGAGGAGCTTGATGATGAAACCTTTGCACAAATTGAAACAATTTACGAACAAACATTGACTCAACCTCACACCTACAACACAATAGTTAAAAAATTGGATGGGTTATTAATTCGATTGGGATATCAACCACTCCAAGAAACTCCATACGCTAATGTCAGTGAATATGTCAGTGTGTTAGCTGAAAAACCCCTGAGAGCCCATGATTTTTTGTATATTGCGAGTAAGTAAATATGAGTTTGTTATATTTCATATATTTTATGATACAATAGCTCTATTATACATATTTAATACTTATCTCGTATGGCAAACAACACTGAAAATACTCTAAAACGTAGAAGATTTATGACTGCACCAATTGCTTTAGCTGGAATGGCAATGTAATATAGTCTGACTTATCAACCTCGTCAGACACACGCTAAAACTATGGATACTGACACTCCTCTAGAGCAAGAAAAAGATATTCCACCAGTCGAACTTCAAAAGCCTTTTGATAGGGCATATATTGGTCCAGACGGAGCGGTTGTTAGTAGAAAAGTTGGTGCCACGGTATCACTTGATATTGCTCCACAACCACAACAATCTGAAATTATGCAAGCAACTGTCACTTTGACAGTGCCTCGTCTCGCAACAATTGATCTTCAAAACTTGTCATTTCATCTAGGTATAGCCAGTGAGGCACTGAAAGTTAGCATTTTTGAAGGCACACTGTATCCACCTGCAAGTGAAACTGCAGACTCATCAGCTGATGCTAACTTTACTTTAACAAGATCCATAAACGGAAGCGCTCCCATAGAGTACACAATTAAACAAGCACAAACTGAATATCCTGAATTGTCATTGAAACTAAAAGCTGCTCGTACAAGTGGGGAAAAGTTTATACTTATAGCTGTTGAAGCAACCGACGGCACTACACCTATCAAAGGAGGTATACAGTTTGAAATCATATTTGATTGTGGGCCAGTTCCAGTTGCTGATCCGATACCACTGACTGCAGCCCTACTAGAAACTGATGCGGATGGAGTTTTTACAAGTCATACTGAAACCGTCACTAGTGAAGTGGAAGAAATAGTTACACAACCAAATCAAATCTATTTACCATCAATACAAAATTAATACAGAAATCGCGATAGCTTCAGGAAAGTGAGTTTAAATAAGTCTAAAATTGTCGACTCAACAACTTGCTCAATTTCCGTTGATAGACTATAATTACAAATGTTTGCTCTCCTGTGGCAGGGAATCAAGAGCACTCACTAGCTGAATGAGGTGTCTTCCAAGTAGGAGGAAACGAAGGGTGGAACCGCTCGATTTAATCGAGTCCCTGAACTAATTAATAAGTACAGGAGGTTTTATGTCCGCACCATCATTACAAGATATTGTTTCTCTTTCCAAACGTCGTGGCTTTGTCTATCCAACTTCTCAAATTTATGGAGGTTTGGCTAATTCGTATGATTATGCACCGCTTGGTGTTGAGTTGCTCCGCAAAATTAAAGATTTATGGTGGAAGCAATTTATTACTCATCGCCAAGACATGATTGGTCTTGATTCCCAAATCATGCTCCACCCACAAACTTGGGTAGCATCTGGACATGTTGGAGCTTTCCACGATCCATTAGTTGAAGACGTCAAAACAAATGAACGATTTCGTGCCGATCACTTGATTGAAGCTTGGCTCAAAGAACATCCAGAGGTCACAGATGTAGTTGTAGAAGATTTGACTCTCAGTGACATGGCTACTTTTATTGCAGATAAAAAAATTCTTAGTCCCAAAGGAAATGCTTTGACTGAACCAAAGGCCTTTAACTTATTATTTGAAACGGAAATTGGTGCTGTCAGTGGTGAGAAAGCAAAAGTCTATCTTCGAGGAGAAACTGCTCAAGGGATCTTTTCTAACTTCAAAAATATTTTAGACTCAACTCGGGTTCAATTACCGTTTGGAGTTGGTCAAATTGGAAAAAGTTTTCGCAACGAAATTACTACTGGTCAATTTGTTTTTAGAACTCTTGAATTTGAGCAAGCAGAAATTGAGTACTTCTTTGATCCAGAACAAACAGATTGGCAGCAATTGCTCGAACAATGGAAAACAGACATGTGGGCATTTTTTACTGAAACTCTTGGTATTGAGCCAGTAAAACTTCGATGGAGAAAGCATACAGATAAAGAGAGAAGTCACTACAGTAAGGATACCTATGACCTTGAATATGAATATCCATTTGGCTGGAAAGAAGTCTGGGGAGTTGCTTACAGAACTGATTATGACTTAAAACAACACATGAAGTTTTCTGGTGAAAGTTTAGAATACCGAGATCCTCATACCCAAAAAGCAATGGTCCCTCACGTGATTGAACCAGCGGTTGGTGTTAATCGAGTTTTCTTGATGGTGCTGTGTGATGCGTATGCAAAAGATGGCGATAGAATGTATTTAAATTTTTCACCAGCTCTTAGTCCTTACCAAGTTGCAGTCTTTCCACTAGTTAAAAACAAAGAAGAAATTGTTGGCAAAGCTCAAGAAGTTTATAAGTCATTACAAAAAAACATGGCAGTCTATTGGGATGACCGAGGAAACATTGGAAAAAGATATTTATACCAAGATGAAATGGGAACTCCAGCCTGTGTGACAATTGATTATCAAACTTTAGAAGACCAGACAGTGACTGTTCGTGACAGAAATACAACAGCTCAAGAAAGAGTGGAAATTGTCAAGCTTGCAACCTACTTGCAAGGTGTGAGAGAATGATGACTTAATGCGTGGTTTGCATACTAAACAGTAATAAGCTAGTGTTAAGTAACTAAGCAACTTCAACAGTCTCAACCTGGAATAAGAGTGCTCAAATATATGAAAATGAATAAAAAAACAATGTATATAGTAATTGGCATAGTTTTGGTACTTATCGTTGGTGGTGTTTCGGCATTTATGATGATTAGTGGTAAAGATGAGGTAGTTACAGAAGAAAAAACTACCAAAAAGAGAAAAATTTCGCAACCAGTTAATTTAATTCCTGTAGAAGAACGTCCTTACATGCAGATTATTCCTGCAAGCTCAGCTCGTGAGATAAGCATAGTTATAGAAGAAGTAAAAAAAGAAGCAATTGAGGTTGATTATGCTTTGGAATATAACTCTGGATCATTACTACAAGGAGTTGAAGGACAAATTAAATTAGCTACTTTACCAGTTACAGAATTACTATTACTTGGTAGCAGAAGCGCTGGTGGTGCAACTACGTATCATGAAGATGTAACCGGCGGAACGATTGAAACTCAATTTAGTGGTCCAGCTCCTTATGCTTTAAAGTCAGAGTGGAAATTTTTTGAAACCACTGTAAAATTGACAGAATTAAAATCAAGAGATGAGAAGTTTGTCTTAGAATCTAAAAGTCTCTCAACTTTAGGAGTTACCATCATTTTTAATAATGCTGGCTTCCCAAAGGGTTTAGAAGGCAAATTAGTCTCTGATCCATATACCGTTAGTCCTGCTCAAGGTAAAACATTGGCTGAAGCAACCGCTACAATTACGGTAGAGTCTGCAGGCAGTGGAGTAAAAATGATGGGTTGGAATGGTACTCAGTGGCAAGAATTGGAGTCTACAGTGTCTGGAAATCAAGTTAGTACAACCGGTCCATTAATGGAAACCTATGTGGCGATCAGTAAATAAATATGAAATCTAAAGCTGGTGTAATTTTCATTTTAGTCACTGCAATTGGACTAGGTGCTGCCTACTTTTTATGGACTAACCAGGTTCAAACAAATCAAAATGGTGTCCCGACTACAACAGTTGAGCCTACGCCAACCATTGTTATTCTTTCTCCAATGATTACAGAAACACCACCAACAACTCAAAGCGCTGAGATAATTCTTACAGCTCCACAACTAGGAGATACCATTTCTTCACCACTAATTATTACTGGACAGGCTCCAGGCACTTGGTTTTTTGAAGCAGTGTTTCCGGTTACCTTAACTGATGAAGTAGGAGAAATTATTGCAAAAGGAGTTGCTAGCGCCGACGGTGAGTGGATGACTACTGAGTTAGTTCCATTTACTGCTGAGTTAACATTTGATACAGCATTAGTTGCTAGTAAAGCTAATGGTTTTTTGATTTTACAAAAAGATAATCCTTCTGGCTTACCAGAAAACGATGCAAGTTATGAAGTTGCTGTTACATTTTAAATAGTGGAAATTAATCAGCTGTTATAGATTCAACAAACTGCATATAATTCTTGTAAAGATTTGCTTCTAGAATAGTAATCTGACTAGTTTGTGGTGTATGTAAGCGCCCATTTATGACACTTATCGGCTCATACCACTCATAACAGTTCTTAATAAGTTTTATGTACAACTCTTCAACATCAGCTTTGATTTGGTGCAGCAGATATCTCTTTTGCGTATAATTTCTCAATAAATTGAGTGAGTTTGCATTAAAATCTTCTAAAATAGCTATTAGGTCGGCATTTTTTTTCTGAATATAATTTGAAGATTCAGGATAATCGGATTCTAGAAAGAAAGAGTCTATTATGGGAAGTAATTCTTCAAAATTTACTGGCTGCACAAGTTTAGCCTCAAAACGAGCCTGCATATCAGCAGCAATAATCTCTATGTACTCAACTAAATCAACTCCTGTATTTAAAAAATATGCCTCAACGCGAGGGACTAAAACTGCTGATAGTTTTTCTTGGTCCTGATGATTTAAATCTGGAATGATTGCATTTAAAGCACGAATGATTTTGTACAAGTCACTGGCATTTTTAACTACAGAGTCGAGTTGAAATTTTGTGATGAAAGGCACAATATCAGCATCTGTAATAATAGACTTTTGTAAAAGAAGTTGTTTAAATTGTAATAAAACTGTTGCCATTTCAATAGGCAGGCCTCGCAAGCAATCAGAAAGTGTATCCTCTGAAGTTGTGAGATGAGTAGGTTGCTGATCTGAGGAGGATAATTTTTCTGACATAGAGATCTAAGTATAACAAATATTATTAAAAACATTGTTAGAATATCAATGCTTGATATTGCTCTTTGATTCATTATTCTGTACTCTGGTTGAATGACTGGACGCACGCACGATTTAGCAGCTTTTACAGCCTTAACAATAGCTTTTGTAATGATTCCTGAGATTCCACAAATGACAGTGGCAACCGCTATTGCGGCGCTGGGAATGAACTTTGTTGGTGGTCTATTTCCCGATATTGATCAACCAACTAGTGACTTTTGGGATAACTTTAGATTAGGTCCATTTGTGGCAAAGATTATTTGCCCGATGCTGGGTGGGCATAGACATATTTCTCATTCATTTCTTGGATTAGGATTAATTGGTTTTTTCTCATATTATTTTTTTTCTTTAGTAGCTGCCTCAATGAAATTTGAATTAGATGCAGTCATCATCTGGCAAAGCTTTATGATTGGTGTAGTTTCACATATTCTAATAGATATGCCCACAAAAGCTGGAGTACCTCTATTATGGCCACTTGATTTTTCTTTTGGAATTCCACCATTTAAATGGATGAGAATGAAGAGTGGGACATGGATTGAAAACTTCATAGTTTTCCCATCCTTATTGATGCTATCTGGATATTTATTATATACCTTTCAAGACAAAGTTTGGTTATTTGCCAAAACTGGTCTATTGTAAGCATCTCTCAGTAATAGTAATCGAGTTAATTTGTACTGTTATCACAATTGCTTTATATGTGTAATAGATATACAATAATTTAGTTAATTTTTCCCTAATTGAAGGATACATGTTAAAAGTAGAAAGTCTACCTCTGTCTAAAATCGGTTCATGGACAAAAGATAGCGCACAAAATAATAAAAACCAAGCAACTCCCAAAGCCGAAGGAACGTCAGCTTTGACAGAAAAACAAATTGTCGCATTTGTGCTAGATGCTCTACCGCCTCAAATAGCAAACCTTTTTAATCAACTAGGAGTAGATAAATCTAGCTGTAAGGCTGGTCATTTATTTTCTGTTATTCCTGGACAGCTTGATCCTTCATTTACACCATTCGTACCTTTTAAAGGCGGCTGGTCTGGGCCAGATGTTGCCCCCCAAAATTACAGTGAAGAAAAGCATTTTTGTTTACAGTGGCGTATTGGAAATAAATTTTTATATGTGTTACCGGTTAACCACACAGAACAATTAATGTCTTGGACTTTACGTAAAACTCGAGTTGAGGTGCCAGTATTATTAACTGCAGTACAAGATGAATCATTAAATCGCTACTTTATTAATGATCACATGTTAGAGATGTTACCTAACTTTTGGAAATAATAAAAGTCTTATTCAGAAGTTATAAGTAGAATACCTTCTTTTTTTAAAGTAGAAATAATTGAGTTGTTATTATGCTCATTTTGATTGTTCCTCCAATAAACAGTTTAGATATTAGAAACATGACAATAGTGAATAAGGCACGATACATTTCGGAATAGGAAGGTAATCGTGAGAGTTGGCGAATCAACAAGGATACGAAGAAATATCGAGATGTTTTCAGGG
>Ga0163154_10007006_pt1 | contig 13602 bp, 11 predicted proteins | sample OliLakLV19MP9P1_FD_148649 | JGI IMG/M metagenome (GOLD analysis project Ga0163154, IMG submission 148649) | Freshwater microbial mat bacterial communities from Lake Vanda, McMurdo Dry Valleys, Antarctica - Oligotrophic Lake LV.19.MP9.P1 | ecosystem: Environmental > Aquatic > Freshwater > Lake >... | reverse complement strand
GTGCTGGCGTAGCCGTGCATCAATCGTCATTGTCAAGTGAATCAACTGCGCTTGCCGTGCCGCCAACTCACCGTCGTCATACGGGATTTCGTCCAAGCCATCGAGCATCAACACGGCCAACCCGTGTTCGAGGTCATAGCGCACTTCCGCCCATGCCTCGGTCAAACCCGCCCCAAATTCCTCGTGTTGTAAATACAACCACAAATCTTCTACGGTAGGTTTGGCCTGTTTGCCTTTTGGGAAATAGCCAGACGTCACAAACTTCCGCAATTCCACATAGACTGGCGTCAATTTGCCGTGCGTCCATGTCGGTATGGCGTGCAGATTGGCCGCCCGCGCCCAGCCGTCAATCTGTGCGCCCGCCAGACAGAGCGCCAAGTGCTTGACGAAGGTGCTTTTACCGCTGCCGGGCTTACCGAGGATGACCAAACGCGCTTGTCCCGCCGCGAAATGTTCGAGGTGTAAGGGGATGAGATTCGTTTTATACCCGTCTGCCCAACGATTTCCGTAATCCTCTTCACCATCTGGTTCTTTGCCATCGGGACGGGCAGCGGGGTTTTTAGTGCGGTAAGCATCGATTTGGGCTTCGATTTGCCCAATCAAAACCTCCAGTGGGGCGCGATCTAACTTGAGGGCTTCAGGGGTTTGCAGCGTGCTTTGGTCGTGCCTCGGGGAAAAATCTTCAATTTTCGCCCCAATCCCATAATCGACGACGTGCCAGTCCTTGACCGTCACATCGACTGTAAATCCCGTCGGAGAATCAACATACACCTCTTCCAAGCGCCCACCGTGCGCGGCGTCCGGCGTGATGTCGGCCAGCGACAGCATCCCCAACCGTTCGGCCAAGCGCGTCAGATAGGCTTGGTATTGCACATACTTGGGGTTATCCCGATCCCGAAGCTGGCGGATGTCATGCCGCGTCACCCCTAACCCCTGATGAACGAGGTCAGCCAGCAAGCGCTTCATATTCTCATCCCACCGACTGACATCGGTGAAGTCCTCAACATGCGGCTCCATGTCAGCCGTCTTGAGGCCGAGCAATTCCAATGCTTTGGGGATGCTCTCGACTCGCTCCAAGACCATCGGGAAAATCGGGCGCTTGAGTTCAAGCGCTTTACGCACCTCATAGCGAATCGGCTCACTGGTACAGGCCTCCGGCGTGATGCACAGAATCATCCCTGTGCAGCGTTCTAACCCTTGATCGATTCGGCGTTGCCAGTGCGGGTCGCCGAGGTGGATTTCATCCCGGTCAAACCACGGTTGATGATAAGCCGTCCGTAGGCGCTCCATCAGCCCGCCGACGGCGGATGTCCCACGCTTATAGGAGATAAAAAGCCATGCCATGTGTTTTTCTGCCTATGGTATCCCGCGAATCATATCCCCAGACTATACCGCACGGATGCAACTTTTGTAGATATCGATCTGCCGTTTCACCTGCTGCAATTTCACCAACCCCCTTGTCAAGACTGCTAACCCGAAACTGTAATCCTCGTCAGGTCGCACACCCTCACTTTGCTACGCTGAGTAATAGCCGGTGAGAGGGAAGTCCGTGCCAGATGACCTCAAACTCACAGGGAGTGGCATAGACGACTCACTTCATTATCGTCATGGCGCACGCCTCTCTCCCATCGACTGCTGTTTCGTTTAGCGGTGTGAGGAGTTACTCGCTTGAACCTTTCGGACGCAATCCAGCAGTTGTTTAACGACATTCGGGATGTGGCGCAACTGATCGCGCCCATCGCAGCCGTCATCGGTTTTCTGGGTCTTGGGGACTTTTTGGACATTCGACCGGGCAAAAGTGGACATTGGCATGTCAATTTTTCTCAGTGCCGGAATAAAACAAATGGTTTTGAAATTAAACTTCATAGTAAAATATTTCCTCTATGCTATGGAAATGAACATCGGGATAGCATCAAAATAGTCAATTTATCGTAATAAGGCTCGTTATCTTGTCACATATCTATCTCGCAACGCTGGGTCAACGCCCAGAGGTAATCACTATCGCGCTGGATTGGTTAAAACTACGTTATCCCATCACAGGGGTGGCTCTCATCCATACCGATCCTGTCGCATCGCCAATTGCCACTGCCTTTAATCAGATTCGTCCTGTGTTAGACAGCTATCAGCCAAAAACTTCTATCCATTATCGTGAAGTACGGCGTTCAAATGGACAACCATTGACAGACATCGAAGATACGCTCACCGCCGAGAGTTACTATCGAGCCGTCATCACAATTTTGTCGGAATTCAAACAGACCGGAAACACACTGCATTTGATGATCGCAGGCGGGCGGAAGGCCATGAGTGTCTATGCGATGCTGGCTGCCTCAACGCTGTTTGGCGTGCAAGATAAGGTTTGGACGTTGCTCTCAGAGCCGGAACTCATCCAGCGGCGCGGGGTATATCATTTGGGGCAGGGGGAGCAGGATAAAATCCAGATGGTCGCGTTGCCTATGTTGCCAACTCGCCTTGCGCCCGGCGCAGATGCGCTGGAGATGTCGGAGCGTCGGCGGAATCCGCGTGCCGATTTTCTGGCAAAACTCAGTCAACGAGAAGGTGAAGTCGCCGAAGCCTTAGCACAACTCCCTTACGCGACCAACCGTGAACTGTCCAAACATTTAGGTAAGGCGCAGTCCACGGTTGAAAGTCAACTTGAGTCGATTTACAGGAAGATGGTCGGCTTCTACGACGGCGGCGAGAATGTGATGCACAAACGCAAAGCGCTGATTGATTTGCTACGGGGAGAATAGCTCAATTTCCAAATACTTTCACTGCCTCTGGCAAAATGGGGCGACCTTTGAATTCTTCGAGCGTCATATAGCTCAGTTTAGCTGATTTCTCGCGCTTACGAAGCATGACGGTGATCGATTTCCAACGGCGTTGACGCTCAGGGTTGCTCTGGTTGGATTGCGCCAAAACGGCCTCAAATTGCTTGGCGATTTCAACAGCGTCGCGCACTTTACCTTCGCCTGTCGCCCAATCAGTTCCGCTGAATAGATTCTTATAGCGCTTCTCGCGATTCACCAAGACCAATTTGGCTGTTAAATTTACAACACCCATCCCAAAGGGTTTGCCCATCCCTAGCATGTGGGCGCGTTCTTGGCTACCTAAGGTGATCGTCCATGCCAACAACATTAGCTCATAGTCGCTCAAGTTATCAAAATGCACACGGAAGGTGAAAGTTGTCCCTTTTTTCAGGGCGTGCAGGCGTGTGTATTGCTTGCTATCGGCAGGAATATCTTCCACAGCGATACCTTTAGTGGTCTCGAGTAACTGCCGCCAATACAGCTTATGCCCGCGCACCTGTGCATCTTTCGAGTCATAAAATTTCAGATCATCACGGGTTGCGCCTTCACGCTGATCCAAATAATGTTGGAAGGTGGTCGGCTTGGGTGATCCCAAAATCGGTGGGGTGATGGGGTTAAGGGTATCCAACACATCACCTTGGTTTGGGATAAGTGTCGCATCGCCGACAGTCACTCTCCCTGCACGCGCCTGCGCCTCTCCGTTGGAAGTCTTGCTAGCTCGCACAAAACCAAACATTGCATCTGCATAATCAATGACGGATTCGCGGCGTAAATGAGGGGGGATTAAAGCCTTTGGGGATTTGAGATAAGGCAGCCGGAACATATAGGCGCGTCCAAAAAAGGAAAGTTTTCCGCCCTCACGCAAGAAAAAGATCGGCTCTCCAGGCTGTGGTGGTTGGCGGCGCAACATCCCATCACGCTCGCGGGCATGTGGCTCGGGCTTATCCTTGGGGAAGGCGCTCTCCTGCCAGTTGCTGATCTGATCAGAATCATGGAATCGCTCAATCATCTCATTTGGGACAGAGATTGAGGCGCTTTCATCTTGTGGCAGCAAGAAAACAAATTCCTTCTTCTTTTTCGGTACATCACCTGTCAGCACTAACCGACCTTCGCTCCAACCCGTTGTATCGCGGCGGTCTTTGCTTAAATCAGTGATGAGGTAGTGGTCATGTGGCGCTTGCACCCATACAGGCTGATATTGCAGTGACCATTTTGGCGTCTTGTTTGGCGCACGCCCATCATGGATAGTGATGAACTCACGTTCAATCATCTCCCGCTTAATACGTTTCATCTCACATTTTTGAATAGACCACTCATCATTTTCATGGCGCAGAAACCCAAACTCAACCTTAGCCTGTCGGTCAGGAGCGACCATGCGCCGCCGATATTCCTTGCCCAGTGAGGTATTGTCTACTGAGCGATAAAACAGGCGCTGCTCTGATACCCGATCCAACTTCCCCCACGACACAATTTCAAGCATGTGGCGCAGCATCCCCCGTAAACTAGAGCCGGGGACAATCGGTTGATTACTTTTCCAAGCGAAAAAACTCGCTTTGTTTTTATCCCCCCGCACGGCCTCGGTCTCACTCAACATCCCCCGAATATATAGCGGAGACTCGGTAGTGAGCATCACATCAAAATAGCCGCTGCGCTTGTAGTCGCCCGCACCATAGACATTATGGGCGGGTAAATCTTGTGCATTGTCGACTGCCCGATCAACCTGATCAGGTAAGGGGATGAAGTTATAAGGTGCATGTGCGGACATAGTTACTTCGCCTCCAAGGTCACCAAACGGCTTAATACAACATACAAAACGCCTGTCTTATCGTTCTCTTTTAGATAGTGCCGAATGGTCAGGCGTAGAGGGCGTTTCCCACGGGTGTTATTCACCTTTAGCGGAACCGTATGCACTAATCCCTGTGCGCCATCGGTCATGCGCGTCCAGTCGTCACTAATTGTTGTAGTAGAATCTCCCCACAAGATTTGTGCTTCGTCATAGTAACCAACGAAACCTTCTTGACCCGATGACTGGTCAGTTACTTTGCGAGCATGACGCCCACCATCTCCATCACGCCAGATCAAAATCTCACCACCCGGCCAAAAGAAACGTACTTGTTGAATGGTCTCAAGACGTGGGTGCTGTATATATTCGGGGTCAACATCCCCGCCGGTGGTCAATTGACCATTAAGCAATTGTCCCCAAATCACCCCGTCGTCCGCATGTGACAACATCAATGCTCCATCGGGGATGCCTTCAAAATGGTCTAATACAGCCTTAGCATCCAATGTTTCGATGGCAACCGCTGTTGTATAGATAATTTTCCGGCTCATCGAACACCCACCTTCTCAACCAGTGCAACCACGCAACCCTCTAGCCAGTCACTCCCCGCACCTTCAATGGATAAACCTGTTTCAGCCGAGGTCAATGACCATTCCCAAGTCTGAGGTGTCCCGTGGTCATCATTTGCATGATAAATAAGCATTGCCGATAATCCCATTAACCGTCCGCGCCCGACGCTACTCTCACCGCCGATGGGGAGGTCACCTGTCCATAGGTCTTTTAGGACGAGTAAGAGCAGACCGATTTCGGCTTCAGAGGGGCTACGAAGCTCAAGATTCAATTCAACTGCACCGCCCCAATGTGGCTGTTCGCTAAACAACGCCGTGTCTAACGCCCCGCCCGTGAAGCGATCAATACTGACGCGATTCTGAACGAGATTTCCAACACCGCCTTCAATAATTGACTCACGAACAATGACCCGACTAGCCGACGGCTCACGCTCACCGGAATCATTCGCTTCATCCCCATGTCGACCAAACAGCGGGTTGATAATGCTCTCAGCATCGCCACCCAATGTCTTGATAATTTTGCTGGATCGAGAACGGATTGCACCAGCCAAAGAGGTTCCGCTAATTACTGAATCGTTGCCAGATTTGAGGTGAACCATATCAGCGGCAGCATTTCCTGTTGCACGGATCAGGATCGAACCATCTAGATCGAATTTCGCCTTGATGGTGAATCGTTGACGATTGTCACCCAAATCATCGTAGACCCCCAAAGTTTGGAAGGCATTACCGACAAACACCGCGTCTACAGGGGTTTCGTGTTTGAGCCAAGCCAGTAAATGCGCTGGAGTATGCAAGTCATAATCCCAAACTGTCCATGTTCCGACCTCAACCTGCCCGAAACCGCGTTTCTTGCGTGCGCCGAGCGTAATTTCGCCATTCGACAAGCCATTCAAAGCAGTGGCAAGGGCTTTTCTGAGTTGAAGCTCGTCAGCATCTGCCGTAACTAATAACTCAACGCGAATAGGGAAGGTAGTGCCGGCTGCCCATGTTTGAAAGGTGTACAGTCCTTTGTCTAATGCGGTGCGTGAAACCGGATCAATGCGTACCCCATCGCGGTAATCAATATTCGCGCCAACTACACCAATGGAGTCATCAATCAAGAGGCGGCTCTGCTCACCATAGCGCTCATCTAGCCCGCCCAACGGCGCTCCAAACAACGCAGCCGTCAGAAATAGGGACTGATCGACTCCTGTGGTTTCGGAATGGTTATAGCCATATTCATGCGTCCGTAAATAGGCGCGCAACGCACCAGCGATGGACGGCCCGGGCAGAAGTGGCCTTGAGGGGTCAATCGAATCGGTTTGCAGCGCTAGGACGGATTCATCACTGTCGCCGTTGCCAAAATGGGCTGGTGATCTCAACATCAAATCCCCTGTAACCACAATGCGCCTGTGGATTTGACGCGCTCTATCCTTCGACCACATCGGATTACTCACCGTCAGCCTCCTTCGAGAGTTTGGCAACCCGTGCCAATACCGCATCAATCAACATCAATTTAGCGCGTGATACATCGGCGTTTTCCCACACAGGCTGATATTTTGTCTTGACCGAACCGAGTTCACCATCCATATCGAGGGACTCAATCCATGTTGATACACCACGCTTATCGCCTATTTTCTGACGCTCAAACTGCTTGCGGGCGGTCTCTTTCAAGCCTTTGAAAAATTCTCTGAAATCCGCTGATGGGGTAGGTGCGGCCAATTTTTTACGCACCTCAGCGCGGAGGCGATTGAGTTGACTACGCTTAATGCCAATCTTTTTGATTTTCTCTGTCACCTTGATGCTCTGTGTCACCGCCGCCCGCTCAAGGTTCTGGAACATAAGGCGGCGCATTGCAGGGCGTGCCGAAGGCGGGGGATTGGTAATCACTTTAGGCTTGGGCGTAACACTATCAGTATCGTTCTGGATTTCGAGCATCTCTATATCGGATAGCCAATTGAACGCTAAGCGGCCAAACCCCTCAGCACGACGTTCTCCGATGCCGCTGTCTGCAATTTGGGATAGCCGGACAGGATCAACCTCACCAGAGAGGATCAGAACACTCCCCATCTTGAGCGCCAGAGCTTGTGGCAACGGCAGTCCCCATTTGCGGTTGAATCCGCCCACAACCAATGTGTCCGTAAAAGCACGGCCTAAGGATAGTTTCGTGTTCAAGTGACGATTTAAGGTTTCAACCAGCGTTTGAGCATCCGCGCACGGTTGACCGTAGCTGTTACGAAGGAGGACATCGCTAAGCAAGGTTATATGCAAGTCTTGAGCAGAGTCATGGACAACCGCTTCTTGCCAATGTTCGTCCACCTGTATTCTGGAAAGTTTAACGCGGCCATAGCCTGCGGTGCGTGCGCCGCCTAGCGCGGCATGTGAATGATTTTTCAAGAGATCAGAGAGTGTTTTCGCGTTTTCGCTTGTGTCACACAACACCACGCCAATGAAGATTTGTCCGCTTGCCAACGCATCATACCGATATACAGCGCCGCCATCCTTGACCGCACGGCCTAACTTGCGCTCCCGTTGGACATGGATTTTCAAAATATGCTCTGGGTCAATCAGTCGTACTCGATCCCCATTTGGGCGTACAAAACTTTTAAGGGTCTTGGGCTTGGTGTTTTCAGGAAGTTGATCGTATGGCTGCACATAGACCTTTGAGCGATCTCCGTATTTGGGACGTAACCACGTTAAGGGGGCAGGCAGACTTCGTTTCCCATCATAATTGGGATAGGCATTTAACCAGCGGACAGCGCCACTAAAAAACAATGCTTTAACCTCCTCTTGTGTAGGGTCAAGCACTTCGTTGGGATGGTCACGTATCCAAGCCCCCACGGCCATCCCTCGCAAAACACTGCCGGGGATATAATCATGAGAAACGGCGCTGTTAGGGTCGCCTTCTAATGCGGAGAACAATGCCGGGGTTTCTAAGGTGACTTGATAGGTCATCGCAATCGACATGTCAGTCCTCTTTCTGGAAGATAATCTCAAAGGGAACTGAAGGTTCCAACGTAACCATCACCCGCCCGCGTCCGCGAGTGCGTCCGCTTCCGCCACGCTGCACACCGGCTGCACATGCGGCCAAAAGTGCAAGATGAGTCGAAGTGGGTTCAAGTTCAAAGCGGATAGGCGCAATAAATATTGTTTCACGAACAACCACCCGTTGAGCGCGTAGGCTGCCATCCGAAGGGATATCATGTTCATTCATCGCGGTTTGGCGACGGATTGTGGTCAATGCATCGAAGACATCAGCCTTTGTCAGCGCACCATATTCTGATTCATGACGCAAGTAATCGCCTAAAGCAGGCTCAACTTGCCCGCTCCCAAAATAGACGTGTCCTGTATCGTCTGCGCGACTACCGGGGCCACCAAACAACCACGCCGCATCCCGTCCAAGCGGAGATGTGTCATCGGCATTTAATCCAAACAAGATTTCTGAACAGGCGTCCACCAGCAATCCCTTTAATGTGCGTCCGTGGACAATGGGTAGACCATAGGAATCATGTTCGACTTCCTGATTTACTAGACCAACCACGCCGTCCCCGCGCCCAAAGGTGGCGTCACTCAACAAGGTTATTTGTAGTGCGTATTCAGGCATGGTTAACCTCTAAGCGGACATACATATCGGCCAATTCCAGCGCATCAAAATAAAGTGAGCGCGCCAGTACATCGTGATAATCAAGGCGTCCGGTAGATGTGATAATGTTTGGAAGCTGATTGACTCCAAACAGTGTCATAAATCGGCCAACAGCGGCTTCGCCTTCCCGTAGTGCATCATGTAACGCTTTGGCCTTATTCCGGCGCGCTCCCCAATCTTGATCGTTGGTAAAAGCCGAGACGCTGGAACCGACATTCGTCCATGTCCTCCCTCGCGCGTCCGATTCGTTGGCGAGGGCAATAGGACGGGCGGTGAGTCCGGCATATTCCCGCTCGCGAATATCATCCAAATCACCAGAAAGACCGCTGGTAGCGATATGCCAATCAAGCGCACTTCCTTGGAACAGTGTTTTTTTGGAGTCCGAATTATCCCCCCGGCGGAATTTTTTGGCTCCACTGATGAGGTCATCTGCCAATGCATACGCTCGCGCAAACGGATAATGCGATTTGACTATTGAAACACCCGCGCAGGCGGAAAGACCGGAAACTTCCTCAAAGGCGGCCAAATAATCGACAGCCAATTGCACGCCGATTCTGCCATCACAGACCACCGTTAGATCGTCCCCGCCAAACACAATTGGGCGGACGGGGATAATCCACCGCCCTCCATCCCGGTTTTCTTTGGAGAGGTCGAGAGGACGTTTGTTTTTGGGCTGTTGAATCACCCATTCCATCCAGCTTTCGACCCGTCGCATCACACGGCCTAGCGATTCTACCGAGAGGTTAGCTAGGCGCGTAGAGGCTTCCCGCTGCTTGGTAATATACTCACGATTATCACTCGGTACGCCGACTTGTTCTCCAAGCCATTCTCCGATACCGTTCCCGTCGGCATGGACGACGGCGATATAATTGGTATCCCCCTCAGAACCGCCTAATTCACCTAAATCATTTGTAAAGGCGAATCGTTCAGAGAGACCAAGCGCATCTATCAGTCGTTTTGTCGCCAGTGAAACGGCACCTGTTTTACAACCGATCTCCGCTGAAAATAGCCCATCTTCATCACTGCCCACGGCAGGCAACCCCGTGGAGCGACAAGCGGCGGTCACACTCAGTCCCAATAAAGGGGCGGACTGAGCAGAGGCGGCATGAGTGGACTTGAGCGTTCGTCTGAGTTCCCTGACTTGCTGGGCTAGGGCGTGTTTTTCCCATTCGTATGGGGCGCTTACCGTGACGAGAAGTTGCATCCCAGCTGCATCTTCCAAAACCCGCTGCGACAAGGCGCGTCCAAAGCGCCTGGCGGCCAGCTCATCACGGAAAATAACGACGAAATTGCCGCCGCCTGAATAGATGACTTCGGCATCTAAGTTGTGCTTCTCAAAATACTTTGTCTTATCAATTGAATTAGATGACGTGACGTTATGGTCATTAGCCGAGTCCGTCACTGCCTTAAATGCCCATTCACTGGTTGCAGCATCCACGAGATACGATGCACCGAGGTTTTCGGCCAGCCGGTTGCTACCAAAAATGTAGGACTGTATGCTGCCGACTTCAACGACGACCAGTGTATATGTTAAGTTCATCACACCTCCACACGGATAGGCACAGTCCGATTAAACTATTTACCAACTAGACTATAACCGCTCATTAGCCATACGCCAAATTTTGCAGAACATATAGCGCAACTTGATACCAGTATACCGTGAAACACCAGAAAAACGTTAGGGAGGTCTCCTGAATCTGGGTCGGATACTGCGCTATACTCACCGCATTGAAGGGGGATGAGACACATGACCACACCATCGGGACAACTGCTGCGTAAGGCGCGGAAACACGCTGGGTTTGAGACCTTAGATGATTTTGCCGATGCGTTGGCCGAACATGACATCTTCTACACCACCCAAGCCATCGGTCATTGGGAAAACGGACGCCGCAGCCCGTATTCTCACCCCGATGACCGCGAGATGTTTATCAAAATTATGCGCCTATTGGCGCGGTATGGCGGATTTTCACAGCCAGAGATGATTAATGACATCCTGCGGGAGTTAGATCGCCCGTCATTATCACCCGATGAGCAGACACTGATTTTCCCTGACCCGATACAAACCTCCGATTGGCAAATCCCGTTCTTAGCCCAGTACACCACCCTAATAGGCCGCGAGACGGAAGTAAGCGAATTAACCCAAACGCTCACCCGCAACGATGGCGCGCTCATCAGCCTTGTAGTCGGATTGGGTGGGATCGGCAAGACCGCGCTATTACAAGAAGCCTTATCTGGTGTTCGTGAGTCTGGGCGATATACGGCGCTGGCATGGCAGACCGCCAAAAGCGTTGAGTGGGAAGGGGTAGGGACGATCCCACGCCACCGCGCACCGTTCAATATCTCTGGTTTGTTGCGGCATTACCTCGCGCAACTGTCACCGGGCGCTGCGCCCACCACGCCTGACGACATCAAAACCGCCCTACGACAGGCCTTGCAAGCGCACCCGTGCCTGCTCATCCTCGATAACCTCGAAACGCTGGCCGATGCTCAAGACGCTGTGAGGGGAGTGCGTGATGTCCTTGAAGGGACGAGCAGTCGCGCTGTTTTGACCTCGCGTGAGCGACTGACCCAACTCGACGGCATAACTCAAATCGTCCTCAAAGGCTTATCGCGTCCCGCCTCAGATGCGTTGATTCGCATGGAGGCGACTTCACGCGGCCTAAATGACCTCACTCGTGCGCCAGAGGCGACCTTTGCAGAGATTTACGCCGTCACCGAGGGAATGCCGTTGGCGCTCAAACTGATTGTCGCTGAGGTCGATTTGGGTATCGCGCTGGATACCGAATTGGAACGCCTACGCCAGACGGTTGAACAAGAAGACCTGTATCGGTTCATTTATGAGGCGTTATGGCGCAAACTGAGCGAGACCGCCCAAGTGATTTTGGTCGGTGCGGGGACATTTGCGGCTCCTGCCCTCCGTTCTATTCTGATGCAAACCTGCGAACTAGACGAACCGAGCTTCAACCGAGCCCTACCGGAATTGGTGCGCGCATCGCTGCTTGACCCACTCGGCAACCTGAGTGCCGCCGCACAACGCTACGCCATCCACGCGATGACGCGCTGGTTCGTCAATGGGCCGTTGGCAGAGGCTTGGGGCGGCCAAAATACCACTACAGACCTGTAGCGGCGGCGCTACACCTCAGTTGTTCAAAACGGCGTCCGGCGTCGATAAGCTCTCTGAATTGCATATCAGAGGAGTGTATCGACATGGACGAACAACAGTTGCTTCGGTTTTTGATTAACCTTACGCCACGTCAGCGCGAGGTCTTGAGTCGTGTTTGTCACGGCCTGATGAATGGGGAAATCGCACAAGAGCTGTATATCGAGTCTTGTGTGGTGGCCGAACACCTGACGAACATTTATGCCGAGGCCGTAAACGCCCTATATCCAGCCGCGCCGCGCATCAACCGCTACGTGCTGATTCGGCTGTGCGCGCCGGTATTTGACCGTCACCCAGAGTTGACCGCGCCCGCCTGAAACATCACATCATCCCCGCACAGGCCGCAGCAATACCGATAACGACCCGCTGTGATACCGAGACGGGGTGAATTTTGGCGCTGAGGGGAGCAGTCGGCGGGCGGTTCATCACCGAAATCGCGTGATTCGAGGCCTTGCCCGACCTTCTCATCTGGGAGGGTGAATCTCTTGCACAAAGCGGCCTGATACGGTATCCTATCGGTGTAGGGTGATTAGGGGTCACGCCCACATCGAATCCCCCATGGGGATTGAAACATCATCAACAGAATGTTGTGTGTCACAATCACAATCATCAGTCACGCCCACATCGAATCCCCCATGGGGATTGAAACCCTAGCTCAGCCCAGTTGCTGCAATCACCATATAGTCACGCCCACATCGAATCCCCCATGGGGATTGAAACTGCAGCCTTCGCTGCCGCAGCTGTAACTACCACTGCTGGTCACGCCCACATCGAATCCCCCATGGGGATTGAAACCAGTTTTCCGCAAAACATCCACTATCCGAATTAGAGGTCACGCCCACATCGAATCCCCCAATCTGACGCTGGAGGCTAAAGCCGTCCAGCTAATCAAAAGCCTGTAAGCCCACTGAAGGGGCTGTTTTATCGGTGAAAATCCGAGGATGTTGGGATAAGCGATGGGGCAAAGCGCCTTTAGTGCGCTTCCCATCGCAATCGGTAGCCAGACGGCTTTAGCCTCTGGCGGCGAATGAGCGAAAACAGGATTACCTTTTGCTTGGCATAAGATTTTGAGGAGGGCGTATGGGGGTGTTTTGGCGCTGTTTTTACCATTTTATATGGTCAACCAAGCAGCGCGCACCGATGATAACGCCTCAAATAGAAACACGTTTGTATCAGCTTATTGAGGATAAATCAGCGGAACTTAAAACACGCATACTTGCCATTGGTGGGGTTGCTGACCATATCCATATCGCCGTTGCAATCCCGCCCACTGTTGCTGTTTCTGAATGGGTTCGGCTCATTAAAGGATATACAGCGCATGAGATTAACGAACACTTCACTGTTTTAGATGAGCGATTTCAATGGCAAGCAGGATACGGCGTGCTGACCTACGGCGAAAAACAGCTTTTGTTTGTGACTGAGTACATTCGGAATCAAAAGGCACATCATATAAATCATCAAACGCACGATTTATTGGAACAGCTTGATGATGAGAATTAAACGCTGGAGGCTAAAGCCGTCCAGCTAATCAAAAGCCTGTAAGCCCGCTGAAGGGGCTGTTTTATCGGCGAAAATTTGGGGATGTCGGGATAGGCGATGGGGCAAAGCGCCTTTAGTGCGCTTCCCATCGCAATCGATAGCCAGACGGCTTTAGCCTCCAGCGT
>Ga0163154_10007005_pt1 | contig 13603 bp, 9 predicted proteins | sample OliLakLV19MP9P1_FD_148649 | JGI IMG/M metagenome (GOLD analysis project Ga0163154, IMG submission 148649) | Freshwater microbial mat bacterial communities from Lake Vanda, McMurdo Dry Valleys, Antarctica - Oligotrophic Lake LV.19.MP9.P1 | ecosystem: Environmental > Aquatic > Freshwater > Lake >... | reverse complement strand
ATTTTGTGAAATGAACTCAAACCCAGGATGATCGGTATGCACGGCATAAGTCACTTTCCGCCCAGGTTTGCCCTTCTTGTAATGAACATATAAGTTCCCATGCTTATCGCGCCAGGAATCCAGCCCAGTTTTTGACGCCCAAGTCTCAATATGCCCAATCACGCACTGCTCATAAAAGGGCGCAGTGGGGTGGATTAAAAGGTCAGCGGCAATCTCAGCCGCTGTTACAGTGTCGCCCTTCTTTTTGTTCGTCATCGGACTGTTTTCATCCTCCCTAAAGTCATCTTTGCGATTTGGATTTCGCAGACGAAAGTTTTTTGTCGCTCTGGTTCGATTGAGAACCGCCAACAAGCTTTTTGAATTCTTCCCCTGCAGCCGCAAGACCAATCGGCTCCGAGGCCATCACCACTGCGATATCGTCTTCGAGACCAAAAACGCCATTTGCCCAATAAAGAGCCCCATGCCCTGGAGCGGGAAAATTGTTTGCAACAGGCAAGGGTGATATGCCCATCTTAACCGCAAGTAAATCGATGAGAGAATTTGTTTTTGCAGTGCCCACGAGGACCACTGGTTGGTTAATGTCTTGAAACTTAGTCCAATGCAGCCAAACAATGTTTATTTTTATAGGCCGATCTTTCATTTGATTCTTAGCGGCGTCCACCCGAGCTTTCCGGCCACGTTTTATAAGAGAGTTTGCGATCTCCTGCGCTAACAATTTTTCAGTTTCGTCACCGTACAAGACCAGAATCTCTTTCTGACCCTTTTGCACCATTCGTGACAGATGGTCCTCATCGAATTTCAACACCTGATCCCATTGAGCGAGCTTCGGTTTGGTTTTATCAATGGTGATCTCCAGTGCATCCGATTCCCCAGTAATCACATTTTTAATGGATACCTTATATTTTCCATGAGCTGTTGAACCCAAACCGAACTTCTCGGAGAAGCCTAAACCATCGCCCAAATTCTTAATCGAACGAAAATACGTGAGAGTGTGATTGTCTGGAGTGGTGATATTAAGAATGACCGGAATGGTTGGAACAGATCCTCCTTTTTCACCGATTGTGGCTGACACCTGGAGAAAAGGAGCGGTCCACTTCGGTTTGCTTAACTGGACCTTTTGCAATTCTTTCGAAGATTCCATTAACAACATGGCATCGCCCGGTTTGAGGTTGAGGTCGAGCGAGTTGCCAGCCAATTTTTTCCCCGCAAACACATCGTAATAAAAGCCGTTAGTCAGCGGCAATTGCACTTTGGTGGTCAGTGGCAGAGGTTTGTCACGGTTCTCGTGGTTCATGTTTACGAGCCAAAGATATCGACCGCCGCTCGTGATCTGTTCCGAGGCCATCAGCGTGGGTTCGGTTGTTTCCACAAGAGGCGAGACCTTTGCGCCAACCGCTTTTTTAAATTCAGGTAGGTTTTTGAGTATCAGTTCCTGGAACCTTTTTGCATCCGTCCCGACAATTCCCCCGGGTGCAGAGGCTTGATATCCATGCCACACATCGCTAAAAGCAAAGCCCATTTTCTGGGCACCCTTTATTTCCAGGGTGGATGAGGCGTCCAGGAGGACCAGGTGCGATTGGGCATACTTTTCCAAGGCGTCTTTTACTTCCGGTCTTGCATAGGTGAGATTGGGGACAAGGAGCACTTTATGAGAAGGAACGTTCTTTCCGAGTAACTCCTCCTCGACCAACCAGGTTCCAGGCGTTTGTATCGCTTGGCACATCAGCCAAGCTCCCATCACGCGCCCGACATAGTCCCGATTGGAAAAGTGATCTTTAGGATTTTTGACCCATGAATAAATAGATTGATCCTTACTATAAAAAATGCCGACTTGGTCTCGGCTCTTTTTTAGGTCGGTAAGCATACCTGAAATGGGGAGCAACTTCTCCGTGACTTCCTTCGCCTCAGGCCAATCGAGAGCCCAGTCGAGCGGCCACGTTATACCTTCGACTTTTCGCGCAACGGTTCCGTAAATGAGCGCGCGCACGTCCCCTTCGTGGGGTTGCATCCCACTCCAAACCGGCATCATCCAAAGGGGCTTGTTCCAGGCACCGCTGCGCATGGCATCTGTTTCATGAAGCGGATACCACAATCCAATAGAGTTATCAGTGTATGCGTGAGTGGCAAGAATATCGACACCTAACCCGTTGAGTGGGGGGTATTCGCCGTCACTCGTATAGGCCCACGCATAAATTTGACTGAACCCGATGAGCTGAGGATCGATTTCATGGACATCCTTGGTAAAAGTTGCGAAAGCGTTGCCCAAGATCGAAAGGCGCCAGCGATTAAAATCCATCCAACTTTCCAAATTTGCCTGGGGTTCAAATGGTTTAGGAGCAGGCTTTCCGGTGGCTTTTGTGTATTCCTCATATTGCGCACCGATTCCAAGGGGCGTCAGGATTGCGCCTTCCGGTCCTGGAACGTTCCTTTGATAAGGCTCCATTGAACCATCGGTTTTTACATAACCATAGGCCAAGCCCGGTTCGTCGGCGTAATGCATCCCTGTAAATCCTTTGTAGAACCGCAAATAATGTACCCCTAACTTTGTGCGCAACCGGCTCGAAGTTACTACTTCGGGAATTGACCAATCCGTCCCTAATCCCTCCGGCTGATGCTGGCCGGCCACGTAATATTGGGTGCTGAACCGGATACCATGGCGCGTGAGCAGGTCAACGACCGGGACCGTCAAAGGATTCCCGCTGTTTTGCAACATCATATGGTTGATCCCTAAAATGCCCTTGAACTTGTCGGCACGCGCATCACCTTTCATGTTTTCTTCGTAAAAAGCGGGTGTACCGTCGTCAAGACTCCCTTGGTAAACATTAAAGGAGAACGGCGTCTGTGGTTCGATCGCAACGATATTTATTTTCCCCGTGGCTTCGGTAGTTGAAATGGTCCATTCCCCCGAGGATAAGACAAAAGGGACGATGGTAAAAACCGCTGCTTCATTAATACTCTTTCCGGAAAAAGTCCATTTCTCGGAACCTGAAGTCGCACTCACTTCAACGTTTTTGGACTTGGACGGCAAATGGATATAAATGGGCTCATCCATCCGGAACCAATTTCTACCTGAAACAGTGATTGAGTTTGTCTGGGCGAAAACTGATTGAGAAACAACCAACACAAGGAAAAGAGCGCCAATATATTTGAGCATATTTGTAAGCACATCCTTACAAACATTCGTTTTAGGTCAAGACTGGCCTATGGAAGAAGTGGCAAAATAGGGCGAAAGTAAGCTTTCTCACAATTCCCTATTGAGCATGAATAGGTTTTGATTTACATTCATCCTTTTATTCAAATAACTCACTATGACGACCCAAACTGCCCACACACCATTGACCAAAGATGAACAGGTGAAATGGCATCGTGTTGCCGTTGAAAAGAAAGTGATGAGCCAGCTGATGCAACGCAGCGATCTTCATGGGTTCATTCAAGCGGGTGGCCATTTTGCACTCGTCATTGCCACGGGAATTACCGCCTATTATTCATGGTACAAGTGGGACCCAGCTGTGACGGTATTATTAACCTTTATCCATTGCACTTTTTTTACATTCCTCGGGCCATCGGCTGCCGTTCATGAGCTGAGTCACAAGTCGGTCTTTAAAACAGCCTGGATTAACGATTTCTTCCTTCGAATCTGTTCATTTTTAACTTTTTGGAATCATAACCACTACCGCGCGAGTCACGTGAAACATCATCAAGTGACAACTTATGAAGGACTTGATTTTGAAATCGTGCAGCCCATCAAGCTCGAACCCATGTCCTGGTTCTGGGGGTTCACTATTAACCTGCCCATGATAAAACAAGTCCTGCATACGCACTGGCGTTATGCTCGGTTGAACCTAGAAGGTCATTGGGAAAATAAAATTTTACCAGAAACAAATGCCAAACAACGTAAGGACTTGGCAAATTGGTCCCGGTTAGTCCTCGTGGGGCACACCCTGTTAGTAGCCACATTTATCTATTTTCAACTGTGGCCCCTGCTTTTTTTAGTGACTCTCGCTTCATTTACTGGGTTGTGGCTGGCCATAATCGTGGGTTTCCCACAGCACGCAGGATTGCCATCCAGTGTGCCAGATTTCCGTCTTTGTTGCAGATCGTATACGACCAATTGGTTTTTCAGTTTTCTGTACTGGCGCATGAATTATCATATCGAGCATCACATGTACCCTTCAGTGCCCTGTTACAACCTGAAGAAATTAAGCAAAGTCATGGAGCCGCACATGCCACCCGCGCCAAAATCAATCATCGAATGCTGGCAACACTTGGCCATTGTTTTGAAAAAACAAAAAGAAGATCCGACTTGGGTTTACAGAGCACCCTTGCCCGAGGAAAATGAGGCCGATAATGTAGAGACTGATTCCACACAGGTCCTCAAAGAAGCGCAGATGCTAGCGTAACAAGCTCAGCTCCGGACCTACTGCGGCTTCAATGGCCTAAGTGGGTTGGTGGGTGTTTCAAGGTTATTTGAGTTGGAAAATATTTCGTCCCTTCTAATCTCTTTTGTACCTTATGCAACCGCCTCCTGCTCTTCCTCAACCCGTAACGCCTGATTCAGATCATCTGAAGGTGCTCTCAATTTGCTTTTTTGTGAGCGCAGGTTTCTCGCTCATCGGATTTTCATTGCTATACATTTTTCCTTCATGAACTTCATTTTTATTGAGGCGGCGAAGTCACCCAGAGGCGGACCGACTTTGCCTCCTCAGTTTCGTAGAATACTCGTGTTTTATAGCTTGTTCGCACTATGGGGTGTTCTCAGGTTCTTCCAAAACTTGATGACCGGCCTATTTCTGAGAATGCGGCGATATAGAACATTCTGCCTTGTTTCAGCAGCTATCAGTTGCATCCATTTGCCTTTCGGCACTGTGCTCGGCATTTTCTCATTAATGGTCCTGCTTCGACCCTCGGTCAAAAAGATTTTTGATGAGAATATAGGAACCTGATTTTCCAAAACTCCACATGACTTAACCCATGTGGAGTTTGCCTAAAAGTCGTTCCATATAAGTTAACCCTTCTTGGGTCAGGTTTTTAAAACTCTGCTGAGGCACGTTAATTTTTACGATGGCTTTTGATTTATTGACAAACTTCTTCAATCCAGTCCATTTTTTCTTTGGCATAGCCCAATATGGAACAAGATTCGTACCAACTTCAAAAATCACTTTAATTGATGCGCTTACTTAGAGTGCCGCCGCTTGCCGACAGGCCTTGACTGTATTGCGCATTAATAAGGCAATGGTCATTGGTCCTACTCCACCCGGGACAGGCGTGATGTGCGAGGCCACTTGCGAGACTTCCTCGAAAGCCACATCGCCCACTGTGCGTTTACCTGATTTTCTTGTTGGATCATTGATGACATGAATTCCCACGTCTATGACCACTGCCCCTTCTTTCACCATTTCTTTTCCGATAAACTGAGGTTTTCCCATTGCCACAATCAAAATATCCGCTTGGCGCGTTATTTCATTCAAATGCCGGGTTTTGGAATGACATACAGTCACGGTCGCATCGCCCCCAGGCCCTGCGGCCATCAGCAGTAGTGCGACCGGTTTTCCAACAATCATACTTCTGCCCACAACCACAACGTGTGCCCCTTGCGTTTGAATCCCACTTCGGAGAAGCAACTCTTGGCATCCGGACGGTGTACACGGAACAAGCCCTGTTGGGTCACCCATGGCCAATTTCCCAACATTGATCGGATGGAATCCGTCCACATCTTTGGCGGGGTTTAAAACGTGGACGATAGCTGATTCATCAATATGCTTAGGGGGCGGTGATTGCACGAGTATCCCATGGATTTTGGGATCGTTATTCAAGCGATCAATCAGTGTGAGAAGTTCCAATTGAGAGGTGGTAGCGGGGAGGTGTACTTTTTGGGAATAAATTCCTAGTGCGGCACATGTTTCAACTTTCTTCGCGACATAAAGTTCCGAGTCAGGGCGGTCACCCACGAGGACTACGGCTAACCCAGGGGTTATTCCTTTTTCATTGAGCGCAATTACGGACGCCTTTGTCTCTGCATTAATCGAAGTGGCAATTTGTTTTCCATCAATAACACGGGCGTTCATAGATTCAGTCCCTTCATGTTTATAAGCTGTCTGTTTAAAGAGCGGGAGTCGCTAATCGTTGATCCTCAGTTTGAGCAAGAAAATCCAGCGCATGGACAAGCTGGGTCAGTGTGAAAGGTTTATTGAGATGCGGCAGGTTGTTTTCCTTTAAAAACTCTGTCGACTCAGTGCGGACGACGTCACCTGTAATGAATAACATATTAGCCGCAAGCCGAGGGTTCATCCCTTTGACAGCTTTGTAAAGTGTTGTTCCATTAACAAACGGCATGCGCATGTCAGAAATGATGGCATCGGGCTTTTCGCGGACAATCATGCTTAACGCCTGACGTCCATCACCGCACGCCACTGGATCAAATCCCATAACCTGTAAAAGCTCAGCGAGCACTTCACGCAAGCCGGCTTCGTCATCAACAATCATGATTTTTTTGTATTTTGCCGTAGCTGCACCATTGCTTCCCAACGATTGGTTCTCGGCCTGAAACAGATTGAATTCCACCGGCTCCAGATCCGAAACCTCCGTTATAGGAATAATCGTCATGAATTGAAGGCCACGTGATTCAAGAGGAGTCGCGATGAGGTCCCCCGAGTGTTCTCTCGCGATACGACGAGCGATGTTCAAGCCAATATTGTTTTTGCGCTCACTCAGAGTCGGTTTATAAAAGGGGTCAAAGATATGGCTCAGTTCATCAGGATCGAAAGGAGGCCCGTCATCAGAAAAGATAATGTGAACGTAATGTTCCTGCGCGTATGAGCGCACGCTAATTTTTCCGGAGCGCCCTGAGGATATGATCCCAGCCATACAATGATTCAGAAGGGTAAGAATCATCTGATGCAGACGATGGGGATCTCCTGCGACATCTGGAACCTCCTCAAGCTCAAGCTCGAATTGAAGGTTGTTAACTCCTAATTCGTACTTTCGCATATTCGCAACACTCTGAATAATTGGGTTTAGAGCGACACGCCCAAATAGGTTGCCTGATTCTTTGGCGAGCAGCAGCAAATCGGCGATAATACCGCGTGCGCGTTGAATTTGGGTATTCACCTTAGTCATTTCATCCGCTTGCTTTTGATCGGTGCCCACCCGAAGTCCCATTAAATCCGAATAACTTAGAAGGATTGACATCAGATTGTTCAATTCATTGGACGCACCGAGAAGCACTTCCTTGAAAGTAAAAACGTCCTCTGCCTGTTGAAGCTGTTTCAGCAGTTTTTTCTCATAAAACAAATCTTTAAGAAGAATGACGACAGCTTCAATTCCTGTGGGCCCGTGTTTAGGAAACGCCTGAACCTCTAAATAAAACCTGACCGTCCCCGATTGCAGAACAAACTCCTCCCGGATCGCATCGCGTTGGCCTTGAAAAATTTCTTCCACCAACGTGGCCAACCATTGCGCGATGGCGACATCTGGTAGTATATTTTCTAAACTTTGACCTAAATAATCGGACTCTGGACGATCGGGATAAAACGCGCCCAGCAGTTTTTCGGTGAGACACTGGTTGACTAGAGCTGATGTTCCGTCGGGATGCATCACCACCAACATCAAGTCCGACTTATCTAAAACCTCCAAAAAATCGTCAGTGCTAAGCATAGTGGTAGAGTTTATACGATGCGTCAAATGGCAGCAAAGTTGAAGTTCAATATGACGCACAAGTTCTTCAAATCGCTTTCTGTGTTGTCTCGCCAAACATCTCCCACAGCTTCCGTTTGTGTGACTAGGAATGCCTGAGACCGGGGAATTTTTGGTTGCCTATTCTTTCTCCAGTCCCTTTAAGTGGAACCATGAAAGAGGAGGAACTCAGTATACCAACCTTCGGAGAAGCGGCCCGGTTCTGGTTCAAGCTGGGATGGATTAGCTTCGGTGGACCCTCTGGTCAAATCGCGATAATGCATCGTGAAGTCGTCGAACAAAGAAAGTGGATCTCCGATGAACGGTTCATGGAAGCCCTTAATTATTGCATGGTCCTTCCTGGGCCAGAAGCTCAGCAGCTCGCCACCTACCTCGGGTGGAAACTTCATGGCGTGCGGGGGGGCATCGTGTCGGGTTTATTGTTTATACTCCCTTCCGTCTTCATTCTCTTGGGCCTCGCATGGATGTATATGACGATCGGCGAACTTCCCTCAGTAACCACGGCTTTGTCCGGATTAAAAGCCGTTATAGTCGCCATCGTAGCCGCGGCACTCGTTGGCCTTGCGAAAAAGGCTTTAAAAACCAAAACGCACGTATGGGTGTGTATAGGAGCATTCTTGAGTTTGTTTTTTCTTCACGTTCCTTTTCCAATCGTACTGGCTGGTGCCGCTCTGGTGGGCTTCTTGTGTCGGTCAAAAAGTTCTGTCCCTATACAAAACACAACGATTCAAACCTTCGGCTTTAAGATTCTTAAAACTGTATTCTTCGGAATTCTTATTTGGGTTTCTTTCCCATTACTCATCCTTTTTTTACTGGGTCCTAGCCATATTGTTTTTCAACAGGCCGTCTTTTTTTCCAAAGCAGCACTTGTAACCTTCGGCGGCGCGTATGCGGTTCTTCCGTACGTCGGACAACACGCGGTTGAAACGTACCACTGGGTCACTCCTGATCAATTAATAGACGCCCTTGCACTGGCAGAAACAACGCCTGGTCCATTAATTATGGTTCTGCAATTCATAGGGTTTTTAGGTGCGTGGCAAAACCCGGGGAATCTCTCGCGGGAAACCGCAGCAACTTTGGGTGCGCTCATAACGACTTGGTGCACTTTTGTCCCCTCGTTCATTTTTATTTTTGCCGGCGCACCTTATATGGAGCGAATTTCCAATAACCCGGCTTTAAAATCAATATTATCCATTATCTCTGCATGTGTTGTTGGAGTCATGCTTAACCTGACCGTATGGTTTGCGTCAGTTGTTTTTATAGGGAACAATGGTTTAAACCTATCGGCGATTATTCTGTCGATTACCGCGTTTGTCGCTCTGGTGAAGTTTAAAGTAAATATGCTAGTAGTTATGGCGGCAGGCGTATTTATCTCATTACTTACGAAAGCCTTGATTCCTTAATAATCCCACTTAATATTTAGTTTCCTTATGTCATTTCCGTGCAGGGCATTCTCTGCTTTTCTACTTTGTGCCGTGGTCCTTGAAATCTCAAGTGCCCTTGCGGGACCTTATGTGGTGACCGCCCCAGAAATAAAAGAAGCCAACCCAATTACGTCTGAGCCCGATCAATTCACGCTCCAGTTTTACCTTGATAACGATGGTGGAATTGGAATGCCTTTTAACGGCACAGATCGTCATTACACCAGCGGTATAAAATTTGCCTTGGCGCACCACCCGAAATGGGCTGAGCAATTAGGGCAATGGATTCCAGGTACCCACGACGGTTCTCGCTTTGCGGGGGGGTACACCTTCGGCCAAGCCATTTACACGCCTGAAAATCTACGCCAGCATGAATTGCTCTTCAACGATAGACCTTATGCGGGTTTTTTATACGTGGGAGCTTTTTGGCAACGCGCTGATGCATCTATTCTCGACAATGTAGAGCTCGACTTTGGTGTGACTGGAGATATATCCCTCGCATCTTTGGCCCAGCGATTTGTTCATCAGGAAGCTGATTTTCAAACACCGGCGGGTTGGGCCAACCAATTAAAGAATGAGCCTGGGCTAAACTTAACATACTCCCGGAAATGGAAGTTCGAGGTATGGAAAAGTTCCGATTCAAACTTTGCGATACAGGCAATTCCTGAAGCGGGTGCCACAATAGGGTCATTTAATAGGCACGCGGTTGGAGGCGCAACTGTACGAGTGGGTTGGAATTTGCCCGATGATTTCGGACCGGGCAGGATCGAATTAATACAATCCTCTACTGCGTTCCCTAAAGAAGGATTTGGTTTTTACTTTTATGGAAGGGCGGCCGGACGTGCCGTCGAACATAATACATTCCTTGAGGGGAACACTTTTGAAAGTAGCCACAGTGTGGAAGAGAGACCACTTGTCGGTGAATGGCAGGTTGGATTCCTACTCACGTTCGACGATACTTTCCAATTTGGATACGGGTATACCCATATGACCGAGGAGTTTTACGGGCAGCGTAGCCCAAACAATTTTGGGACTTGGACGACGACCATCTTTTTTTAAAGTCGTAAGTTTGCGATACCTTTTAGCAAATCTTTACGCGTATCTTAGAAAACAAGACAGGACTTCCCCCGGTATATCGAGCAATTTATAATCACCCACAGAAACAAACATTAATGTCTGCTTCCCTTTTCCGACTGTGGCGCCTTTCGCATCAAGAATGATATGCTCCAGCTCAACGAACTTGCGATTGTAAGAAGCCACTCTGAGTTTCACAACAAGCTTCTGAAACTCGATGGTTTCCCTGATGAATTTATGGGAAAACTCGCGGGTAAGAATGAAAAACTGAGTGGTTTTGACATCAAAATTCGGCATGGCATAATTGAAAAATAACTCGCGGGTTTTACCGACAAAAATCGCGTAGTTGGCAAAATAAACGTTACCGACTGAATTTGTATCCGCGTAAGTCGTGGTAAATGTGTATACGAACCATTTACCCTCCATGTAGGTGGGCGAATGCATGACCCCTTCTCCATCCACCGAAATCTTTGTAACGGTACCCATGGCACTTGTGGCAATGTTGGCGACTTCCTTTGACACGGAATCCTTAAACTCAACCAAACGATCTTTCACCTCAGCCATGGGCGGCAGTTTTGCGGTAAAATAATCTAAAAGAGCGTGAACCACGGGCATCAATGAACCAATAATCATGAACCAACTATGGTCCGTGCTAAAGTAGCCTAGCGCAAATACCGCGAGCGACATGAGGGCCACCGCAAAATATTCCATGTGCGGGCGGTTCTGGGGATATTGCTTTTGAAAATGGAATATAAGCAATAGGTCAAAGCCCACAAAAAAGGTGGCAAAAAATATCATGTAATATTCCAACTCAATGGGCATTAATGCGGTGACCAATCCAATAAACCCTGCGAGAACCGCGTAAGGCAACGGCGAGGTGAGGAGTGATTTTGGAACTATATTGAGCAGGGGACTATCACTGGTCTTTATATTCTCTTGTAGAAACCAGCGCGTGGCGAGATAAGCACTATCAAGGGTCGAAATGATCGCTAATGCCACAAAACCAAGATAAGCCCATACCGCAGGTGAATTTATTCCGGCAGGGGTGCTTAACAAAAATTTTGTGATGATTGATTTAGCAGCGATAGCAGGGTTCCCGTATTTGATAGTGTCATATAAGGGTTGGCCTGGTAATTCCAAAACCCACATGGCCAGCAGCCCGTGAGCGACGATAAGACTGAAAAAGATGACGGCCCCGAGAATATACGCGTTACGAATGGATCCGTGTTCGCGTCGTATCTGCACTGCACGCTGCCACTGTTGCAAATCCAGCCATGGTCCAACTAGAAACCCAATCCCCATTGGTATAAAGTAACTCCAAAAGTCTGCGCCCCACACCGGCCTCAATCCATTCCCATAATTTCCCTTACTAAAAATTTCATTATTGGGATGAACCACTGTGGCGTAAATAATTCCCATGCATAATAAAATCCCCAAAAGGTAATAAAAATGGACCCACTTGATCCCCTTAATGTCAAATCTGTCCCCGATGTAGAGGGCAATCCCGAGAAAAAGGAGCGCAATTAAACCTAGGGACATGACAGCCACAGGAAGTTTTGTCGGGAGAATCCCATATTTGAGGAGAGCAAAGACACTCAACGCCACTGCAAGCACTTGATAAAAAATTAAGTTCGCACGGAAATGTTTGGCAATGCCCAGAAAACGCGCCTCAAATTTATCCGCTGTCTGCTCGCGAGTCGCAAAGTCTTGTGTCATCATTCCAAACAAAATCAACCCGAGGGCATTAGGAATGGCGAAACACAGCAGGCCAGTAAATCCGAATAAAACACTAATTTGAACCGAGAAAAAGAGGCCTAACCCCCATAACCAGGAAAGTGCTATCGAGGAAGCCCAGAGAAATGTGCCTTGTGCCTTCATAAAAGTACTCGGATTCTCATCTCCGGAAGCAAGGTTATCTCATGACTTGGCACGTGGAGTAAATTCAAATTTAGCTTCCACTTGATTTTGTCACCTTTTGATCATTTACAATTCGCTGGCATTTCGATGTGTTTTGCCTACATTCACCGGCTCAATAAGGTTTAACGCATCCCTAAAACGGGATTATATAATTTAAATATTCTTGGATATGGCAAAAAAAGCACTCATTACCGGCATTACGGGTCAGGACGGCTCATACCTCGCTGATCTCCTCCTCCAAAAAGGCTATGAAGTTCATGGCATTATTCGTCGGGCCAGTACTTTTAATACTTCGCGTATTGATCACCTTTACCAGGACCCACATATCCACGGGGTAAAATTATTCCTTCACTACGGCGACTTAGCTGACTCAGTGAACATGGTGAAACTTTTGTATAAACTGCAGCCCGATGAAATTTATCATCTCGCGGCCCAGAGCCATGTCCGAGTCAGTTTCGATATTCCCGAATATACAGCAGATGTCACAGGCACAGGAACGATCAGGATTCTCGAAGCCATTCGGGAGGCCGGGGTGAAACCTAAGTTTTACCAAGCTTCAAGTAGCGAAATGTTTGGAAAGGTTCAAGAAGTGCCTCAGAAAGAAACTACACCTTTTTACCCCCGCAGCCCCTATGGTTGCGCCAAAGTTTTTGCTTACTGGGCTACTGTCAATTACCGGGAAAGTTATAACCTGTTTGCATGTAACGGCATCTTGTTTAACCATGAATCCCCGCGCCGTGGCGAGACTTTTGTCACACGTAAAATTACACGCGCTGTGGCTGATATTAAAGCGGGTCGCCAACAAAAATTGTATCTGGGCAACTTGGATGCCAAGCGCGATTGGGGTTTTGCACCTGAATATGTTGAGGGCATGTGGCGTATGCTTCAACACGATGAGCCTAACGATTACATTTTAGCCACAAACGAGACGCACTCAATTAAGGAATTTCTGGAAATTTCCTTTGGTCATGCCGGGCTTGATTGGCAAAAGCATGTGGAATATGACGTCCGATATGAACGTCCTGCTGAAGTTGAACTTTTAATCGGAGATTATTCCCGAGCAAAAGATGTATTAGGTTGGGAACCCAAAACACGTTTCGCCGATCTCGCGCGGTTGATGGTGGATGCAGACATCAAGATTCTCGAAGCCCGCCTTTCAGGAAAACCAGCACCCCTTTGTTAATAGGAAGAAGTTACCTAGTGTAGTCCGTCATAAGTGACATAACTTATCAAATTTCGAGCGGACCGAGTTATTTCAATGAGGTTAATTGCAGGTGCAATCTTTTGGCGTAACCCCTTTGGGGTTGTGCGTGAGCCGGGTTTTACCCAGGGTTTCTCGAGGACGAGCAACCCTGGGCTGTTCGACGGAATCCCTTTGGGATTCTTCTTTTAGAGCTTGAGCTATGTAGCAACTCCCTTCGGGATTCTTTTTCGGAGTCTGGGTTCTGCGACGAAATCCCTTTGGGAGTATTTTCCGGTAATGGTAATGCCCATACCAT
>Ga0163154_10007002_pt1 | contig 13606 bp, 10 predicted proteins | sample OliLakLV19MP9P1_FD_148649 | JGI IMG/M metagenome (GOLD analysis project Ga0163154, IMG submission 148649) | Freshwater microbial mat bacterial communities from Lake Vanda, McMurdo Dry Valleys, Antarctica - Oligotrophic Lake LV.19.MP9.P1 | ecosystem: Environmental > Aquatic > Freshwater > Lake >... | reverse complement strand
GGCGGGCGATGCGACGGTTTCTCACGCTTTGTATTATAGAAATTCATTTCTATTTTGCAAAACACTCGGCCCGCGCCCATCATGGCCGGACGGACGGGCGGGCGCTGAGGGGCGGCCTTGGGCGCGCTTGGTCAGGACCTCGGCCAATGCGGGGCTGCCACCCCGGGCCTGTCGCCTTCCAGAGGGTGAGCGTATCGGCCGGGAGGCGAAGCGTTGCTATCACTTTTCGGTGCCGAGCGGGGTCCACTATCGACACGTCACTTGTGGCTTCGACCGGGCCGAAAACGGACTGCCCTCAGCCACCGCGGGGTAATATCGGAGACCCGCCGACCGCTGGCGTGTTGCGTGCGGTCTGAGTCAAATGCATTAACCCCAAACGCTAAGGCGCGGGCCTACGCGGCCTTGGGCGCGCGCTTGGTCAGGACCTCGGCCATGCGGGTCTGCCACCCCGGGCCGGTCGCCTTCCAGCGGGTGAGCGTATCAGCCGGGAGGCGAAGCGTCGTTATCGCTTTTCGTGTTCTCTTGCCAGGGCCGCGGCGCTTCGGCTCGAGCATCTCCGCCGCGAGCCTGGGCGGGAAGATCTCCGGAAGAACCTCGGCCGCGGGTCGGGCCCGCGCGAAGTTCTCCGCCGTCCACTCCGGAGCGTCGTCGTCGGTGAGTTCAGGGTTTGGTCGCTTCTTCATACTGTTTCACCTCACGCTTGTTGGCCTTGCGAAAACTGATGACCCGGATCCCACCCCGCACGGCCGTAAACACGAGCATGTGAATACGACTGTTCAGATGTCCCAGCGCTTCCAAGCGTCGTTCTGAGTCAAATGCACTAGGCCCTGGCGCTCTCATCGGGAGTATGGTTGATGTATCGTGGTCGTGCAGGACGTCGGAGTCGAGACTCAGCAGACCGCTGCGTCGGACCGCTCTGGCCGCTTTTTTCATCGCCGCCCTGATCGGTGTCGTCGCCGTGGTTCTCTGGCAGGCGGGTCAGAGGCGGGTCAGTGGCGGGTCACCGCGGTGGGCGCTCACTTCGTGCCGATGCCCCCGATCACGGGCGCGGTGTTAGCACTCCTCGGTCTTGCACAGGTGGCTCGTCGAATCTGGCCCGCGAAACGCGCGACAGTTTGGTTCGAGGGGCTGTGCTGACCTTTGAAGATTCGATCGGCCGGCGCCCCGAGGACCGGGCCTTCGCCGCCCGGCTGATCGCGGTTTCCACCGTCCTCGCGACGGTCGTCGTGGTGGCGGGGATCTTCTTCATGCGTGTCGAAATGCGGGCGGCGAGAGAGAACGCCAACCGGGAACTGGCCGCGATCGCCGACCTGAAGGCGGCCCAGATCGCCGAGTGGCGCGAAGAGCGCCTGGGCGAAGGACGGTTCCTCCAGCGCGCCCCTCACACCGGCGCGGACATCGCCTCTTTCCTGGACCGGCCCAACGATCGCGCAGCGCGGGCCCGGGTGCTTGATTGGCTCGTCCCCATCAAGGGAGGCGACCGCTATGCGGAGGTCCTGCTCTTCGATGCGGCCGGCCGCCTGCGCCTCGTCGTTCCGGAGAGCTCGCAACCTCTGCCGAGGACTCCCGCCCACTCCCAGCCCCTCACCCTGGCCCCTGAAGTCGCCCTGGGTGAACTTCACCCCAATCCTCACGGACGCGGTATCCGCATGGATATGCAGGTGCCCATTTCGGATTCTGGAAAACCCGTCGCCACACTGCTCTTCCTCATCGACCCGGCCAACCACCTCTACCCGTTGCTTCGGGCATGGCCGGTACCGAGCCAGACCGCCGAGACCTTTCTTGTGAGACGCGACGGCGACGACGTGCTGTTCCTCAACGATGTGCGGCACCAGCCGGACACGGGGTTGAGACTTCGCCATCCCATCAGCGCACCCCTCCTCCCCGCGGCCCGGGCCGCGCGTGGCGAACTCGGTCCCAACGTGGGAATAGACTACCGGGGCGTGTCGGTGCTCGCCACCGCGCGGCGCCTTCCCAACTCGACGTGGGTCCTTCTGGCCAAAGTGGACGAAACCGAGATCTACGCGCCAATTCGCATGGACGCGGCACGGTCCGGGCTGCTGCTCGGCCTGATCGTCCTCACGATCGCGCTCGCTGCCGTTCATCTCTGGCGCGAACGGACAGCGGCCACGCTGACGCGAGCGCTGGTCGCGGAACGGGAACAGGCGGCGGGTGCTGAACGACTGGCGATGGTGATGCGCTACGCCAACGACATCGTCGTCCTCTTCGACGACGATGGGCACATCCGCGAAGCCAACGAGCGGGCAGGCGAGGCCTACGGGTACACGCGGGCGGAACTGCTCTCGCTGACCGTCACCGATCTACGCGCCGACCGAAACACGGATGCATTTCGGGCCCGCCTGAATGACATGCGCAGCTCCAGAGGTGTGCGATTCGAGTCGGAGCACCGGCGCAAGGACGGGTCGACCTTCCCGGTCGAAATCAGCGCCCGGGCGGAACAGACAGAGGGCTCCACCCTCTTCCTTTGCATCGTCCGGGATTGCACGGAGCGAAGGACGCACGAGCGACAGGTCGAGCGGCTGAACCGCCTCTACGCCGCCCTGAGCCAGGTCAACCACGAGATGGTCCGGGCCTCCAGACGCGAATCCCTCCTCGCCGGCGTCTGCCGGGCCATCGTGGAATACGGGGGCTTCAGTATGTGCTGGGCGGGCGCGCTCGACGAGGCCACGAAGGGGCTGCGGGTCGTGGCCGACTTCGGAGATGGCTCCGGCTACTTGAAGTCCGTCCGCGTCACCGCGGACGACGAGCCGACCGCCCAGGGTCCTATCGGGACGGCCATTCGGGAAAACCGGCCGGATGTCTGCGCCGACGTATTGACGGAGTCGCGGATGGCCCCGTGGCGCGAAGAGGCCGAGCGCTGCGGTTACCGGAGCATCGTCGCACTTCCCCTTCGGCTCGGAGCGAATGAGCGCGGCACCCTTTGCGTTTACGCGCGGCAACCCGAATCTTTCCGGGCGGAGGAGGTCGCCCTCCTTGAGAAGACGGTGGCCGACACAGAGTTCGGTCTCGAGGCACTCCGCCAGAAGGAGCAGCGCGAACAAGCCGAGGACGCGCTACGGGAGAGCGAGCAGCGTCTACGGCGTGCCCTCGTCGACTCTCCCTTCCCCACCCTCGTTCATGCCGAGGATGGCGAGATCCTGGAGGTCAGCCGGTCCTGGACCGAGATCACCGGCTACAGCCGAAGCGAACTCAAGACGATTGCGGACTGGACGGAACTTGCCTATGGGAGACGGAAGGAACCCGTGCAGACCGAGATTCAAGGGCTCTACGACCTGACCGGGCGAGTACGGGAAGGCGACTTCACGATTCGCACGAAGGGGGGCGGGTCCCGGATCTGGGAGTTCAGTTCCGGCCCTTTGGGCGTGGCGAGTGACGGAAGACGGCTGGTCATCAGTATGGCCCTCGACGTCACCGAGCGGCGACTTGCCGAGGCAGAGCTGGAGAAACAGGAGGAATTGCTCACCAAGCTCACCGATCAGGTGCCCGGAGTCCTGTATCAATACCGGTTGTACCCGGACGGACGCTCGTGCTTCCCCATCGCCAGTGCAGGCATCAAGGATATCTACGGGGTGACTCCCGAAGAGGTGCGCGAAGACGCCACGCCGGTCTTCGGGCGGCTGCATCCAGATGACGTCGACTCTGTCGCTGCCTCCATCCAGGAATCCGCCCGCACTCTGGAGCTTTACCACGGCGAATTCCGGGTCGTTCTCCCGGAGCAGGGGGTTCGCTGGCGCTTGTGCGACGCCAAGCCGGAGCGGATGGACGATGGCGGCACCCTTTGGTACGGCATCATCACGGACATCACCGAACGCAAAGCGGCGGAACAGAAGCTGGCCGAGCAGATCGAGGCGATTAGAGCGAGCAACGAGGAACTCACCCGTTTCAACCGAACCATGGTGGACCGCGAACTGCGCATGATCGAGTTGAAGCAGAAGCTCAACGTACTGCACGTGCGCCTGGGAGAAGCGCCCCCTTATGCCACGCCCGCAGGTGCCCTGCCCCCGGCGCCTCCGAGGGCCACGACATGACTGCCATCCTGCCCCCAGCCAAATCGGTCCGGTCCAGGGTGCGGACGGGCAAGGTGGAATTTGCGGGCGTCCGCTCCGGGAGATATGGGGCGGGCCCTGCCTTCCTTCTCCTCGGAGTCTGCGTGGCGATCCTCTCGATCGGCCTCTACCTGATACGACGGGAACGGGAGACGGCCATCGCCGGGATCCGGGGCCAGCTTCAGACCGTGGCCGATCTCAAGGCGCTGCAGATCGCCGAATGGCGGTCGGAACGACTGAGGGATGGGCGGGCGCTGATGACCTCGCCCTCACTGTCCCAGGATGTGACGGCCTTCCTCGATCACCCGGCCTCGACGGAGGCTCGATCCCGCATCACGGCCTGGCTGGCGAGCCACCCGACCGCCGGCGATCCGGCGGCACATGCGCCGGGCCAGACGTACGAGGGCGCCCTGCTCCTGGATGAGAACCTGGATCCCGCAGTGGTCGTCGGAGACGCGCCCGCCGCCTCTGATGAGAGCCTCCGCGAAGTGAGGGGGGCCGCCGTTTCCAACCGCGACGTTTCGCTGAGCGATCTCCTGCGCGACCCGGTGGGAGGACACATCTTCATCGAGACCTACGTCCCGGTGGCCAGGCCCGCGGGCCGGCGCGGTCTCATCGTGCTACGGATCAGTCCCCATACATTCCTGTACCCCCTGATCCAGAGTTGGCCCACGGCCAGCAAGAGTGCGGAGACCCTGCTGATCAGACGCGACGGCGACCGGGTCGTGTACCTGAACGAACTTCGCCACCGGGCGGGCACCGCCCTCACCCTGACCTTTCCGCTGAATGACCCGACCCTCCCCGCGGCACGCGCGGCCCGGGGCGAGTTCGGGACCTTCTCCGGCGCGGACTATCGCGGCGTCCCGACCCTCGCCTCCGTTCGCGATGTTCCGGGATCGCCGTGGTTCATCGTGGCCAAGGTCGACGAGGAGGAAATCTACGCGCCCCTGAGGGCTCAGGCCTGGATGGCCGGCGGGGGTCTCGCGTCCCTGTTGCTGGCCTCGGTGTCGGCCGCGGCTTTTCTGTGGCGTCAGCGCATGGCGGCGGAGGCCCAGGTGATCAACGCCGAGCTCGAACGCGGGGTTCGGGAGCGCACCCATGACCTCGATGCCGCCAATCAGGAACTGCAGGCCTTCGCCTACTCCGTATCCCACGATCTACGCGCGCCCTTGCGGGGCATCGACGGCTGGAGCCTGGCCCTGATCGAGGACTACGGCGAGAGGCTCGACGACACCGCCCGCGGCTACCTCGGCACCATCCGCCAGGAAGCCCAGCGCATGGGGCAGCTCATCGACGACATGCTGGCTCTCTCAAAAGTCACGCGCGTGGATCTGCGAAGCACTCCGGTCGACCTGTCCGCCCTGGCCTCGATCGTGGCCGCGAGGCTTCAGCAGTTGCATCCGGAACGAAAGATCGAGTTCGTGATCGAGCCCGGTCTTGCCGCCCTCGGCGATCCCCCGCTTCTCGAGATCCTTCTCACCAACCTGCTCGGGAATGCGGTCAAGTTCACCGGGCCGCGGCCGATGGGCCAAATCGAATTCTCCCGGTCTCTAGGGGCCAACCCAAACACCGGGGAGACGGAGAATGTATTCATGGTGCGGGACAACGGCGTCGGCTTCGACACGGCTCATGCGAAGAAGCTCTTCGGCGCGTTCCAGCGCATGCACAAAGCCAGCGAGTTTCCGGGCACCGGCGTGGGCCTGGCCACGGTGCAGCGCATCGTGCACCGTCATCATGGCCGGACCTGGGCCGAATCTGAACTGAATCGGGGCGCCACCTTCTATTTCACCCTTGCGGAGGCTGCATGAGCGACAAAGTAATCCTGCTGGTCGAAGACAATTCAAGCGATGTCGCCCTCACCCGGCGGGCGCTCGAGAAGAATGGGATCACCAACAAGGTGGTTGTGGTGGAAGACGGCCAGGACGCCCTGGACTATCTGCTCGGCGCCGGAGCGTTCGCGGGGCGCGACGTTGGCGACCTCCCCGTGGTGGTGCTGCTTGACCTGAAGCTGCCTCGCATCGACGGCCTCGAGGTGCTCCGCCGCATCCGCGAGGATCCACGCACCAAGCGGGTGCCCGTGGTGATTCTCACTTCATCGACCGAAGAGCAGGATCTGGCCGCGGGTTACGACCGCGGCACCAACAGCTACATCCGAAAGCCCGTCAACTTCCACGATTTCAGCGAGGTGGTTCGACAGATCGGCCTTTACTGGCTCGTCACCAACATCGCGCCGCCGAAAGTGTAGGCCTTCGTGAACGCCACCCTCACTCCCCTCTCCGTCCTCCTCGTCGAAGACTCCGCAAGCGACGCGGGCCTCATCGTCCGACACCTCCAAAAAGCGGGTTTCGAGGTCAGGCACGAACGCGTCATCGATTTCGATGAGATGCGCGCCGCTCTTGGCCGGCCGGCGCCCGATGTGGTGATCTCGGACTTCAGCCTGCCCGGCTTCGGCGCGGCCGGGGCGCTCGACACGCTTCGTGACTCGGGCCTCGACATCCCCTTCATCGTGGTGTCCGGCGTCATCGACGAGGCCTCCGCGATCGAGCTGATGCGCAGCGGCGCCCACGACTATTTGAAGAAGGACAGCCTCGGGAGGCTCGGGCCGGCGGTGCGGCGGGAGCTGACCGAGGCCTTTGGCCGCCGCGAGCAAAGGCACGCGGCGGCGGCGGTGCGCGAGAGCGAGGAACGCTTCCGGGCGATGGCGGACGCCGCCCCGGACGGGATCGTGGCGATAAACGAGAGCGGCGTGATCGTCTTCCTCAGCCGTGGCGCCCGGGCGATGTTCGGCTATGCGGAGGACGAGGCGGTGGGGCAGCACGTCACCTTGCTCATGCCGGAGGAGGGTCATGCTGTCCACGTCGAGGACGCGGCTCGAGACGCGGCCGCAGAGCCATTCACGGTCCTCGGCAACGTCCGGGAAGCCCGGGGGCGCAGGAAGGACGGCACGATCTTTCCAATGGAGTTCGCAGTGTCCAAAGCCGTGGTCCGCGGCCAGACTCTTCTGACCGCCGTGATCCGCGACATGACCGGGCGGAAAGCCATTGACAGCACCCTGCGCTTCCTGGCCGCACACACCGGCCCGGTCGGGCCGGATGGGTTCTTCCGGCCCCTCGCCAAATTCCTCGCGGAAGTCCTGAACGCAGATTTTGTGTGCATCGACCGGCTCTCCGGCGACAGCCTGGATGCCGAGACGCTGGCCATGTACACCGACGGCCATTTCGATGACAACATCGTCTACGGACTCAAGGACACGCCCTGCGGCCAGGTGGTCGGCAAGGAGGTGTGTTCCTTCCCTAAGGGCGTCTCTCAACTCTTTCCTGCGGACGCAGCTCTTCAGGCCCTCAAGGCCGAGGGGTACGTGGGGGTCACCCTGTGGGGCGCGAGCGGCGCCCCTGTGGGCCTGATCGCGTTGATCACCAGACGTCCGCTTCCCGATACCGCCCTGGCCGAGTCGATCCTCCACCTGGTGGCGGTCCGCGCCGCGGGGGAAATCGAGCGGGACAACGCCGAGGCAACAGTGCGCGCTCACAACGACGACCTGAACCGCTTCAACCACGCCATGGTCGACCGTGAACTGCGGATGATCCAGCTCAAGGAAGAAGTGAATGCCCTTCGTGCCCGGCTCGGAGAGTCGCCCCCCTACTTCGCCGACCCGAACCCATCGGAGCAGGCATGAATATCACCGACCGCTACGACGAGTACCTCCGGAGCCTCCTGGGCGGCGAGCGCGCGAGCTGCCGCCAGATCGCCTCGGAGTTGCTCGAAGCGGGAGTGCCGGTCCGCGCCCTCTACTCAGACCTCTTCAGCACCTCGCTCTACCGGGTGGGCGAATTGTGGCAGAGCAACAAGATCTCCGTCGCCACCGAGCACCGGGCCACCGCCATGACCGAGGACGTGATGAACCGGGTGGTGTCCCCAAAGATCTTCGCGCACGACCCTTCCGGGCGCTCCCTGATCGTCTCCTGCATCCCCAAAGAGTTCCATCAGATGGGAGGGCGGATGGTGGCGGACATCGCGGAGATGAACGGCTGGGACACCCACTTCCTGGGCGCCAACACGCAGCTTCCCGCCCTGCTGGGCCTGATCGACGAGAAGAAGCCTGACGCCCTCGGCCTCTCCATGGCGCTCTACGTCAATCTTCCCACCCTTCGTCAGACCATCGAGGGAGTCCGCAAGCTGCATCCATCCCTCCCCATCTGGCTGGGGGGCCAGGCGTTTCGCTTTGGGGGACAAGAGATCGAGCGGGAGTATCCGAACGTGCGGGGGTTCGAATCGCTCGAAGGGCTCGAGGCTGAGCTCCGCGAGTTTTCTGCCGGGAACGCCCGCCATCCATGAAGACCATCGGCGATCCGATGATGGACCACCTGCAGGAGCATGCTCCCTTCTTCTACCTGAAAGGCGACTCCCAGGGAACGGTGCGCGAGACCAACTCCTTCACCATCTCCCTGCTGGGCGAGGATCCTCGTGGCCGGCCGCTCACCCAGGTCTTCGTCGATTTCGACGGGACGCTCGATCCCATCGCGTTCGCCCGCGACCCCGCCCGGTCCCATCGACTCACCGTAAATGTCCCGGGGGGCGTGCCCCAGACCATTCTCTGTTCGTTCTACGACCTCGGCGAGGGTGTGGTCGCCCTAGGCAACGTGGACATCGCCGAGATGCGGGCCCTGCAGCTCGACTTCCTCTCCCTCAACAACGAACTGAACGCGGTCACCCGCGCGCTGCACAAGGCCAATGCCCAGCTCGAGAAGCTGAATGAACTCAAGAACCAGTTCGTGGGCTTCGCGGCCCACGATCTGCGCGGGCCGGTTGGAGTGATCCTCACCTATGCCGAGTTCCTGCGCGAGAGCGCGGCCGAGCACCTTCCGCCCGAGGAAGCCGGGTATGTGGACGTCATCCACAGCCGGGCCAAAGCCATGGCCCGTTTGATCAATGACCTGCTGAACATCGCCATGATCGAGTCGGGGAAGAACGAGGCGCAGCTCGAACTCACCGGACTGAACCGGATCTTCAAGATCGCGTGCCTGTCCCAGAAGAAGAAGGCGGAGGCGAAGAAAGTCGAGGTGGCGGTCAACCTCGACCCCGCGATTCCCGACTTCCCCATGGATCCGATCAAGGTCGAGCAGATCACGGTGAACCTGCTCGGCAACGCCATCGAGCACACCGCCTTTAACTCCACGGTCCGGCTCGAAGGCCGCCTCGATGGCGACCATGTCGTCGTGTCGGTCTCCGACCAGGGCCCGGGAATTCCTGAGGAAATGATGGGCCGGCTCTTCCAGCCCTTCTCCCGGGGACAGGTTCACAAGCCCGGAGGCCATACGAGTCACGGCCTCGGCCTTGCCATCGCCAAGCGGATGGTCGAGGCGCATCGCGGCCGGATCTGGGCGGAGAACAAACCCGGGGAAGGCGCCACTTTCCTCTTCACTCTTCCCATCGGCTTCGATCCCGCGACCGCAAAGGAAACCATTTCATGACCAACGAGCCCGACGGAGCGCGGACATCGCTTATGGGGCGGCTCAAAGCGGACACCGCGTCCGCGCATGAACGGCTGCATCACACTCCTTACGCCCAGGCCCTCTCAGGCGCCCGGCTGCCCCTCGAGTCGTACGTGGGCCACCTACGAGCCCTGGCCGTGGTTCACAGCGTGCTCGAGGAAGCGCTCTCCACGTCCGTGGACCCTGCGGTGAAAGCGGTGTGGCAGGACAACCTGCGCAAGTTCCCCCTGCTCCAGCAGGACCTGCGTTTCTTCGAACCTCGTGTAGTCGCGGACATCAAGGAAGCAGTCGAGGAGTCCCTGAAGCTCGCCGATCGCATCCGCCTGCAGTCGGTTCAGCAACCCCCATGGCTTCTGGGCGTCCTGTACGTCCTCGAAGGCTCGACCCTCGGCGCCCGCGTTCTCATGCCCCAGGTCGCGAAGAACTTCAGCCTCACGGGCACGGAGGGGCTCGCCTACATGCGCAGTTACGTCCAGGCCGTGCATGGGCAGTGGACGGACTTCTCGATACGCATGAACGACCTCGACTTGAGCCCCGAGGAGCGCGATTCGCTCATCGCGGGGGCGCAGGAGACGTTCGAGGCCTTCGCCTCTGTGTTCGATGCGCTCTATCCCTTCAAGCCGGAATCCCGCAGCTATGACGTCACCTCACTGAACCCCGAGGCGGGCCGGCATCCCGTGCCCGCGGATGCCCGCGAAGTCGAGGCCTCGCTCCGGGCCGGCCTTCGATGCTGGAGTCTCTTCCCTTACTACGACCTGCGTTACGGGGAGCGCGGCCGGCGATTCACCCGAAGCGACGGAGCGTGGCTTGCCACCCTCTACAAGTTCGAGCCCGACAAGATCGGCCAGCAGTTGCGATGGCTGGGGCGAGTTCTGGCCACACGGGGCATGCCCACGATCCTGCTGGAGGCCCAGCTCGGGATCCTCTTCGAGGAACTCTCGGCGGCGGTCCCCGAGCGACGATCTGAATATCTGCGGATCCTTCAGGCCGCCGAAGCCTTGGCGGGCGCTCGCGCGCGCCGCCTCGATAACGCTCAACTCAACACACTGGGCCGCGACTTCAACGATGCCGTGGGACCAGAGTGGAGCGCGCGCTACAAGAATGCCGGCGAGCTACTGGCCGCCGCGTGGGTGGATGAAATGGAAGGGAGCGAGGGCGCGGTCGAGAACATCAGGATCTGGATGACGGATCCGGCCCGCTTCCCGCCGGACTGGATTGCCGCGGTTCATGACACACTGAATCGGGCGCGGGCTCTGGCCGCCTCTTCCGCTGCCGACAGCACCGCCGCCGACCCTTCGCATGACTGAACTCCAGACCCCGGCTCAGGACCCGATCCGCATCCTCGTGGTGGATGACGATCCCGATGTCGTGCGCGCCACCGGCATCGTCCTCTCGAGGGCCGGGCACTCGGTCGTGACCGCGGGCACCGGAGCCGAGGCGCTCCAAGCCATCCGCAGAGCACCTCCTGATCTGATCCTGCTGGACCGCCACCTGCCCGATATCGACGGACTGGAGGTCTGCCGGCAGGTCAAGTCCGACCCGGAGGTCGCAGACACCCTGGTGGTGATGACCTCCGCCGCCCTCGCGGCCGAACAGGACCAGATCGCGGGTCTCACTTCGGGAGCCGACGGTTACATCGTGCGGCCGATCGGCAATCGCGAACTCGCGGCCAGGGTGGAGGCCTTTGTCCGCCTGGCGCGGATGAGCCGAACCCTGAAGGAGCAGACTGGGCTCCTCGAGGCCAAGGTCGCGGAACTGGGACGGCTCAAGCAGGAGGCCGATGCCCGCGTCGCCGAGGCCACCGCCGCCAACCACGCCCTCGTCGATTCCCGGCGGGCCGCGCTCAATCTCATCGACGACGCCATGGACGCGAGGCGGTCGCTGGAGTCGGCCAATCGGGACCTTCAAAAGGAATTCGCCGTGCGGCAGCGAGCCGAGGACTCGCTGCGCAAGGTTTCGGCGGCCGCCGAGCAGAGCCCGGTTTCGATCCTCATCACTGACCTCCAGGGCAACATTGAGTATGTCAATCCTCATTTCGAGCAGGTCACTGGTTACTCCTCCGCCGAAGTCGTGGGGAAGAACCCCCGCCTGCTGCAGTCCGGGGAGACGGATCCCATGGCCTACCGCCAGCTTTGGAGCAGCATTGCTTCGGGAGGCATCTGGGAAGGCGAGTTCCACAATAAGAAGAAGAACGGGGAACTGTTCTGGGAACGCGCAACCATCGCTCCGGTCCGGGACTTATCCGGCGCCATCACCAGCTTCGTGGGTGTGAAGGAGGACATCACCGAGCGGAAGCGAACCGAGCAGGCCCTCCGGGAGAGCGAGGAGCGCCATCGCCTGCTGGCCGAGAACGTCAGCGACGTGATCTGGACCATCGATACCGAGGAACGGTTCACCTATGTGAGCCCATCGGTGGAGAAGTTGCGCGGGTATACGATGGCCCAAGTCGTCGGAAACAGAATGCACGATGGTCTCACCCCGGAGTCCGCGGCCCTCGCCAGGTCTTCCCTTGCCCACGCGCTCGAACAGGTGCGCGCGGGACAGCCCTTCCCGGCGTCTCGCCTGGAGCTCGAACAGGTCCGGAAGGACGGCTCGACGGTTTGGACGGAGGTCACCACCTCCGGGATGGTCGACGGCGAAGGCCGGTTGATCTCGATCATCGGAGTCACCCGTGACATCTCGGAACGGAAAGAGGCGCAGGAGAAGGTCGCGGCCCAGCTCAACGAGCTTTTGCGCTGGCAGTCGGTGATGCTGGGTCGGGAGGGACGGGTCATGGACCTCAAGCGCGAGGTGAATGATCTGAGTCAACGCCTCGGCATCCCCACGCCCTATCAGAGCCAGGAGCCCGACGAAGGGAAGCAACCTTGAACAGCGCGCCCCTCGATCCCACGGTTCCTACCGCCCCGGTCACGATGTCGGCGCGTCTCGGCGCAGAAGCCCGGTACCTGTGACCTCGATTCCTGCTACGCCCGAAATACAGGCTCACCGCCATATGGAAGCCCTCCTGAAAGAACAGGACCTGAAGCTCAAGCAGGGCCAGCAGGAGGCGTCGCGCCTCATCGACCTGGCCGAGAGGTCGCGCGGCGCGCTCCTCAGCGTCCTGGAAGACGAGCAGCGCACGTCCCGGGCGCTCGTCCGGAGCAATCGTTCATTGCAGATGTTGAGCGGTTCCAACGAGGCGCTGATCCGCGCCCAGAATGAGACCGACCTGCTGAAAGAAGTCTGCCGGATCGCGGTGGAGAGCGGCGGCTATTCAATGGCCTGGGTGGGCTACGCCGAGATGGACGAAGCCAAATCCATCCGGCCCGCGGCCTTCTGCGGCGACGATGGGGGAAGCCTCGACTGGATCAAGCTCACCTGGAACGAATCCGACCCGACGGGACGGGGACCGGCTGGACGCTGTGTCCGCGACGGCCAGCCGGTGGTGTGCGAGGACGTTCAGGCGGACCCCACGTACTATCGTCCCGAGGACGCACGACGGCGCAACTATCGCGGCGTCATCTGCCTTCCCCTGCGGGACGGCGCGCGCACCTTCGGCCTGCTGAACCTCGACTCCGTGGAAGTTCGCCAGGTGAGCGCCGAGGAAGTCGAGCTGCTGGAGGATCTCGCGGACAATCTCGCCTTCGGCATCGGCACCATCCGGGCCCGCGCGGTCAAGGAGCGTGCCGAACAGGCGCTCGTGGCTTCCCTTCACGAAAAGGAAGCGCTGCTCAAGGAAGTCCACCACCGGGTGAAGAACAACATGCAGGTGATCACGAGCCTGCTTCGTCTCGAAGCGAGTCGCATCGACCACCCCACCACAAGGTCCGTGCTCCGGGACATGCAGAATCGCATCATGGCCATGGCTGCCCTGCACGAGGCGGTCTACCGCTCCGAGAGCTTCTCGCGCGTGGACCTGGCCGTTTACCTCAGGCAAATCACCAACCAGTTGAGCCGGTCCCTTGTGGCCACGGCCGGCCAGGTTTCGTTTCAACTCGACCTGCTCTCCGTCGCAGTCGACCTGGATCAGGCCATTCCCTGCGGTCTGATCGTGAATGAACTGGTCTC
>Ga0163154_10006994_pt1 | contig 13626 bp, 6 predicted proteins | sample OliLakLV19MP9P1_FD_148649 | JGI IMG/M metagenome (GOLD analysis project Ga0163154, IMG submission 148649) | Freshwater microbial mat bacterial communities from Lake Vanda, McMurdo Dry Valleys, Antarctica - Oligotrophic Lake LV.19.MP9.P1 | ecosystem: Environmental > Aquatic > Freshwater > Lake >... | reverse complement strand
TAATGCCTGCATCTCGGTCATCACCGTTTGCATCTGGCCGGGGTCGGTCATCATTTTTTGCATCAATGCTACGGCCTTATTTATCTTTTCTTCGCTTATGGGGGCCTGCGCTTTTACAGGCAGCGTTAAAAAAAGTGACAATAACAGCATTATAACAAAGTAAATTTTCATATATCGCTTATTTTAATACAGTAATTAAATTGATGGCAATGGCAAAAAAACAAACCCACCATTCATTCTATTTTATAATCAGAAAAATCTTGCATTCAATTTCACTATCCTTATTTTTTTTATCGAAAAACCGGGTATGCAATAAATATTTTTCTCCCGGCATCATTGGCTCCCCTGTTGTTAATTTGGCCCGTAAGTTAGTAGCATCTTCTTTTTTTACCCCTCCATTCTGGCTCTCAAAAATATCGGGCAGGTTTAATAGCTCTTTCCCTGATGTATCACTCAAAATAATGGTGCAACCAGGAAATACCTTACCTTCTTTTTCTGCAAAATTATCCACACCGGTTATCCGTACATTCACCACCTTGCCCAATGGTATTTCATTGGTGCCAAGTTTTGTTTCACCGGTACTGTCCTCGATTGTTACATAGGCATCTTCGATACTAAATCCTTGATAAGTAGTTGCAAGGCCAGTAGCCAGATCGGCTTTGGCACCTGCGCTAAAATTGCAGCCAGTATAAATGAATATATTACTGCACAAAAGAATAATAAACATTGCTTTTTTCATATTTTACTTTTTATGGTGATGTATTTTTTGCCAAACTTATTTCATCGTTAGATAATAATATTGGGAAACGACTGCCTGAGCTGATCAGCACCTGCCTGTGTAATATTTGATGTTTGAATAAATAATTTTTGCAAAGCAGGCAATTGCTGCATTACTGTGGTGAGGCGTGGAATATCAGTATCACTTAGTGCACAATAAGAAAGATTACGTTCACGAAGCTGTTTTAAAGTTACCAATTGCTCGATGCCACTAATAGTAATACCGGTAGCCCTTGAGAGTGTAAGTATTTTTAAATTGGTAAGTCTTGCCAGATGCGCCATTCCTGCATCTGTAATTCCGGCAAATTCCACAGCCTGTAAATTCAACACTTCAAGTGCAGTTGCATTACCCAATCCCTGCAAACCTGCATTGGTTAATGGTATCGGAAAACCCTGGTCCATTGACTGTACATGTTTAATAGCTTTTAGTGTTTTAATATTAATGGCGGCAGCATCTGTAAATCTTGTTTGGCCAATAAATAACATTTGCAGATTGGGTAATTCTCTTAAATAAAATAAACTGTCGCCGAGTGTTTGCAAATGATTTTGTGAAGGTGTATTGAAGCCGGTAAAATTGATGGCTGTTTGTGATTGATATATTTGAATGGAGCTGTTGGAAGCATCAGTGCCTCGCAAGGCACGGTACCAATTGTAAGAACGCTCGGGTGGAGAGAGTTGAACAGCCGCTGCCGCTTTTGGTTTTATTGCCAGGCTTTTCCAGAATGGCTGCAGTTGTTCATTGGTTTGGTTATCGGCAAACCCTAATACTGCATTACAAATATTTCCGTCCTGGTATAATTTCAGGGTATTTATAAAAGTCTGCCCATTTGATTCGCCCTCAAAATCTCCGCTCATCACCTGGTATCCATTTATTTTTGCATTACTTTTTTTATTCACTTCGCCCGATAAGTATCCTTCAATATTTTTTTGTGGCGTATTCCATAACTGCATAAAATTATCCCCAATATTATTGCCTGCTTTATAAGGTGAATAGATTATAACACAAACTTTATTTTCTTCATTAAAAACCAATAGCCGGTCGTTTTCATAACTCGTTGCAAAAGATTCAGGCAATGTATAATTGAACTGAACGTAGGGCCTTTCCTGCGCAATGCTTTTTAGTATTGTGATGATTAAAACTATGCACACAAATAAATTTTTCATAATTGTATTTTTTTATTTTGTTTTGAATAAAGTGTATTTCATAGAGGGATTGGCTGCGTCAACCATATACAGCAGGTAACCATTTTTTACAGCAATGAGCTGGGCATTGTAGGTAGTTGTTTTACCAGCAAATCGATTGCTGGCTGTAATACTCCAGTCTGTTACTGAAAAATTTCCTTTAAAATCCTGCCCGCCAAATTGTGCGCCACCATTATTCATACTGGCACTTCGGTAGGTGCTGCTGTAAGTGCCATTGCTGTTAAATATAAATTCATCAGTAGACGATACCGCACTCATACCTGCATAGGTGCCGGAGTATGCATTATAGTATTCCACGCCGCCGCCGCCGCTTCCCTTCCACGTGCCGGTAATATCATTTGCAGTTACTGCAAACCTGTTAGCATCCAGCATAGGGTCTATATCATTGGGATGAGGGAAATACTGCAGGTAACTATTTTTATCGGGAGCTATCACTACAATGGGCCGGGCGCCACCACCGTACACAATTTTAATGGCTACAAAACATGCTTTGCCTGTTTTTTTATCCACCGCATCGGCCTGCATGTGGTAAATAACAGGGTATTGTACACCAGCCCATTTTTGCAAGTTGCTTACAGTAAAATAAGGTTCTACATATTTACTCCAGTAATATTCCGGTGCATCAATGGTATTGGGCCGGGCATCGTCTAATGCTTTGTCAATATAATGCAGGTGTAGCTCTGTTCCTGCTTTGCTGAGTTTTACATATTCATTGGTAAGGGTGGCCGTCCAGCCATCATCAAAGTTTGTGGTGGATTTTGTGATTCCTGTGCTGCTACTGCTATTCGTATTGGTTATAACATTGCTATTTTCCACAGGCTGCTGAGTAGACGTTCTTACAAACTTTTTTTCATCCGGTAAAACACCTCTAATAAAATCCTCCACTAACTGCATGTATTCTTTTTTTGTAAACACAGTAGCAATGCAGTACACCATCTCATCTTTATACATGGTGGATACCGTGATTGCGAAAGGTTGTTTATTGTATTTTCCTTTGGCAGCACCAAAATGCAAAGCCCATCCATCTGTAGAATCTTTTACTATTTCGTCCGGCTCATTAACACCCTGGGCTGCATTACGGGCAAAGAAATCCCAGTAATATCTAAAATCTTTTTCTGCATCACCCTGGCTTGCTACCGCAGGATACAGTACCAACTGGCAATAATCCTTGCCTTCATTTTTTTGAAAAAATAATTTTTCTTTTTTTTCTATAAGCTTAAAACCTGCCGGGACTGTGTAACTAAAAATGTCAAACTGGTTTGTTTGTTGTGCCAATAAAGCACCGGCAAAAAAGCAGCAAAAAATGGTGAAGCGTATTTTCATTTTTGTTTGTTTTTTAAAGTCAGTTAAAAATTTTTAGGCGTGCAAAATCTATAAGGCTAGCAGTCTGTCGACGCAGCTGATCAAAACCTACAAGGTCTGCCGCCCGGCGTTGCAGCTCATTAAAACCTATAAGGTCTGCCGCCCGGCGTTGCAGCGCCGCAAGACCTTATAGGTTTGGGCTACCCGCTAATGCAGCGCCGCAAAACGACATTAAATAAAAGCGATTTCATGAACACTGATTTTACGATTTTATTTTTCCTGCAGTAACTGAATTGCTTTTTTCATTTCATCTATTTGTTTTTGTTGTTCTTTAATCGCCTCCAGCAGCACCGGCACCATACCGCTGTAGTTTACACTGAGTGAACCATTGCTATCTTCTTTAACCAGTTGCGGATATATCTTTTGCACCTCCTGCGCCAGCAGGCCAATCTGTTGAGCGCTATCCCGGCCTTCCTCTTTCCAGTGGTATTGGTAGCCACTGATGGTTTCAATATTTTCTAAAGCACTTTGCAGCGGTTGGATATCTTTTTTTAAGCGGGCATCGCTGTTTTGGGTAAGCACCCCTTGCAATGTTGCATTGCCAGTGCTGGTGTTTACATAGAAGCGCCAATTTGGAGTGCCGGTTTGGCCATAAATACCAACTTCATCATTGGTACGCATACCAAGAAAGGCAGGGCTTTCTGTGTTGGCATCATTGTTCAGCCATGTTCCTGCAGAAAGCCCGGGGGTGGCTCTTATGCGGACACGGCCATTTACATCAAGTTTAAATTGTGCATCGTCAACGCCTATGCCAATGTTGCCATTGCCTTTTATACGCATCAATTCTTTAGAGCTGGTAGCATTGATGCCAGAGAAAAATACATGGTCGGCATCAGAACCAGATGTTTGATATCGGAGTGTAGCACCGTTGATACCAAAACCATAAAACTCGTGGTCGTTATTGGCACCTTCAAACAATACTATTTTACGATTTTGAACAGTATTTGAAAACTGCAGCTGTGCATTGGGACGAGCCAATCCAATACCCACATTTCCAGTGCTATTGTAAAAAATATTATTTCCAACAGTTGTCCAGACATCTGCAGGCAGCACAGGCAAAGCCTGCCAGCTTGCCAAACCATTGGCATCAGAAGTAAGTACTTTGTCGGCGCCTTGTGTGCCGTCAAAGATTTTTAAAGAGCCAGCCAGATGCAATTTGGTGTCGGGTGCTGTAATGCCTATACCCACATTTCCTGTACCACTCTGATAAACATCGTTTGATACTTTTGTCCATCCGCCAGTATTTAAGGCGACTGCATTTGGCAAACCGCTTTGCGAAAGGAGTGGTACGGCAGCCGGGGCACCTGTATATTCCCATACATCGCCTGGCTCTCCCAAGCCAAAATTTCCACCAACAATAAAACCACTGGTACCAATAGATACACCTAATGCACCATATCTCCCAGGGCCATCAATATCTGTCATTCTCGTCCATGAATTATTTGTAGTGCTGTATTTCCATAAATCCTGAAAAGCAGCACCTCCCTGTCCCAGACCCACGTACCCATCAGTACCAATAGTAAAAGCAGAAGCTAATACCCTGCCTGACCAAGGAAAGTCAGCCTTACGCTGCCAGCTATTGGTACTTTGTGTATATTCCCAAATATCGTTTTCGTTATAGTCACCAACCCCCACATAAGCTTTGTCTGCTACTACAAATCCAATAGCTCCAGATTTTCCGTTGCCGGGGTAGCTTGCTTTTGGTGTCCATGTGTTAAATAATGGATCGTATTCGTATAAATCATTTGTTGTAGTATTGAAATTATGTCTGCCTGTACACACATACCCCTTTGTACCAATATTAAAACCCACAGTAGAATATACGCCAATTCCCGGATAGTCGGCTCTTCTTGTCCACGTATTGTTTGAAGGATCGTACTCCCACAAATCAATCTTATAGCCTCCAAAATTCCAACCTAATCCAATGTATCCTTTGCTGCCAATTGAAAAACCAATACCGCCTGTTCTGGCTTGGCCAGCAAAAGGTGCTTTAGCCGTCCAAATTTTTGTATTGATGTCATATTCAAGAAATGCTGCATTGTCTGTATTTAAAGCAGTGTAATAAATTTTATTACCTATTGCAAAGCCATTAGCAAATTGATCGCTGACAGATAAAGGACTTTCTGCTCTCTTTATCCAGTTTCCTGCTGGAAAGGTTGCTGTACCGGTTGTTTTTAAACCACAGTTTTTTGTCCATCCACTGCCATCAAAAAGATCAATACAACCGTCATCATTATTAACAATTTGCAACCCTCTTGCAGGAAAAGAAATCGCATTGCGTTGAGCGGTAGTCATTCGAGGCATTAAAAATCCTTTATTGGTGCTGCTTACATCCAGCACCGCACTGGCGTTGGGCGTGGTAAGGCCGATGCCCACATTATTTTGGGCAATGGCATTTGCAAAAAATGCACAAAGTAAAACGCTGAGAAAATATTTCATGGTTGTATGTTTTTTATTGAATAAATTATTGCTTCATCAATTTAAAAGTTTCTAATGTGGCGGCTGTTTGCACCTGCAGTTGATACATGCCGGCGGGCAGTTTTGACACATCGATCTTTTGTTGCTGACTGGCTTCAGCAATTCGCTGTAAGGAAATCGTTTGTCCGCTGCTGTTATACAATCGAAGGTTACCTGCTGACATCGGCTTATCAAAATAGATTGTTACTTCATTACTCGCCGGGTTAGGGGCAATTACTATTTTACCATTGCTCTTTCTGTTCAATATTTTAATAATGGAGGAGTAACTATACCTGCCGTCTATATCAATTTGTTTGATGCGGTAAAAGTTGATGCCGGCAGGAGTTTGCAAATGTGTAAACTGATAATTTTTTATACGGCTGCTGCTACCTGCGGCGGGCATAGATTGCAATGCTGTAAAGTTTCTGCCGTCAACACTGTGCTCAATAGTAAAGCTGGCTGTATTGTACTCCGAAGCAGTTGACCATTGCACTAAGGCCTTATCATTGGTCATGGTTCCTGTAACCGAAAGCCATGTAACAGGCAATACGTTGCCGGTGGTATATACCAGTGCCAGTTCGGAAAAGCTGTTTACTTCAAATTCAAAATACCAGCTTGCAAACGGCCCTGTGCCATAGCGATGCACAGATGCTGTGATATAGGTATATAATGACAAGGGTACACCTGCATCTACAGTCAGTTCAAGATCAACTGGCGAACCGGGGCCGGCTTTCTTTTTAAGAATCCGCAAGTCGTTGACAGATGCAGCAGGATATCCATTATTTTTTAAATAAAACAAAAGGCCATCAATATCATCGTTACTCAGGTAAATACGAACAAGAATTGGGTTGGCACCAATTGTCAAAGTATCAGGTTCTATATAAAAATTCCTGTCGGCAAAATACACCGGCGAACCATTCAATTGTATCGTTCTTGGGGCGGTAAATGAATATCGAAACCTTGCGCCCCAGCACAGCGATTGAATATTGTTTCCATCTCCAGGGTTGATGCTGTACCTCAGTTTGCCTTCTGCATCTAAAACATCAAACCATTTATCTCCATCATAATTTTTGCAACCCAAAGGAGTGCTTGCAGATATTACATCGAGTTGTGACCACGATAAGCCGCAACTAACCAGGTCAATAGGCAATGAAAAAGTCAACGATTGATTTACGCCACACAGCGATTGCACTGCATATTCAAAATTGTACACACCATTTCCAAGACCTGTAGTTTTAAATTGTCCACTGTCTAGGTTTACCCAATTACTATCGGGTATGCTTCCTGTCCAGGTTCCACCGGGTGTTTGGCCAATCACATAATTTTTAAGCTGCACAATAGCTGAGTCGGCTTTACAAATACTTACTTGGTTTACATCAAATATTCCCGCAGATGTACTGTCGGTGGTACTAACAAAAGCTTCGTACAAATGCATCCAGGGGCAACCATTAAAATTGGGCGTAAATACTTTAATGGTGTAGTACCCACCTGCAAGCGAAATACTTGTAGCAGGAGTAGCCAGGTTCACCACGGAACCAGTTGTATCCCTTCCTTTAAATATTTTAATTACGCCGCTGTTAGGCAAATTGCTTACTTCAATAAATGGCTGGCTGCAGTTACTACTGTTTACAGTAATAGCTGGCTCCGGCAAATTTTGCAATGGAATAAAAAAGTTATTGACCGCCCTGTTTTTGGCCGTTACAGGATCGCCGCATCTATTGGTTATAAAAATGCCATAGCCTTTACCTGCCGGCAAGCCCGATATAGTGAACGTGGTGTCGTCTGTTTGGCCGGTGCGTGCCACTTTACCATACTGAATGCTATTTCCATTTGTGCCAATAACCTCTTTAAGTTCGTATTGGTAAGGGGTGGTAATTGCACCATAAATATTATATGGTTGCTGAATGCCAAACCGTATAAACCCGCCTGCCTGTTCATTAATAGCGGTACAGGTTGTTTGAAATCCAGTTTCATTCACATAATACCAGTCGCCCACTTGAGTTTGTTGGTACGCTTCAGTTGACCTGAAAATATTTCCACATGAGTCCTTCACCTTAACATCATAGGTGCCTGGTACCAAATGGGTAAAGCTATTGCCGAACGAATAGGGTGAAAAGTTGATTCCGTCATAGCTAATGGCGTATTGATAGGGTGGTAGACCTGCCGAAACATTTACTACACGGATATCTCCAAGACTGCCGCAAAAACCATTGAATTGATTTATTTCCACAATAGCCGAAAACGGGGGCACATAAACCTGCCACGATACAATTGGACTGTTCCCATCCCGAACAGACAGCGTATAAAATTCGATTGCACCAGCAACATTGTTGAATACATTAGCACGCTGCCATCCGCTATCGGGCTGACCAACCAATTGTAATCTATACTCAGGGTTCCCGGTACAACTGGTAGCGGTAACCGTAACCTTGTTATCACAACCAGTATTTGTAACCACAACATTATTAATAATGGGGCTGAACGCATTAAAACTTTCGGTTAGTGGAGCACTAATAATACCACAGCTATCTTTCACCACAATATCATAGGTAAACCCGTACTTTATATTGGTTATAGTTGTACCCGGCGTAAAAGTATAGGGTTGATTGTCACCTGCCCTTCTAATCCCTGACTCCACATAGTTACCATACAGTGTTATGAATAAATTGCAATAGCCAGCAGACGGCCCAATGGAAACAATAAAGGGATTGGGTGGCGCTAATCCGGTACTTACTACACCATAATCAGAAAGCACACCAAATGCATCCCTTGCACGTACCACATAACGTTTGGCTGTAAAGCCGCTGCTTATTCCGGCAGGGTAGGTGTAGCTTAATCCGGCTAAAACACTTTCGGGTACATTATTCGCATTAATGCTGTCAGCAAGTGGTGCCAGGCCAAATGTGATGGGCAGGCGATGGGCTAAATTTTGCCCGGAAGCTACACTGCTTAGTTCAATGCTGGCACCAGCACAACTCCGAGCAGTAACCCGCCCAAAAGCGCCAAAACCTACTGCCCCTGCAACCGAATCAACCTGACCACAATAATCCGTAACCGTAATTACATAATCCTGGTTCGCTTCTATATTAAAGGTAAAAAATATACCAGTGGTCGAAATATTTTGGTCTAATACAGGGCCATGTTGCTTTTTTATTTTATAGGTAAAAGGTGGACGCATCCCGTCAATACCGCCTGATTTGGGCAATACCTCTACATAATTTGAGCCCGATGTTACAGATGTACCCCAATAAAAGGTAATAACCGGTTTGGGCTTAATCACGGTATTATTAAATTTAGCCGGGTCAACCGTTACTCCATTTGAAATACGTTCTTCACTGGTTGCATTGTTACGCAACAAAGTGCGGTATTGGGTGGCAACAACGATATCACCGGGTATTACCAGGTGAAAGTTTTCAATAGATTGATGGATAGTAACCCAACTGCCACCGAGAAATCGCTGAAAATCATAGGTGATACTGGACCACCCCAGGTCGCCCTGGTAAGCAACTACAGTGGCGCCTCCACAACCATGATAGGCCACACATAGCGGTGTTTGGGCTTTTGTAGTAGAAAGGGTGGCTAACAATAAAAGTGTAAATAAGAATTTCATAATCGGTTATTTTTAATCGAGAAAAAATTAATTAATACACAAATATTGGCTTCTCTGCTTTTTTTAGGTATCCCCCAAAGGGTGTATTTTTATTTAAGAAAAATTTTTACACTTTTGAACCCGGGAAAAATTTTAAATATTTGTCGCTAAATTTATAAGCATGATAAAACTGATTTTCATTATTGTGTCAATGATGGGAATGCCTGCTTTTTTGTATCCGCAGCATCAACAGATGAATGATAGCATTAAAGCAATTATTGATGCCAATCCCAACGATGATACGGCAAGCGTAAATGCTATTTATGAGTATGTAAAGGCAAACAGTACGGGCAATTCAATAGGATTTTTAGCCTACATGCACGAAATGCTGCGCATCAGCAAAAAATTAAACTACTCTTTTGGCATTAGAAAAGGTTACTTAACAGGGGTACTATATTATGGTGACCGTGGAAACTTTACACAATCGTTTTTATATGCCGACATGCTAAAAAAGATTTTAAAAGAGAACACAACAGGCACAATTAGTAATGACCTTGGTTTGCTTTATCTAAATACGGGCAACAACTATTTTAAAATGGGCGATTACCAGCAAGCTATTAACGACTACACAGAGGCTGCTTACATTTTTGAAAACAACAACAACATGGTTCAAACTACCAATGCATATCTAAATATTTCTGGTTTGTACGAGTTAATAAAAGACAGTGCCAAAACATCTGAATATACCATAAAGGCATACAGTACGGCGCTTGGTACCAACAGCGAAAGGCTTAAATCGGCAGCCATCATTGGCTATGCGGCCGACCTGCTGGCGAATAATAACATTGCCGAAGCCACTATAAAACTTAACGAAGCACTGCCTTTGCTTAATAAAATTAATAGCACCTATCAATGGCAAAACTATTATTACTACCTGGGCGAAAAGGAGTTTATAAAGGGCAAATTTAGTAGCGCTCTAAAGCAATTCAACAGCTCGCTTTCGTATGCCTATAAAAACGATGATTTGCATCAGGTAGCAGGGGTTTTAAAACGAATATTTGAGTGCGAACTTGCCACAAATGATCTGAATTCATCAAAGATTTCTTTGGACAGCTTTCTTGCTATTGCAGAAAGGCTGGGCATGAAAATGTTGAGGAAACAGGCATACTTTGGCTATGCAGACTGGTATGAAAAAAAAGGAGATTTATTTAACGCAAACAATTATCTAAGAAAATCTTTTTCACTTGCCGATACCATACTTTCGGAAGACCGAAATAACCTGATTGCCGGCACCGAACTGAAATATCAAATAAGAAATAAGGAAAATAAAATTTCCAGGTTGAATGCAGAAAAGAAGCTATCTCAACTAGCTATTAACCAAAAAAATACGCTTAATTACGTACTTGCCGGCACTACTATTTTAATATTAATAATTGCCATGCTAAGCATTGGTAATTACCGAAAAAATCAACAATTACAACAGCAGCAAATAGCAGAATTAGAAAAAGAAAGACAATTGCTGGCAACAGAGGCGGTACTGAAAGGCCAGGAAGAAGAACGCAACCGCCTTGCCAAAGATTTACACGACGGCCTGGGCGGGATGTTATCAGGGATCAAATACTCCTTTAGCAATATGAAAGAAACATTAATTATGACAACCGAAAACATGCAGGGCTTTGAACGTGGCCTTGACATGCTGGACAGTACCATCAACGAACTGCGGCGTGTAGCCCACAGCATGATGCCTGAATCACTCTTGAAATTTGGATTGAATACAGCATTGAAAGATTTTTGCACCAGCATCAATAGCAGCGGTGTACTGAAAGTAATTTATCAAAGCCATGATGCAGATCATTTAGACATCAGCCCAACCGCAAGCGTTACTATTTACCGCATTGTGCAGGAACTGCTGAACAACAGCATCAAACATGCAGCGGCCACGCAAGTGCTGGTGCAATTAAATAAAGAAGATAACAAATTGCTGCTGACGGTGGAGGATGATGGAAAAGGTTTTGATATTGCTTCGCTGCAAGATGCTAAGGTTCGCCAGGATGGCTCGGTCGGACGGGGAATTGGTTGGACGAATATTAAAAGCCGGCTCGATTATCTGAAAGGCAAATTAGACATTCAGTCTGCGCCGGGTAAGGGTACATCGGTGAATATTGAAATTACTACATAGCAAAACCTATAAGGTCTGCCGCTTGGTTAAGCAGCTCTGCAAAAACCTATAAGGTCTGCCGCCCGGCATAGCGCCGCTGCAAGACCTTATAGGTTTGGGTCAGCCCGCCAAGGTAGTGCCGTAAGACCTTCTAGGTTAGGCTCCAGTCTTTTTGTGTTATTCCGGATTGAGGTAATTTTTTATATAATTAAAACGAAATGCAGTACCACAAAACCTATAAGGGCTGCCGCCCGGTTAAGCAGCTATGCAAAAACCTATAAGGTCTGCCGCCCGGCAAAGCTGCGCTGCAAGACCTTATAGGTTTAATGAGCGCCTCAAGAGCTTAGAGGTTTGAACCTCCATCGTTTGGGGATATTCCCCGTTGTAGCAAATTTTTTGTATGATTAAAACGGAATGTATTGCCGCAAAACCTATAAGGTCTGTTGCCTGGTAAAGCATCTCTACAAAAACCTATTAGGTCTGCCGCCTGGTAATGCATCTCTACAAAAACCTATAAGGTCTGCTGCCCGGCAAAGCAGCGCTGCAAGACCTTATAGGTTTAATGAGCGCCTCTAGAGCTTATAGGTTTGAACCTCCATCGTTTGGGGATATTCCCCGTTGTAGCAAATTTTTTGTATGATTAAAAACGGGCGTAATGTATTTCCGCAAAAACCTATAAGGTCTGCCGCCCGGCAAAGCAGCGCCGCAAGACCTTATAGGTTTAGGGTAGGCCGCCCAGCAAAAAAGTGCTGCAAGACCTTATCGGTTTAAGCCCATCTTATCTTTGAACCATCACTTTCAACAAGTTGGTTTTCTTTCCCGGCATTCTAACTTCCATTTCATTCATTCCATTGCTTAACCCGGCACTTACTGGTATTGCCTGCTGTAGCATACTTTCTGTATGATTAAAACTGAACGCAGCAATAGCTTTGCCTGTATTATCCAGCAGATAGGTGTGATACAATCCTGCCGGAGCTTTCTTCAACTTTAGGAGGATGGCGTTGCCGGCAACCGGATTGGGACATAACCTTCAGCTTTGTTCGTGTTAAATTTGTTCCGTAAAGCGAAAAAAATAAAAAATAATCACAACCCGGTTTAAAGAAATCTTAATAACTTTCAGTTAGCTAAATTTATCAACGAAAGATGCTGACTCAAGTAGTGATCGGTGGGAAAATTACAATGGGAAAAATATCAAATTAAATAACCAAAACTTTACACTAAATAATTTTGTATGAAAAAGATTTTTATTTTTCTCGTCCTTTCATTTCCAGGATTTGTGTTTTCACAAAATGTTGGTATCGGCACAGATAATCCACAAAACAAACTGCACGTTGCCGGCGGGGTTACCATTGATGGACTTGGCGGTGCAAAAGGTATTATAACACACGATGCTTTAGGAGTTTTAGGTTCCGTTCCTTATACCTACAACAATGCGGATTTTTTAAAAGGGGATGGAACCTGGGGAAGTGTTAATGGCACTGTTCCATCTGGTGCAATAGTGGCAACTGAAAATTACAATGACCCAAACCTGATCAGCAAAGGATTTACTCTTTATGGAAGTATTCCGGGATTCTCCAAATATGTCAGTTCTTCATTTGTTGCTGCTCCGGGCACATGGGCTGTTACTTATTATAAAGGCAATGTTTCAAAATACACCCCGCCCTTTTTTGACTCGTATGACCTCATAGTATGGGCTGATACTGTATTGTATGTATTTGCCGATAATAGCTTGTATGCCTATAACCCAGAAAGCGACACCTGGAGATTTGTTTTTTTTAATGCCACAAGTTATAGGGCTTCTCCAAATTCGAAAGCCCTATGGACGGGAACAGAAATATTGGTGTATGGAGGAAATTATACAACTGCTGTTAATAATGGCTTTCGCTATAATCCGGGAACCAATGTATGGACAGCTATACCCACAACCAATCAGCCGGCTGCCAGGAATGATTTCGCTATGCATCTTGTCAACAATCGGCTTGTTATATGGGGCGGTCTGACCATAGACAGAACAACTTTATTGAATACCGGTGGCATGCTCAATCTTACCACCAACACATGGACTACAATGAGCATCGTT
>Ga0163154_10006992_pt1 | contig 13627 bp, 15 predicted proteins | sample OliLakLV19MP9P1_FD_148649 | JGI IMG/M metagenome (GOLD analysis project Ga0163154, IMG submission 148649) | Freshwater microbial mat bacterial communities from Lake Vanda, McMurdo Dry Valleys, Antarctica - Oligotrophic Lake LV.19.MP9.P1 | ecosystem: Environmental > Aquatic > Freshwater > Lake >... | reverse complement strand
AGTCCAGCCCGCCCATTCCTACGCCTGCTCGCTCCGCCCCCCTCAAGCCCGATGCGCCCAAGACGGTCAAATCCAGTACGGTCGTCGTGGACCTCAACCGGGCGACTGCTACGGAACTCCAACAAGTCAAGGGCATCGGCAAGGCCACGGCGGACAAGATTATGGCTGGTCGGCCCTACACCGCACCCACAGAACTCGTGACTAAAAAAGTGATGAGCCAGAAACAATTCGATAAGTACAAGGCTCAATTCACCGTGACCCAATAAATATGATGCGCCGAGTGTTTGGCTGGCTGGTGGTCCTCGGGTTATTCGCGCCCGTGGCTCAGGCTGAAGAAATTACCGTCTCAGCGGCAGTCAGTCTCAAGGAAGCGTTTACCCAGCTTGCCCGTCAGTTTGAACAGTTGCAACCGGGGACAAAAGTGGTCCTCAATCTAGGTGCGTCTGGGGAGTTGTCCCAACAGATTGCCCGTGGTGCCCCGGTAGATGTGTTTGCCAGTGCGGGAATGAAACAGGTGCGGGACTTGGGGAGTTTAGTTATTTCCGCCCAGCCCTTTGCCCGTAACCAGTTGGTTGTGGTCGTGCTCCGTGGTCAAAAACCAATCACCAAACTCCAAGACTTGACGAAAGTAACGCGGTTAGCAATGGGTAATCCCAAAACTGTACCCGTAGGCCAGTACGCCGCCGCCGCGCTCCAACAAGCCGGAATTTATTTAACACTTGTGGCGAAGCAGAAGCTGGTCTACGGCGAGAATGTGCGGCAGGTCCTGGCTTATGTTGCGGGTGGGGATGTGGATGCCGGGTTAGTTTATCAAACTGATAGCCAGACGACGGACAAAGTGACGGTGAGTATAGTCGTGACGGGCGGGGAACCGATTATCTATCCCATCGCTGTCGTGAAGGATGCGAAACAACCTCAACTCGCTCAGGCTTTCGTGGCTTATGTGCTGAGTAAGCCGGGTCAGCGGGTGCTGCGGGACCAGGGATTCCTTGCGCCGTGACGGACCCTTGGTTCTCGTTGCAGTTGTCCCTGTTTGTGGCGGTGGTGGCGACGGGGATTGTGGCGGTAGTGGGCGGGGCGGTGGGGTACCTCTTGGCCCGTTATGAGTTTTGGGGGAAGGAATTGGTGGACGCGCTCTGTACCCTGCCCCTAATATTGCCGCCGACAGTGGTTGGGTTTTATCTGTTGGGCGGGCTGGGTAAGCGGGGCTGGGTCTATGCTTTGACAGGTTGGACTCCGCTTTTTACGGTTTGGGCGGCGGTGATTGCAGCGGTGGTAATGGCCTTGCCACTGATGGTCAAGACCACTCGTGCAGCTCTGGAGAGTGTGGACCGGACCTATGAAAACGTCGCCTACACCCTGGGTCAGTCTCGGTTTCAGACTTTTTTTAGGGTGACGCTACCCTTGGCTTGGAAGGGGATTGCTGCCGGGGTGGTCCTCAGTTTTGCCCGTGCCTTGGGGGAGTTCGGGGCGACTTTGATGCTGGCGGGGAATATTCCAGGCAAGACTCAGACTATGCCCTTGGCGATTTATCAGGCAACCCAGACCGGGGAGGAAAGCCTCGCGCTGGGATTAGCTCTTTTGTTGACCCTCACGGCTTTGGGGGGATTGTTGTTGAGTCAACAGTTGGGTCAGCGTGGATAACTCCGCGATAGGATGACGAAAGACATCGGGGACCACTGTGGATCATTTACCAGGAGCCTATTATTTACGCCAAAAGGTGAGTGGGCAGTTGGCCCAGCACTTCGAGGGCTACGGCTACCAGGGCATCGAGTTACCGATTATCGAGAATGTGGACCTGCACCTCCGCAAAACCGGACAGGGCATCCGGCGTTGGCTCTACCGTTTCCAGGACCAGACGGGGGCAGAACTCTGTCTCCGCCCGGAGATCACCGCCTCTGTCGTGCGTGCCCTCTTGCCCCAACTCGCAGACACAGCCCTACCGCTGAGGTTGCATTACCAGGGACCCGTCTTTCGTCAGAACCAGCAGCCCCACCAGACCACCCAACTCGGTGTCGAACTAATTGGCTTGACCGGAGAACTGGCGGAGGCTGAATGTATCGAGATGGCCTTCACGGGGCTACAGCGGTTGGGCTTGACTGACCTAGAACTGGTCCTCAGTCACATGGGGGTGGTCATCGGTATGGTCGAGGACTGGATTGAGGAGGAGCGGTATCGGGATTTTGTGATTGCAAGCTACAGCAACTTGGGCCAGGAACTCCCCACGGTCGGGCATCTGGCACAACGGCTAGATGAATTGGGTCTGCTCACGCCCACTGAACCCCTCCCCGAAACTCAACAACAACTGGCTCAAGTCCTTGCCGGATTGGGCCGCCACCAGAGCCAAGTTCTCCTGACCGGCTTACTCGAAATGCTCCAGATGACGACGGACCAGGGACCGACCCGCGATATGGCAGAAGTCGTCGAGCGGTTGGTGACGAAATTAGACCGCGCCACCCAACAGGCGGGAGTCCGTAAATTTATCACTGCCGCTCAGGAGCTTGCGCTGGTGAAAGGTCCCGCCCAGACCACCCTCCCGGCCCTGGCCCAATTCCTGGCGCACCACGGGCTCGTCCCCAGCTATCACCGATCGCTGACGGACTTGCTCGGTTATTTAGCCCAAACTACGCTCCCAGCACCAGTCCTAGATTTTAGTTTTGGGCGGACGCTACATTACTACAGTGGGCTGATCTTCGAGATCCGGCACCGGGGCGTGACTCTCTGCGGCGGTGGGCGTTACGATGGCTTGCTCCGTAGCCTGGGCAGCCTCACCGATTGTCCGACCGTGGGTTTCTCCTACCACCTCGAACACATCACGGACGCGCTCGCCCTCCCCCCGACATCCTGGCAGTTACCCGGTTTTGTGCAAGTGGTCCTCTGCCCCGCCACCCCCACCGATTATGGGTCAGCCGTCCAGATCGCCCATCGTCTCCGTGCCCAAGGCCGGACTGTCCTTGTCCAACCGGACCACTCCGCTCCCGACCGGATCGTCATCCAGGGCAACCAGGCTATCCTCCCGGACGGTCAAACCTTACCTATTGCCGGACTCACTACCTACTTACCATGACCCTCACCCTCGCCCTGCCCAGTAAAGGCACCCTCTACGAAAGCACCCTGGCTCTTTTTAAGAACTGTGGCCTCAGTGTGGGTAATACCAGCGAACGCAGTTATGAAGCCACAATCCCGCACCTCGCCAATACCCGCGTCTTGTACCAACGCCCCACAGAGATCCCGCTTAAAGTTGAAGAAGCCACGGTGGACTTGGGCATCACTGGCCTAGACCTCGTTGCTGAACGGGGCCATCAACTCAAAAACCTCGTCGTCCTAATTGAGAACCTGGGTTTCGGACGGGCAGAACTAGTCCTCGCGGTGCCCCAGGACTGGATTGATGTGAGCCACGTCCAAGACCTCGTAGACCTCAGCCTGCGTTGGCGCAAACAGGGCCGACCGCTCAGGATTGCCACCAAGTTCAGCCATCTCACCAGCGAATTTTTAGAGCAGCAGGGCTTGAACCATTTCCTATTGGTTCCCTCGGATGGAGCTACGGAGGTCGCGCCCAAACTCGGGGATGCCGACTTGATTGCCGATACGGTCACCACGGGCAATACCCTCCGCGCCAATGGTCTCCGCCCCATTCATCCGCCCATCTTCTCTTCTCAAGCCTGTTTAGTGGCTCATCGGGATGTGGCAACCAGTAAACTCCCCCAAGTCGCCCAACTTCTAGACCGCCTCGAAGCCTATTTACGAGCCGGGTCCTACCTCTTTTTAACTGCCCAAACGCCAGGAACTGTAGATGTTGCGCCGCTCATCCCCCTAAGCATGAGCGTCCAACACCAGGGTCATCAAGTCTCTCTCGTCGTGACTGAGCGACAGTTGTACCCCGCCATCCAGAAGTTGCGCCAGTTGGGTTGTACCGATACTGCTGTAGTCCCCGTCAAGTATTTCTTTACCGACCAAACTCCTGCCCTCGACCGACTCACCACCGCCCGGACTGGATTAAACTAAGCGGTTTCTCCGCTCCACGAGGTCCGGCAGAACTTTCCGGTAATCCTGACAGCCACCGAAGCGTTTCCCCAAATACCCATTGCTGACGCTCTGACCATTGAATTTTTGCTCAATGTCTAAGCTTTTTGGCGAAATACGGGACGGGCAACCACGACAGCCATGACCCGGACGGCCCCGGCAGCTTTGAGAGCCGCTACAGCCTCAGCCACCGTAGTCCCCGTCGTATAAATATCGTCAACTAATAGAATGCACTTCCCCTTTACAGCGATACTGGCGGCAAACGCACCTTTGAGATTCGCGGCCCGTTCCTCAGCCCCGAGACTGAATTGGGCTTGGGTCGCTCGGGTCCGGGTCAGCCACTCGGGATGGTGCCTCAGTCCTGTCCAACGGGCAAAGGTGTAACTGATTTCTTCGGCTTGGTTGTAGCCCCGGGTCTGCCAACGTTCTTGAGAGAGGGGGACTGCAACGACCTGCCAGGGGGTCTGGTCTTGACCCTGTTTTAGCCAAGCCTGGGCCATCATCTCACCCATCACCCGCCCCCAGCCGTAAGCCCCGCTGTACTTGAGTTGATGCAAAGCCCGCTCTAAAGCTCCCCGGTAGGTTCCCCATGCCCACACCTTGACGCCCCCCTGCCCGACGATCACGGCTTGGGTCCGTTGTTCCTGCACAAGACCCTGGTGACAGTTGGTGCAGACGCTCTGCTTGGCTTTGCGTCCACAGGCTAGGCAGGTGGTGGGTACCAACCAAGCAGCGGGGTTAAGTTTCTGGGCGAGGGTGGCAAACATAGGGGGGCTCGGTGCAACACCCATAGTTTCGCTGGCTTGCTCCGGTGATGCCGTGACTGTAAACAGAGGCTAGGTGTGATCTAGAACCCAGACTCCTGGCTCTCTTCCTTTGAAGCAGTTTTGGTACAGCCTCAACAAGCTGTGGGTAAGACCCCAGCACCATGGGCGGTAGCTAAAATAAGAAAGACCAGCCGGACCCCATGATGTCAGTCAAGAAGCAGTACAAATCCTTCGCTGAGATGATCGAAAGTACGGACCTGCCCATCCTGGTGGACTTCTACGCGCCCTGGTGCGGACCCTGTCAGATGATGTCACCCATCCTGCAAAACGTCGGGGTCACGCTCAAGGACCAAGTATTAGTGGTCAAGATCAACACCGACAAAAATCCCCAGGTTGCGACTGAATGGCAGATCCGCGAGTTACCCACCCTGATGATCTTCAAGGATGGTAAGCCCGTGGAGCGACTCACGGGCGTTCATCCGGCACCTGAGATCATGGACTTACTACAACCTTGGCTCTAGGCCCAGACCCCGTTGGCGTTCTCACGATAGGTCTGGCGCACGGTTTCCCAAGCTGCCATATCCGCCTTGGCATCATCCCCACCCGCTGTCAGTTCCTCGTTATAGCGGTTGATGTAGGTAGTCTGGGCTTGGGGGGAGAGGTGTTCACGGACCTGAGGAGCCAAGTCCTCGGGACCGTCAAAAGCCCCCGGCTTCTCGCGGGGTAACGTCTGGTTCATCACCATTATTTCCTCGCCGCCGCCCTCAGCCATCACCGTCTCAATCTGGGGAATTTGGGCGGTCAAGCCTTCAGCGACCACAACGAATTCACCGGCCTGCATCCGGGTCTGGTAAATACTCACTTTTTCCTCAGGCATCCCCATGGAGATAAAGACCGAGGCCAAGCCCGAGCCGAGCGAACCCGCCAAAGCTCCACTCGCCGCCCCCAACAAAGCTGCCCCCAAAGGACCCGCTGCCACCACTGGACCCACAAAGGGAATAAACAACACGCCAATGCCGGTCAACAGCGACAGCACCGAACCAAAGAAAGCTCCGTAAAGGGCACCATTGACCAGCCCGCCCCGGATTACATCGCCACGGGTCAAGAAGCCCGCCACCCGTGAATTACTCTCAAAATTGCGGCCCACAATCGAGATATCTTCGCGCGTCACCCCGATATCCAAGAGCCGCCGGACCACGGCATCCACTTCTTGCTGGGTTTTGAAAACGCCGGTTACCGCCTGTTCCACCTGTCCGGTGTAAATCTTCTTGCTGGACTCGATACTCTGCACCATGAACAGACCTCGCGGATGTACTACCATTTCCCAGTCTAGGAAAGGCACAAACCGGGGGATTCTATCCTACGACTGAGACTACTCAACTATCCGGTCGTGTAGCAATCAGAGTCATCTAACTGTTTTTTTGCCTATCCGCTGCGTAGGGATGGAATACAGAGGAGATGCTAAGCTTCTCAGAAAGCTTTACACAGTCCTGCTTGCTTCAAAACAGCATTGGCAGTGTGCCGTGATTTGATTGAGCTATCTACCACAAATCGCTGCTCTGTAATGGGACTGTACCAGATTTCATGGTCGCCTTTACCCTGCCGTTCAAAGTAGCAACCTGCCGCCACTAATAACTTCTTTAGCTGGGGAGTAAACGATCCACTCATCTAGGGAGCTACCTCAACCACTTCTTGGCGGTGACTCGTCAGTTGAAATGTGATTGAACCACTTTCAGGCGTCACAACCCGATTGAGCAAGACAAGTTCCGGTATTATGCATTGAAGCTTCTGCATTAAAGTCTCAATCGTTCCAGCTTCAGTTACTAATCCCGGCACATCTTCGCTAGTGGCGACCCAGACGGTGGCTTCTGCATCCCAAAATGCTTCGACCTTGTAGATAATCTGTGCCATCGTCAAGTTCCTGATCGAGTGGACGTTGATAGTCCTAGTCTAATAGTGAAAGGTAGCTAGACAGCGATCGCGGTCAGCAACAAAGGCAAAACAAGTTTAAAGATCAGCAAGGGCTAGGTCTGGAAAATCGTCTAACACATCAGCAATGGTCATGCCGCCGCCAAGATAATCAAAAACATCCGTGACGGTAATACGGGTGCCACAAATACTAGGTTTTCCACTGCGAATACGCGGATCAACGACGATACACTCTTGATAAATCACAGGATGAGGTTTTTGAGGTCTTTTTTAGCGTAGCACTCGTCATCAGCGGTAATGGCGTAGAGGGCACACCCTCGCACTTAAGGAGCTAGCCCATATAACTCAGCGGCATAGTCCGCTAAGAACTTATGGCCCTGGGTGGTCGGGTGGTAGGTGTCGTAAAACAGGAAGTTCGAGGCGTTGGTGGTACAGGCCACCGCCCGGTCTAGACAAGCTTGAGTGACATTGGTGAACCCGTAGGCTTGAGGATTGGTCCGCACTGCCATAAAGAAGGAATACACATCCAAGAGGTCAATCCGGGCACTCGGATAGGCCAGTTGTAGTTGTTGAATTGCGGTTTGTAACTTAGTGTTGTGTTCAATAGTGAGCGCGGATAGGGCCGGAGCTTGGGCGGTGGTGTTAGTCTCAGGAATCGCGCCTAGGTCTGGCAGGTTAGGGACCAAAAAGCCCCGCGCTCCCCGTGCCAGGAGGTCATTCAAAGTGTCCACGAGGTTTTGGACGGGAATATCGCTATCGGTTTGTCCATCCAGGTAATCATTACCCCCGGCCCAGACGATGTAGAGTGCGGTGGGCTGAACCGTGGGGTTGGTGCTGAGATAGCTACGGAGTTGGTCACGCACGCCCGGCAGACGGTCAGCGATGGAGTGGCCCGTACCCGATTCAGCCCCGCCCCAGGCATAATCTTGGTCCAAGCTCAGAGGAACTCCAAGGCCGAGGGCAAGCTTGTCAACCCAGATCGGACCATTGGAGAAGCGGCCCCGGTAGTAGAGCAAAGGCGGCGGGATCACACCCTCGGTAAACTGCTTAACCCGCCCAATATCCGACAGACTATCGCCAAACACATAGAGGTCCGTAAACGCCTGTGCCCCGGCCTGTCCCGCAAGTAAAGCACTCAAACCCAAACTAAAAACTCTGGTTACTAAACGCAGCATGAGCAATCTCCTGGGGAACAACTCGGAATATACCATGCATGTAAGAAGGCCCCTCCGCCCCATAAATGGGGGACAAAGATAGAAAAAGGCCGTGCGCGGCCCCCCATGGGTCGGCGTGAGCGTGAGGGTGGAACCTAAGGTTCCTACCCTCACAGGCTGTTGAAGGCAATGCCAACCACTATCTCCAACGCAATCCTCAAGCTCAGCCAACATCACGCCTAGCCTGAGTGGAGCAGGAGGAGTGGCTAGCTTTGGTATTATGAGGACGATTCAAGGAAGTCAGGGTGGCTCAAGACGCGCTGGGGTTAATTTTGGCGTTGGCCCAGCGGGGAGAGGTAGACCCCTGGGATGTTGATGTGGTCCAGTTGACCGACCGCTTCCTAGCCTCCTTGGGCGAACTCATCAACCAGGACCTAGCCCTAACCGGACAAGCTCTTTTTTACGCCGCCCTGTTGATTCACCTCAAGGCCGAAGCGTTAGAGTTGCGGACCTTCCCGCCGGACCCGATTGAAGAGGCCATCCTGGAGGAACCCGCCAATATTATTCCTTTCCCGATGCCCTTAGAGCAGATCATTAAGCGTCGGCTTGCCGCTCCCCAGACTTTACCCCAACGCCCCCTGACCCTGGCGGACCTCTTGGCCCACCTCAAAGAAGCCGAGAGTCTAGAAGAACAAATCCCTATTCTGTCTACGCGCCGGATTGCACCGTCCCCACGCTCTTTGGAGCAAGTCAAACAACTGGCCCACCAAGAGAACTTGGAGGACTTAATCCAGAGTGTCCGGCTGACCCTCACCCCCCATTTCAAGCAGGCGGAGGGCGTGAGTTTTACGGTTTTGGCTCAGGAGAGCGGGGACCAGCTAGGGACCTTTATTGCCTTACTTTTTTTGTGTGCCCGCGCCTTAGTTACGCTAGAGCAACCGGACTTCTACGGCGAAGTCTGGGTTACACCCGGTCCACAGTGGGGTATGGAATGAATCTCTCGCATTTGGACGCTCAAGGCGAAGCACAGATGGTGGATGTCACCGCTAAACCCAGCACCGCCCGTACTGCGACCGCCACGGGTTGTATCCAGATGAGTGCAGCGGCCTATCAAGCAGTCTTAGCGGGGAATGCTCCCAAGGGCGATGTCTTGGGCGTGGCGCGACTCGCGGCAATCATGGCGGCGAAACGGACCCCGGACTTGATCCCGCTTTGTCATCCTTTACCCTTGGGCGGGATCACCTGTACGATTACGCCGAGTCCCGATTTGCCGGGGTTTCAACTGGAAGTAACCGTCAAGACCACGGGTCAGACCGGCGTGGAGATGGAGAGTTTGACAGCAGTGAGTGTGGGCCTGTTGACCCTCTATGACATGGCGAAAGCTCTAGATAAAGGGATGCGCCTACTTGATATTCACTTAGTTGAGAAACAGGGTGGGCAGTCGGGGGATTTTAGGGTTTAAGGGTATGGTGGGTACAGTTTTGGGGCTGACCGTGGCGGATGTAGTATTGATTTATCCTTTTGTTTATCGCGAATCTCCCCGGCGTAAACTGTGGTTATTCCCGCCCCTCGGTCAGGGGCATATCACCGCCTATCTGCGCGAGAAGGGTTACAGTGTCCGGTTCTTGGACTGTACCTTCCGGGGGCTGGATTGGGCGGTGGCGGAGGCCGTCCGCGAAAATCCCCTAGTGGTTGGGGTCTATTGTATGGTGACGCTCCAGGATGATGCCCTGGCGATGGCGAAACGGCTCCGCGAGTTGTTGCCCAAAACTTTATTACTGGCGGGGGGACCAATGCCCTCGGGGAACCCCAAGGCTTTCCTCCATGATTTCGATGGGGCGATGCGGGGAGAGGGGGAGTTGCTGTGGGTGGACTTGATGGATTGTCTAGTCAATCAACGTGATTACACCCACCTAGAGGGCCTGTGTACTAAGGGTCCCGATGGGGTACTGGTGGGCAACCAGAAATCGCCCTTAATCCCGAAAGAAATCTTGACCCAACTGCCGATGCCCGCCCGCGATATCTATGACCATGCTCATTACCAGCAATATTGGCAACAGAAGTTTGGCTTCACGCAAACCCCAGTATTTACGGCGCGGGGCTGTCCCTACGGTTGTGAATACTGTGACCAACCGATTTTTGGCTATACCTACCGCGAACACAGTGTGGAGCAGGTGTTGGCGGATGTGGAACGGGCCTTGGCGGATGGTTATTCTCATATCTGGTTTGCAGATGATATTTTTATGCTCAACTGGCAGCGGGCTTTGAAGATTTGTGAGGAGATCCAGCGGCGGGGCCTGAAATTTAAGTGGGACTGTCTGGGGCGGGTGGATGTGAACCGTAAGGTGTTTGACCGGATGGCGGCGGCGGGTTGTCAGCGAATCTTCTTTGGTATCGAGTCCGGCAGTCCCCGGGTCCTCAAACAGATGGGTAAACGCTTCACCCCGGAAGTGGTCCACCAAGCCTTGCAGGATGCCAATGAGACCGGGATTCGGGCGGCGGCATTTTTTCAAGTGGGTTATCCGGGGGAGACGACGGCGGATATTTTGGCGACCTTGGACTTGATTGCGACGTTGCCCTTGGATTATCTGAGTTTCACCATCACCTATCCTTTACCGGGGACAAAGCTTTTTGACCGGGTGGTGGCGGAGGGTCGGCTCTTGCCGGAGGACCGTCAGGAATGGAAACGGGCGGGGCACAATGTCGTCACCTATCGGGCGGATCATTCTCAATTCAAATTGCGTTGGGCGATTTATGCGGGGCGAGCTAGGTTTCTGGCGGAACGGCACTTGGGTACGTTGGGCCGGGGGCTGGGTCGTCTAATTACCGCGACGACTGTACGAGCCTTGCCTTTACTGTCTTAAGGCATATCCCATTGGGGCTAATTGACCTGTACAAGGCAGCACCCGTAAGCGTTGCAGGCGATATTGTTTAGCATTGAAAGTTCCAAAACAAACTTATCCTAATGGTTTTTCCCCTCCGGCTAAAGCGTCAAGCGTAGGGCAAACAGCCCGTATTATTGTAGTCATCCGGTCAGTGGTAAAGGTATGCGGCGACGGCAAATGGTGATGGGGGGCGCGTTGGTGTTGGCAGGGTGTGCGAAGGAGCAAGCCGCCCGGCCCTTGGAGTTTTGGACAATGCAACTCAAACCAGACCACACCGCCCTACTCGAAAAGACCCTAGCCCAATTCACCCGCGAAAATCCCAGTGCTGGAGCCATTAGTTGGGTGGACGTGCCCTGGGCGGATATGGAGAGTAAAATTCTTGCCGCCACCGCCGCTGGGACCGCCCCGGATGTAGTCAACCTCAACCCCCAGTTCGCGGTCAAATTGGCCCAACGACAGGCCCTCTTACCCCTGGATGAAGCGGTCGCTCCCGAGGCCCAGGCCCGCTACTTCCCGAGTCTGTGGCAAGCCAACCGTCTGGGCGGGATCACCTTTGGCGTGCCCTGGTACGTCTCGACCCAGGTGACAATTTATAACAAAGACCTCCTCAAAAAAGCTAGCCTTACCACCGCTCCACGCACCTACCGTGACCTCCAGACCCAGGCCCAAGCCATCCGGCGCACGGGTAAATATGCCTTCTTGCCGACTTTTGATACCGCCCAAGTGCTGGAGTCCTTTGTCAAAATGGGGGCGACCCTGGTGAGTCCTGAGGGGAAGGCGAGCTTCAACAGTCCCGCCGGACGTGCTGCCGCTCAGTATTGGGTAGACCTCTACCAAGCCCAACTCATCCCCCGCGAGAGCCTGACTGAGGGCCACCGCAAAGCCGTCGAACTCTACCAAGCCGGAGAGACGGCTCTACTCCTGACGGGACCGCAGTTCCTGCAAGGCATCCAGAAGAACGCCCCGGCCTTAGCCCAAATCACGGGCGTTGCCCCCCAAATCACCGGGGTGCTCAAGAAAACCAATGCCGCCGCCATGAATTTAGTCATCCCGAAGGCGACGACTCGCCCTGAACTCGCCGTCCAACTCGCCCTTTTCATTACCAACGACACCAACCAACTCGCTCTCGCTAAGGCCGGGAACCTCCTCCCTTCCACCCGCCAAGCCGCCCAGGACTCGTTTTTCACCATGGCGGGGGATGCTGCCACCGAGGGTCGCCGGGTCAGTGCCCAACAACTCGCCACCGCCGCTGTCCTCATCCCGCCTTTTACGAACTTGGATCAGTTACAACAAATCCTCTATGAGGAATTGCAAGGGGCCATGCTCGCCAAGAAATCCACCGCCCAAGCTCTCCGCGATGCCACTACCCGCTGGGACCTGGTGTGAAACTCCTCACCCTCAAAGCCTATGGTTTTCTCGCGCCCGCCTTGGTCATCTTTGGCATCGTGACCTTTTTCCCGGTCCTCCAGGCGTTTTACCTGAGCTTCACCCGCTACGACATCCTGAATCCGCCCCAGTGGATCGGGGGGGCTAATTTCAGCAGGCTCTGGATGGACCCGCTCTTTGCGAAAGTTCTGGGGAACACCCTGCTTTATCTGGTCGGGGTCGTCCCGGTTCTAGTCACCCTGCCCCTAGTCCTCGCAGTCCTGCTCAACCGGGCGGTTCCGGGGGTGGGAGGGTTCCGGGTCCTCTACTACATCCCGGTGATTATCCCAATGGTGGTAGCAGGGGTGACTTGGAAGTGGGTCTATGGCGAGAGTGGGTTGATCAATGGCTTACTGCGGGCGGTCTTCAACCTAGAGGCGGTCCCCTGGCTAACCGGGGAGGGTTCTTTGTTTGCGGTGATGCTAGTCACGATCTGGAAAGGCCTGGGGTATTACATGGTCATCTATCTAGCCGGTCTCCAGAGCATCCCCGCCCAACTCTATGAGGCCGCTGCCCTGGATGGAGCCGTCGGCTGGCGTAAACACTGGCATATCACCGTCCCCCTGATGCGTCCCTACATCTTGTTGGTGGCGGTTCTATCGGCAATCTCGGCGATGAAGGTCTTCGAGGAGGTATATGTAATGACCCGTGGCGGTCCCATCAATAGTTCTAAAACAATCGTTTATTACCTCTACGAAAAAGCTTTCACAAACCTGGAATTGGGCTATGCCTGTGCCGTAGGGGTCATCCTCTTTATCTTGCTATTTATCTTCTCCTTGGTTAATGCCCGGTTAGGCAACCTACGAGAAGATAGTACCTTCAACTCCTGACACCCCGTTGCTCCCGTGGCAGCCTTAAAGCCTACTAGAGGAGGCTTTTTACTGATAACCTGTCCACTACTAACAAAGATTGCAACTAGCGTACCAAATTTCCCTAAGTTCCATACTCGCCAAACCTAAGGTAAATGTATCGTAGGCAAGCTTGATAAATTAGGTATCAAGCCGGGAACATCACTATTGCTAGTCAAAGATGGAGGGTTACAAAAATACCTCTGTCGTCCCAAAGAGTCTGGACAACAAGCCCGTCGAAACAGCACCTTCAAGGTAGGAATGCAGCCACAGGTTTGGATAGGAAATCAATATCTTTTGCTAGATATTGCTAGAGAAATCGTGCGTCTGGTACCCCGAGGCAGTCGGTATCTTCAACAAGCTCTCAGGGCTATAGACCACTTGGAGCAAGCATCCTAGACATCTTGTCACCCCATCAAGTGCCTATAGCAATCCGGGTTGAATTATAAAATCTCAGTAGCTCGCTAACAGCCGCCCCTCCGCCCCGTACTCTGACGGGCACAGGTAAACGGGGGACCAAGGCAGAAAAGAACTTATTCTTGCTCCCCTACCCTGCTCGCCTGTGCCCGACAGGGTACGGGGGAGGGGTTGGGGGT
>Ga0163154_10006986_pt1 | contig 13632 bp, 8 predicted proteins | sample OliLakLV19MP9P1_FD_148649 | JGI IMG/M metagenome (GOLD analysis project Ga0163154, IMG submission 148649) | Freshwater microbial mat bacterial communities from Lake Vanda, McMurdo Dry Valleys, Antarctica - Oligotrophic Lake LV.19.MP9.P1 | ecosystem: Environmental > Aquatic > Freshwater > Lake >... | reverse complement strand
GCGCCGCCCCGATTGCACCGATCATGTGGTTTCTCCGGCGGGGACAAAGCAGCCCCCACGCATGCACGACACCCAAAGACGCCCCGTCGCTCGAGAAGTTCTCGAGAATTCAAGGGCCTGTTGGGAAACAACTCGCAACGAGCCCGAAGCGCAGGCTACTCCCAGTCCCCCTCGAATTGACAGGCGGGAGCGCCACGGGTTCGACAGGCGACCTCGACCACGCTGACGCGCTTGGGCCGGCTGAACTGAAAAGTCCGTAAAAGCCAGCCTTCGATCGAAGCGCAATGCATCGGATGCGGGGTGGGAAAGTCTTCGATCGAAAGCGTGATCGCTCGCTCGCTCCGCTGGGTGGTGATGAGCCGCCCGGCGTCGTAGTGATGGCTCCACAACATGCCAGCGATCTCCAGGATCACCTTGGGTGAGAGCAGCCGGTGCAGCATCGCCCGCCAAGCGCCGACGTTGGCCTCGGCGCCGAAAGCGCCGCACTGCTTGGCGAGCGCCGGCGTGCCGTCACCGAAACGCCTGCAAATGAGCGCGGTGGCCTCGATGAACAGCGGGAAGTCGACCCACACGTCCCCCGGCTTGGTGAACACCTCGAGGAGAGCCGGCGAAGCGTCCTTTCGGTACAGCTCGCGCGACAGTCTGCCGTACCGGGCGAGCACGAACTGATCGCGCACGCGCACAGCAGACGAGCGAACCTTCACCCCCGTGTTGTTCACGCTTTCGACCCTCACGACGAAGCCTACCCCGCATTTGCTCCAAAAGCGCCGCCCGCGCCGATTTTTTAGCAACTGGAAGCGAGCATTGTCGACAGGGTGGTATGCAGAATTTCTATTTGCGGACGCGCGGCGCCATCGCGCTGGCTGCCGCCGTGCATCTTGGGTCGCCCACGCTGCTGGGCTGCGCTCCAGGCAGCCCGCTACCCACGGAGACAGACCGGTCTGACGACCGTCAGTCTGCGCTGCTCGATTGTCCGAACGGTGTCGCGTTGCCGCCAACGCGCCCGGAGAACAACTTCGCGCCGGGTACGGAGGCGCTGGAGATCCAGGTGATCGGACGCGCGTCGGGTTCGTTCGATGAACGGGCCCCGACACCGTACAAGCAGGCAGACACCACCACGCTCGATGCCGAGAGCAGAACGGTCGAGCGGCGCGGTTGGTGGCTCGATGCCGAAGAGGGCGAGGCGTTCGATTTCGAGAAGCAGTATCTCCCTCCTTTCACCGACCAAGCGCAGATCCCCGTCGTGATCTACGGCCCCGTGGTCGAATGTGCCGCGGCCGAGGTGGACCGAATCGCCGTCAAGCACCCGACCGACATCGCCAATCGACTGTACTTGCACTGGGTTGCGCCGGCGCAGGGCACTTACTTCGTTGCACCCGACTACATGGTGAGAAGAACGGGCGATACGATCGGCCTGATGCAAGGCGAATCGCCTTACACCATCTCAGCGCGACGGCTCGGCCCCGATGGGCTGCCGGTGTTGCACTCGCTGCTGCGCATCCCGGCAGACGAGATCGTTGGGCCCAGCTTGCTCCGCGCCACCCTCGACCTCCAATGGAAGGACATGGACGGCGACGGCGAGATGGAGATCGTCACGTACTCGCACTTCAAGCTGCCGAACGAGCCGATCAATCTCGGCGTGTTGGTCTACCGAAAGACAGCCGCTGGTTACGAGCTCGCTACGCTTTCTCCCACCTGCGAGCCTGACAGCCAGATCGTCCACCCGCCGGCGCGCATGGCGATCGACGACTTCACTGGCGACGGCGTGCTCGACGTGGTCGTGCCGCAGTCGAAGTTCGGCTCCTATCAGCTCCATCGTGCCGAGGCCGACGGCAGCTTCGTGTGCAGCGACGCCACGCCGGACTACCGCGCCGACTACTTCGCTGGTGCGATGGACGCGGATGGTGACGGCCTCGTCGATCTCATCGACTTCGATCATCAGCAGCTAGGCTCTCAGTCCTCCATGATCTGGGCGTACGTGTATCGCAATCTCGGCGATGGCCAATTCGAGCGCTCGGCTCCCGTTCAGTTCGAGATACCGCTGTTTGTCACGCCCCCTGGGGACTACGCTGGCACGCTCGCGGATGTCACGGGCGACGGCGTACCGGAGCTGGTCGTGGGCATGGGAGGCAAAGACGAGGAGGTCTGGTATGGAGCATTCAGTCTGCCGGCCTTCGGCCTGGTCGAGCCCCTGACGGACCTCACCACGCTGGACTTCGGCCGGCACGTGGCTCGGCAAGTCGACGTCGATTTGGATGGTTTCGCCGACTCCGTGGGCGGGACTGTCGTGGATGCCTCGGTGGGGTCGCTCCTGCTCGCCTACGGCAACGCAAGCGGCAACTTCGAATACCCGTGGCTCTTTCGCGGTGACGACAGCACCAACAGCAGCCACCCCATCGTCGATCTCGCCGACTTCGATCACGACGGCTGCACCGATGTGCTCACGGCGACGGCGGGGGAGTTCAAGGTGTACCGCGGTCACCATTGCGGCAAAGTCGCGGTGGCTTCTTGCGTTGGAGCGTGCGGCGGCGCATCGAGCGACGGCTGCTATTGCGACGACGTGTGCACCACGTTCGCTGACTGCTGTGCGGACTACGCCGCGCAGTGCGCCGATGAGTAGGGCGCTCAAATCAGAGGTTGCCGCCGCCACCGCCGGCAGAGCCGGAGCAGGTGTACTCGTCTCCGCTGTCGCAGCCGAGGAGGGCAAGGGTTGCTGCGGCAATCAGATGTCGTCTCATTTTCCCGCTCCGTACCAAGCTCTCCATCGAGCAGCGCCACGCTCTCATTTTGGAATAGAACGATCTGTTGATTGTTGAGTTGGATCGCGAGATTTCCGTGCTTTCCACGGCAGGCTCTCAGCGTGCTCCAGGTCTCGGCGTGCTCCAGGTCGGGCGACATGCACCGTGCCGACGCGTGAGGCACGCGCTCGAGCACGAGGCCGCCGCTCACATCGCGGGCGGCTCTAGTGTCCTGTCCGCTAAATTCGTGGCAGTCGCTCGGCGGCCCCCGACGTGGCGAGGGGCACGCCGAGCTCGGCGTTCTGCGTCAATTTGCGTCCAAGCACCGTTGCTTGTTGGTGTGGTGGACTTAGTCCACCGCACTAGCTCAGCTCAAAACAGCACGCCCAAGTAGAGGCGCACCATCTGTGCGATGGCCAGGGAGGCCTCTTCGCCCATGGCCTCTTCTTGCGCGGGCAGGTAGCCGAGGCCGCCGAGCGGGAACAACACGGCGTAGTCGAGCTGGCCGTAGAAGCCCGTTTGCGGCTTACCTTCTGCGTCGAAGGTGCCGCCGAGGCCTTGGTAAAACAGGCTGGTGTCGAGCTCGACGCCCAGATCCGGCAAGTTGCCGGGAGCTTGCACCGGCTCGACGGCGCGGCTCCAGATCATGTTCACGCCGCCGCCGGCGCGCTGCCCATCCGAGCTGCGGATGAAGTCGTACGAAACGCCGGGCTTGAAGTAGTAGGCCGACTGCACGCGCCCGATGATGCGCCGCCACAGGATCTGATCGACGCGGTAGTCCGGGTGAAAGCGGAAGGTGGAGAAGGTGCGGTTCTGCGTCAGCTGGTTGTCGAGCCCACCGAGCGGCGAGTCTTCTGAAACCGGGTTGCCGGGGCCGTAGCCGTTGATGCCCTCGACGTCGTCATCACCGGTCGCGAAACCAAAGCCGAAGTCGATGCGCAGTCGATCTTCGATCGCGCGAAAGGACGACTGCAAGGTGAAGCCGAACTGCCGCACGTTCCACCCGTCTTCGTCGTCGCCCGAGACGTCGGGGTTGTTGTAGCTCGAGCCGTCGCGGACGTTGGTGTTTTCGATCGAGCCGACCACCAGCGCGGCTTCGGCACCGACGCTGAATTTCTTCCACATCAGCTCGCCCCAGATATCGGGCGTCACTGTCTCGTAGCCACGACGAACCAGCGAATCGGTGACCCCTTGCCGGTTGGCGCCAAGGGCGGCGAACGACTCCAGATATTGCGTGCGGTAGATGCCATAGAAGCCACCGTTCACCACCACGTCGCCTCGTGCGAGATCGAGCTTGGCCAGGTTGGGGTCGCGCTTGCGATAGATCTGCACGCCCCATTGGTAGACGTCGTCGCTTTGGATGAGGTCGTAGTTCTTGGACTCGAGCTGGTAGCGCTGGGCTTGCGTCTCGATGTCGTCGCAACCCTTGCTCGGGAGGGTCGGAGGGTCGGTTTCGTTGGGGTTGCTCGGGTCGTAAGCGGGGTTGGTGACCGGGAGCTTGCTGCAACCGTAATACGCGCCGCCGACAGCGCCCTCGTTCGCGAAGTCCCACATGCCAGCGAAGTAGAGATCGATCGACTTGATGCCGGTCTTGAACATGATGCGATCGATCGTCGACGCGTAGTCGCTGTCGAGCTCGTCGCCGGAGTTGTAGACCATACCCAGACCCCAGTTGTCTGGCATGCGCCCGAAGCGAAAGGTACCGATAGGCGACACATATTCGCCCCACGCACGCTTCACTTGTACCGAGTCGCTGAACGAGTTGGTGCCAGCAATGGTGGACCATTGCGTCGCAGAGAAGGCGCCGATCGGCGTGTAGCCCCCGCGCTGCCGGACTGCATAGCCCCCGCGGGGCTCGCCGGCGGGCTCGCTGACATAGCCGTCAGGCGTCGAGCCGAGGACGATGTTGTCGAACAGGTCGAGCTGCGCGAACGCGCGGATGTTGTCGCTGATGGTCAGCACGGGCGCGATGCGCAAGCGCATGTTGGCGCCTGCCTGGGTGAACGACTCGCAGCTCTCGGGTTTGAGGGGGTCTCCGCAGAGCTTGACCTTGTTGGGGAGCTGCTGCTTCCCGTCTGCGCTGGTGTACGTGTAATTGTCGCTGGCGGGTCGCGGCCACAACGAATTGGCGGGGTCGTCGTGGCGATTCAGATCGAAGTGCGCGAACAGCTCGGTGCGCACCCGAAAGTAGCCGTGGATCTCGAAGGTGGGCCGCGCAGTCTTGAACCAGTCTTCGGCGAAGACGCGATCGAAGGTACTCTCGTTGGCGGCCTCTTTCTCTTTCTCTTTTGCGTCCGTCGAGCCGGCCTTCTTGTCCTTGTCGCCATCTTTCTTGGCGTCTCGGGCTGCATCTTGCGCGAGGGCACGAGTCGGCACCGCCACGCTCGAGAGCACGAGCGCGAGCGCGAGCGCGATGAAGCAGTTTCGGACGAAGGGTTTCGGATTCATGCGAGGGCTGGTGCTGGGCGAGCCCACGTCAGTACAGAATGCCCAAGAACCAGCGGATGGTTTGCGCGGTGCTGAGGTCGACTGCGTTGTCGGCGGCTTCGAATCTCGCTTCTTCGCCTGGCAGGTAGCCGAGACCGCCGAGCGGGAACATCACGCCGTATTCGAGCTGCGTGTAAAAGCCGCCCATCTTGTCGAGGTCGTCGTTGAGCGCGCCGTCTTTGGCCTGGTAGTAGACCTTGAAGTTGAGCTCGAGCCCGAGATCCGGTGAGTTGCCCGGTGTCTGCACAGGCTGCGCTGCGCGGCTCCAGATGAGCGCTGCGCCGCCGCCGATGCGTTGACCATCTGCGTCGCGCGTGAAGTCGTACTCGACTGAAGGGCGCAAGTAGTAGGCACCCTGCACGCGCTGCAGGATGTTTCGGAACAGGATCAAGTCGACCCGATAGTCCGGGTGAAAGCGGAAGGTCGAGAAGGTGCGGTTCTGCGTCAGCTGCGGGTCGAAGCCCTCTGCCGGCGCAGCCAAGCCCTCGACGTCGTCGTCGCCGGTGGCGTAACCACCGCCGACCATGATGCGAAGCTTGTCGTCGAAGGCGCGGAACTCGGTCTGGGCGGTGAAGCCGAACTGCCGAATGTTCCACCCGTTGTTGTCCGGATCGCCGTCGCCGTCGTCGTAGTTGTTGCTGTTGCCGCGGATGTCGGTGTTCTGAATACCGCCCCAAATGAAGGCGGCCTCTGCCTCGAAGCGGAATTTGTTGAACAAGAACTGAAACCAGAGGTCCGGAATGAAGGCTTGCGCGCCGCGACGCACCAAGGCTGTGGTGACCTGGCTGGAGTTGGCGCCGAGCGGCACGCTGGCGTCCAGCGACTGCTGCCGATAGACGGCGTACACGCCGCCGTTGAAGACAGGCAGGCCCTTGGCGAGATCGAGCTTGGCGAGCTGGGGGTCGCGCCGGCGAAAGATGACGCCGCCCCACTGGTTGACGTCGTCGCTCTGGATCAAGTCGTACGGCTGGCCCTGGCGATCGCCGATCAAGGCGCTGGTGGCGCCCTCGTTCGCAAAATCCCACAAGCCTGCGAAGTAGAGATCGATCGACTTGATGCCGGTCACGAACATGATGCGGTCGGCGGTCGACGCGTAGTCGCTGTCCGGGCTGTCGCCCGAGTTGACCAGCATGCCGAGGCCAAAGTGGCTGGGCATGCGGCCGAAGCGGAGCATGCCGATCGGGGTCATGTATTCACCCCACACGCGCTTCACGACGATCGAGTCAGTCAGGCTGTTTTGACCAGCGGACGGCGCATACTGCGTCGTCGAGAATGCGCCGACCGGCGTATAGCCGCCGCGCGCGCGCACGTTGTAGCCGCCGCTCGAGCCCGGCTCGTTGACGTAGCCCTCGGGCGTGGAGCCGAGCACGACGTTGTCGAGCAAATCGAGCTGCGCCATCACGCGGATGTTGTCGCTGACGTGCAGCTCCGGCGAGATGCGAAAACGCATGTTCGCGCCCGCTTGAATGTTGTTTTCGCACAGCTCAGCGTCGTTGCTGCCTACCTGTGAGGCGTCGTCGCCGCACTGAGACACGCTGATGCGATTGTTGCCGCTGTCGATGTAGCTGTTGTCGGCGGGCTGCGGCCACAGCGTGTTGGCCGGCAGATCTTTGCGGCCGAGCGCGAAGTGACTGAAGAACTCGGTGCGCACGCGGTAGTAGCCGTGCACCTCGAAAACGGGGCGCGCGCTGGTCCACCAGTCTTCGGCGAACACATGGGTCTCGTTTTCGGTGCCGTCGCCGGCCTTCTGCCCCTTGTTCGCCGGGACGGGGGTGGTCTTCTTGGCCGCCTCGGTTTCGGCGGCGGCTTCAGCGATGAGCTTTTCTTGGGCGGCTTTGTCGGCGGCGACTTTGTCGGCGGCTACCTTTTCAGCGGCGGCCTTCTCGGCGGCGGCTTTTTCTGCAGCTGCCTTGTCGGCGTCAGGGTCGACAGGCGCGTCGTCCCCCGGAAGCAGGGGCGCTTCGTCCGGCTGGGCTGCCTTCTTGTTCTCGACGGGCTTCTTCGGGTCGACGGGCTTCTTCGGCTCGGCGGGCTTCTTCGGCTCGGCGGCCTTCTTTGGAGCGGCGGCCTTGTTTGGAGCGGTCGCGGGGGGTTCTTCAGCCGGCTTTTGCGCAGGCTGTGACCAGGCGTCGGCGGACAAAAGCCCAACGATTGTAAAAGGAGCGGCGAACCGCAAGAGGGGTCGCATCGGCCGCCGGGGAGTCTCACGGAACGTGAGCTGAATCAAGGTCTCACCCTCACCGAAGACGAGATGAGCTCAATCCGGACGCCATCTGCGGCGGAGTCCTGCGCTGAGGCAGAGCCAAACGGCAAAATCGAAACCACAGGAAAAAAAGAGCCGGAGTGGGCGGCGCTTCAGTTAGCCTCACACGCTGGCCCCCTTGGCCGGTTGTCAGGAAAACGGAGCGGGAGACTCGTGAACGCGCGTATGTCCAAATCGTTGCTGTCGTTGGGTCTCATTTCGACCGCTGTTTTCGCCGCAGAGCACCGGGCCGACGCCCAAGCCCAGCAGGGTGAATTCTCTGTGCAAAGGCTGGAGTCGGCGCCTGGACCGAACAACATTCTGAGCACCGAGCGCGTGCGCATGAGCGAGCAGTTCGGCTGGAGCGCCAGCCTGCTGTTCAACTACGCGCGGGAGCCGTTCGTGGTGGTCAGCTGCGTCGCGGAGACGAACTGTGACGAGCCGAACGCGGAGAACGTCGAAGATCTCGCGGTCATCTCGAACATGATGCAGTTCGACGTAATGGGTAGCTTCAACCCCGTCGACTTCATCCAGATCGGCTTGAAGGTGCCGCTCGCATACGTGAACGGTCAGGGCATCGACGCCGACACGGGCACGGCGCTCCCGGAAGGCTTGAACGCGTTCGGTTTGGGCGACGTGATGCTGGAGGGCAAAATTCGCTTCTTCGGCAGCTCGGCCAGCCTTGTCGCGCTCGGCGGCGCCGTCGATGTCGCCGCTCCGCTCGGTCACCTGACAGCCGAAAACTCGTACATCGGAAACGAGGCCCCGGTGACGGTCGGTTGGCGCGGCATCGTCGACTTCCAGATCGAGAAGTTCTTCGCGACCGTGAATTTGCGCGGCGTTTACCGAGGCGAAAATGCGCTCGGCACAACGACTGTCGGGCCCGTCGAGTTTCGCTACGCAGCCGGCCTCGGTTACGAGATCACGCCCATCTTCAAGGTGATGGCCGAAGGGTTCGGCACCACCCAGTTCTCCTCCAACAAAGGCACCAACACGCTCGAGGCCGACGCTGCGGTAGTGCTTTCTCCGCTGTCGACCGGTCTCGCGTTCACCGTCGGCGGCGGTCCCGGCATCATCGAAGGCGTCGGCGTGCCGCTCTTTCGGGTGATCGGCGGCATCTCCTTCACGATGGAGTCGGGTGATCAAGACGGCGACGGCATCGCAGACAACAGCGACAAGTGCCCGACCCTGAAAGAAGACCTCGACAAGTTCGAGGACGAGGACGGTTGTCCCGATGACGACAACGACAAAGACGGCATCCCCGACGCGAAGGACAAGTGCGTCGACAAGGCCGAGGTCATCAACGGCTACGAGGACACCGACGGCTGCCCAGACGCAATCACCGACACCGACAAAGATGGCATCCCCGATCCGAGCGACAAGTGTGTCGACAAGCCGGGCAAGATGCGCAGCGCCGAGTTCTACGGTTGCCCGGACACCGACGAAGATGGCATCGCCGACCCCGCCGACCAGTGCCCGAACGAAAAAGAAGACACCGACGGCTTCAAGGACACCGACGGTTGCGCCGACCCGGACAACGATCTCGACGGCGTCCCGGACGAGCTCGACGAGTGCGGTGAAGAGCCGGAGATCAAGAACGGCTTCAAAGACGAAGACGGCTGTCCGGATGAAGTGCCCGACAGCGACAAAGACGGCATCCCCGACAACGTCGACAAGTGCCCGACTCGCCCGGAGACCTTGAACGGCTTCGAAGACGAAGACGGCTGCCCGGATCGCGGTGTATCGCTCGTCGAGGTCGGCACCGAAGAGATCAAGATCTTGCAGCGCGTCGAGTTCGAGACTGGCAGCGAAAAAATCAAAGGCGCGCAGAGCTTCAGCGTGCTCGACGCAGTCGCCGGGGCGCTGAAGAACAACCCGCAGATCTTCTTGCTGGAGATCTCGGGGCACACCGACAGCCAAGGCGACGCGAATTTCAACAAAGAGCTGTCGCAGAAACGCGCGAACGCGGTGATGGCGTACCTGACCACCAAGGGCACCCCGGGCTCACGCCTGCAAGCGGCTGGCTTCGGTCAAGAGAAGCCGATCAGCGACAACACGACCAACGCCGGCCGCCAGAAGAACCGACGCGTCGAGTTCAAAGTGCTGCACTCGACCAAGGTGAAGAAGGAAGAAAAAGCGCCGGCAGCGCCGCCTTCCAGTCCTTCTGCGCCTGCCAGCCCCTCCGCGCCTGCGAAGCCGCCGGCGAAGGCGGGCGACCCCGACCCGTTCAAGTGAGCTGAGACGCTGGCAAGTGAGCCGAGACGCTGGCAAGTGAGCCGAGACGCTGGCAAGTGAGCCGAGACGCTGGCAAGTGAGCTGAGACGCTGGCCTCGGTCGGCTACTTGAGCTTCGCCAGCGCCGAGTCTTCCATCTTCTTCTGGAGCTCGGGGCTGAGGCCGCTGACGCAGGTGTCCATCTCGTTGCCGTTCTTGGCGCCGGAGAGGCACGAAAGCACCGAGCTTGGCCACTTGTCGGCTTCGCACGAGGCAACCACGCTGCTCTCGACGTTGCTGATCACCTCGGGCTTGCTCGGGTTGGTCTTGGCCAGCGCGGCCCCGTACGATCGGCCGTAAGGCGCCGCGTTGCTGCAGGTTGCGCCGCGCGTTGCGGGCGAGCCGCTGCCGCCGGTGCGGTATTCGTTGTAGTCCGCGCAGCTGGCCAGCAGGACGAAAGCGACGGCGTAGGCGCACTTCATGCCGGTCGTTTTTACCACTCCCGGGCGCAGGCTGCCAAAAACCGGGGGCCGCAAGCGCTCATTTCAGGCCTTCGACGAGACCCGATGCAACCCGTGCCGGCCCAAAAGCATCGCTGACGCGATTGCATGCAACCGTGCAGTTGCGGTCGGATTGTGGAGCTCTTTCATTGCGATGACAAAGAAACGAATCGAGAACGCACGCCTTCGAGGGAGGACACATTCGTGGTTCTACATATCGCCGTGCTGCTGCTGTTCGTGGCTCTGCTGCCCCTTCTCACGGTCGCGGGCTTGGCGACGCACGCAGCAGAGGGCAAGGAGTACCGGGACCGCGGCGCCACCCTGATCGAGCCCGCCAAGGACGCCGGGGTGATCTTCGCCTGCGCGAGCAACCTCCCGCTGGCGGTGCTGCCGAAAAAGGCGCTGGTGCGGCACTTCTCGGTCGTTCCGCTGATGTTGCTCGGCTGCGTCCCGCTTTACACGCTGCTCTCCGACTACAGCGAGACCGAGTGCTTCGAGGCCTGCAAGGGCTCTGGGTGGTGCACCATCACATCGAACCTCGAGATCACCGGTTGGCGTGAAGCCCTCGACAGACTGAGGCATGGCAATCACGTCCAGTGCGCAGCGACCAGCGACGCTGCGTGCCGTCCGTCGCTCGGCTGTCAGGAGCTAGGCCGGTGCACCGCGAGCGCGGGTCGCTGCATCGCGAGCAGCGCCGACGATTGTCGTCAGACGACCTACTGTCTCACGCTGGGCTGGTGTTCGCCCTTGGACGGGGGCTGTGGAGCGCGCACCGTCGAAGATTGTGCGAGCGCGGACACATGACATGTTCTGTAAAGCCAGCGCCGAGGCGGACTGCACCAAGACAGCCGTCTGCCAAGGCAAGCCAGGCTGCAGGCTATTCGGAACCAGCTGCGCCTCGAGCTGTCGAGAGACCGAGATGTGCCGGCGCGCGGGCTGGTGCACCCTGAAAGGCAAAGACGAATGCGTGGTCGGGAGCAATGCCGACTGCGCGGCGAGCAGCAGATGTCGGGAGGAAGGCGGCTGCTCGATCAGTGAAGGCCGCTGCGAGGCGACCAACGACAGCGACTGCGCGCGCTCCCGCGGGTGCAAGACTTTCGGTCAGTGCAACTTCCTGAACGGGAGCTGTAGCCTCACCAATGCTGGCTGCGAGGCGACGCCGGGTTGCAAGTTGCTCGGTAAATGCACCATCGGCCGCTTGGGATGCGAGGTAAAAGGTCGGCTGGACTGCGCGAAGAGCGAAGTCTGCGCCAAGTTCGGCTGGTGCACGCCAGTGCGCCCTCCGTTCTCTCTCGAAGACCAGTGCGCACCTGGTCAACGGTGACCGGCTGCTGCAACGGCGTCACAGATCGACCCAATGGAGGCCATTGCAGCACTTGTTGCCGTCGAATGATGTTGCTGGGGCGCAACTTTGGAAGAATGGTATTTTCGGATCAACCGCAGGCCTTTGGTTGTTCGTGGTCGCTTGTGACGACGAGTCACCGGCCGCCGGCGGCTCTGGCCAGGGCGGAAGCCCAGCGGCGGGTGGCGCAGCAGCAGGAGGCGAAGCGGCACAGGGCAAGTCGAGCTCGAATCGGCGTGCTTGACCGCGTACGAAGCATGGGAAGGCGTGTTCTTCGATGATGCCTGCGGCGTCAATTTCTTCGAGCCGGCCGGGGACGAGGCTTTGTCGGCTTGCCTGGAGGAGGCGGATTGCGCGACGATCGGCTCGTGTCTCGATGAGACGTCGAACCAGCTGTGCGCTGGCTAGCGCGCGCCTCTCGTTGTAGCCCAGTCGGGTGAACGCGGGCGCGTGAGGATCATCGCGACGCCCGCCCGTGATCGGATAACATGGTGCCCGTCCAGAACGGCCACATGAACTACCTCTACGGTGACTCGTCCCCGTCGCAGCTCACCGCGAACTTTCTCGAGTTCTTGCGGGACGCGATCGACTTCTCGGTCGCGGCGCTCAAGGCCGACGATCTCATCGGCGATGGGCGCGAGCGCAGGGCCGAGCTCAAGGCCGAGGCCGACGCCCAGACGCAGCACCTGGCGGGCTTCATTCAGGTCGTCTCGGAGTCGATCGAGAACGCCGACAAGGGGCTCGCCGATTCCCCGACAGCGCGCGCGAGCGGGCGGCTCCTCGACTCGGTCATCGATACCCACAGCGCGACCTTGAGGGCGGTTCGCCAGCAGCTTACCGACGATCTCGCGGTAATTGATGAAGAGGAAGCGAGCGCGCGCGAGAGCTGCGTCAAAGCGCTCGAGGTGCTGCTGCTGCCTCACGATCCGCCCGAGGCGACGTCGGTCCTGACCGTGGCGATGAGCGATGCAGGCCACTACAGCGCGAGCAGCACGCACAGCGCCGCGTTTGGGCTCGAGTGGACGTTCGACCACGCGATACTGGAAAAGAGCCTCTGGGCGCTGCCGGTTCATGTGAGTCGCCTCGCCCCTCACCTCCAGATCCATGCGCCGCAGCTCTCGGGGTGGATCTCCAAGGAGGTGAAGGTCAAGCCGCTGAAGCTCGAGCGACATCTGGTCACGCAGCTCGTCGACGACGGTTCAAAATTGAGCGTCACGCTTCGACTGGAGGGCGCGAACACCGGCTTCGATCTCACGGTGGAGCCCACGTCGGGCACCGTGCGCGCAGTACGCGTGGGGCCCGCTGAGGACGCGTCGGTCGGCGACTTCACGCCGACCGACGAGGACCTGGCACCGCTCGTCGATCTTGCGTCCAAGCTGCGCGCAGCGGCGCTCGAGCTTCCGCGCCAGGCGCTGCAGGGCGCTGTTACCGCCGGGGCCGACTTCCGCGCGCAGCCCTCGTTTCTGGAGTTCGTCCGATCGCTGATCGCGATGATGACGCCCATCGCGGAGGAGATCTCGAAGCGCTCGCTCTCCGTCACGCGGGACGAGCTCATCCTGAGGAGGCTTCTCGCAGACGATCGCCGCGAGGAGATCTTCGCATCGAAGGCGACACTCTCGGCGAAGTACGCAGCGCTCCGCGGCCCGCTGCGCGCGTTCTTCGCGCCGCTCGGGCTCGACCCGGTGAACACGGACGGCGACCCTCCGGCATCGATCGTGAAGCCGGCTGACACCCTCGCGCTCCCGGACGAGCCGCCTCCCGTACGCACCGAGCTGCCGCCGTCCTCGCCCCCAGCCGCGCTGCCGCCGCCAACGAAGCCTCGTACGCTGCCGCCACCCATGCCACCCCCGCGCGCGGAGGTGTCGCGCTCGCAACCAGCGCCGGCCATGCGCCCGCTCTCGCAGGCGCCTCCGAGCCCGCAGCCGGCCTCGGCGGTCAAGACGTTCGGCTCGCGGCTAAAGCCTGCACCGTTGCCGCCTGCGAGGCCGCCGCCCAAGAGACTGCCGGCGCCTGCGGCCGAGACGGAGCAACCCGTCGCGGAGCCAATCCAGGCGGCGCCTGCTGCCGAGGCGGAGCACATCACCATCGAAGTCACGGACGAGGAGGATGT
>Ga0163154_10006985_pt1 | contig 13632 bp, 11 predicted proteins | sample OliLakLV19MP9P1_FD_148649 | JGI IMG/M metagenome (GOLD analysis project Ga0163154, IMG submission 148649) | Freshwater microbial mat bacterial communities from Lake Vanda, McMurdo Dry Valleys, Antarctica - Oligotrophic Lake LV.19.MP9.P1 | ecosystem: Environmental > Aquatic > Freshwater > Lake >... | reverse complement strand
GGGGTGGGGTCAAAACACGTTTAATGATGCGTTATTGACATAATCCTATGAATTTGTTTTCGGTTCTCCATTAGCATATAGGGATGATATTAGTTCTCTGGTGTTGCTTCTGGAGTTGTTTCTGGGACAATCACTTCTTCGGTTGCCTCTGGGGTCATTTCTGGTGTCGTTTCTGGCACAACCACTTCTGGCACAGCAACATCTTCGGCAGGGGTTTCGGTGGCTAATGGGACAGCAATCCGACCCGATTGTTGATAGGTTTGTTGAACGGTGCTATTAAAAGCGTTGCGGTCTGTTAACCCACCGGTATATTCAATCCCGTTGATGAATGTGCGAGGTGTGCCTGTGATATTGCGTTGTAGGCGCAAATTATCGGCACGGTTGTACAAATCGAATACTCTGCCACTGGCAATACAGCTACGGAATGCACCGCCATCTAAGCCGAGTTCATCCGCACCAGTAAACATGCGATTTTGCCCAAAGGCTTGGTTGCCAAACAATTCTTGCCACGAAAACAGCACATCGCCATATTCAAAAAATTTGCCTTGCTCTGCCGCACATAATGCCCCACGTGCCGCGCCATTCCCATTGGGAATTTCGCCGTTTTCTTGGGGGATGATGGTATACGACATAATACCTTCTTTGATAAGTCCAATCATGGTATCGGTCATGGCGTTATGAAAATCTTTACAGCTTGGGCAAGCAAAACTGGTATATGAAACGACTTGGACAGGTGCGCCGGGGCTTCCGAGCATTGGCATACCGTTTTCGATACTATAGGTCTGCGGAATCCCTACATAACGGGTGTCTATGCCATCTGGGACGGGGGCATCTTGGGGCGAATTAACCACCAAGAGAATTGCCGCCAAAATACCCACAAAAATGACTACACCCACAAAAATGAGGATATTCCGTTGCTTGCGTTCTTGTTGTTTACGTTCTTCACGGCGTTCTTTCGTCGCACGCGGACTCGCATTAGTAGGGGTTGCTGTCGCTTTTGGGACAGTAGTTGATTGAGGGGTAATGACGGGCTTTTTACTTGTCTGTGGTGAACCCGGTTTCTTTTTATTGTTAGCCATTGGGCAAAGACTCCTAATGAATCGAAATAAAAATAGTGTTCAATTTGTTATTCTCTATGAGTTTACCTAACGTTACGTAAAATTCAACATAAAAGTTTTTATAGCCATGCAATAAATGACAATCGGTGGGTTTTGCGGTAAAATAAAGGCAATATGTTAGTAAAAATAGTAGTTCCTCAACCAATCATATAAGAGGTAAAAAAATTATGAGCAATAAGTCAAATAGCTTTGGCGCTCGTGCCACGCTCACAGTGGGCGGAGAAAAAGCGATCATTTACCGACTCGATAGCCTTACCAAACAAGGCATCGGTCATATAGATAAACTGCCATTCAGTATGCGTATCATGCTCGAAAATGTGCTTCGTCATTTGGACGGGCATCAGGTCTCTGAAGCCGATGTGCAAAATATCGCCAATTGGGATAATACCGCGCCCATGAATACCGAAATTCCCTTTAAGCCTGCCCGTGTCATTCTTCAAGATTTTACAGGGGTACCATGTGCGGTAGATTTAGCCGCGCTCCGTAGTGCGATGGTGCGTATGGGGGGAAATCCACAGAAAATTAATCCCATTGTCTCCGTAGATTTGGTCATTGACCATTCAGTGCAAGTAGACTCTTTTGGATTGAAACAGTCATTGCAAATCAACGCCAAATTTGAATTTGAGCGCAACCGTGAACGGTATGAATTTTTGCATTGGGGGCAAAAAGCCTTCAACAATTTTAAGGTTGTGCCACCCGCCACAGGCATTGTGCATCAGGTCAATTTAGAATATTTGGCAAAAGTGGTGCTATCTAGCCAAGATGGTGATGAGCGCATCCTCTTTCCAGATACCCTTGTCGGGACAGATAGCCACACCACCATGATTAACGGTTTAGGTGTGTTGGGATGGGGCGTAGGTGGTATCGAAGCAGAAGCCGCCATGCTAGGACAGCCAATTTATATGCTCATGCCACAGGTCATCGGCTTTAAGCTGGTTGGCACATTGCCACAAGGCGCAACCGCCACCGACCTCGTGCTGGTTGTCACCCAAATGCTCCGCAAAAAAGGTGTTGTAGATAAATTTGTCGAATTTTATGGCTCTGGGCTGTCTAACATGACCCTGCCAGACCGCGCCACACTCGCTAATATGGCACCAGAATATGGCGCGACTATGGGCTTTTTCCCTGTGGATAATGAGACCCTCAGCTTTTTACGCCGTACAGGACGCGATGAGTCGCTGGTCAATTGGGTAGAAGCCTATCATAAGGAACAAGGCTTGTTCCGCACCGATTCGACCCCAGACCCCATCTTCAACGACACCATCGAGCTAGACCTCAGCACCGTTGAACCGAGCATGGCAGGACCTCAACGCCCACAAGACCGCGTATTGGTCAGCGACATGAAAAGCCACTTCCAAAAAGTGTTACGTTCCCCTCTCGGACCACAAGGCTTCGCGTTGACAGAAGAAAAAATCAACGCCAAAGGGATGGTCAAAGACAATGGGCATAGCACAGAAATCACACACGGCGCGGTGACCATTGCCGCCATCACCAGTTGTACCAACACCAGCAACCCCTCTGTGATGATTGGCGCGGGCTTACTCGCCAAAAAAGCGGTGGAACGCGGTCTGACCCGCAAGCCTTATGTCAAAACCAGCCTTGCACCAGGGTCGAAGGTCGTCACTGAATATTTAGATAAAGCAGGCTTAACCCCCTTCTTAGAAGCAATCGGCTTCTACACCGTTGGTTATGGTTGTACTACTTGTATCGGCAATAGCGGACCCATACCCGAAAATGTCTCTAATGCCATCCATGAAGGCGATTTGGTCGCCGCCGCCGTACTCAGTGGCAATCGCAACTTTGCGGGGCGCATCAATCCCGATGTCCGCGCCAATTATCTGGCATCCCCTCCCCTCGTGGTCGCCTATGCCCTGGCGGGGACGGTTGATATTGATTGGGAGACAGAACCCATCGGCACAGACCAACAAGGCAATCCGGTTTTCTTACGCGAGATTTGGCCCAGTCAAGATGAAGTCATCGCCGTTGTACAAAATTCGCTCTCGCCAGAAATGTTCATACGTCAATATGGCAATGTATATAATGGCAACCCCATGTGGAACGAAATCCCCAGTGGTGACGATGCCGTTTATAATTGGAGCGATGATAGCACGTATATCCAAGAACCCCCCTTCTTTGTGGATATGGCACTGGATGTCACCCCCATTCAACCGATTAATGGCGCACGCGCATTGGCGCTCTTTGCCGATTCCGTCACCACAGACCATATCTCCCCTGCGGGTGATATTGCAGAAAAAAGTCCTGCGGGGCAATATCTGATGGACAAAGGCATTAGCAAACGCGATTTTAATACCTATGGCACACGGCGCGGTAATGATCGCATCATGACTCGTGGCACATTTGCAAATCTGCGTTTACGCAATTTCCTTGTGCCAAACAGCGAAGGTAATATCACCTATTATCTGCCCACCAACGAAACCATGTATATTTATGATGCCGCGATGCGTTATCAAGCCGATAAAACCCCTCTGGTTATTTTGGCGGGCAAAGATTATGGCATGGGCAGTAGCCGTGACTGGGCGGCAAAAGGCACATTCCTACTGGGTGTGAAAGCTGTCATTGCAGAAAGTTTTGAGCGGATTCATCGGAGTAATTTGGTGATGATGGGCGTATTGCCAATGGTGTTTAAGGCTGGCGATAGCTGGCAATCACTGGGATTAACTGGTCATGAGAGTTTTGATATTGTGGGCTTGGATGACACCATTCAACCCAAGCAAGAATTAACTGTTCGTGCCACAGATACAGACGGCAAAGTGACCACTTTCACCGCGATTGCGCGGTTAGATACCCCCATTGATGTGGAATATTATCGTAATGGCGGGATTTTACAAACCGTTTTGCGCGGATTCATAAAACAATAAGGCTATAAACCATCGGTGGCGGACTAGCAATAATTTGGCATGTCCGCCACGCAATACATCCCATAAATGACTATTTCCACGTAATTTAATGCAATAGGTCAATTGCATTCCTCAAAAATTCATGTTATAGTGTGGCACGTTAGTCTAACAAATAAGCACATTAACACAATCATTAACCGATTATCTATCTAAAAGAAGCTAATGACCCCAACAGACTTACCCATAATTCTAGCCGCAACCATACCAACCGACGGTGCTATTTCTGGCTCAGTACAAGGACTCATCCTATATATCACAATGGCAATTGCCCTGTCTTTTCTTTGTTCATTATTAGAAGCGGCATTGCTCTCCACACCCAATTCCTTCATCCAGACCGAAGCACAAGGTGGCAACCGCGCCGCTACCCTCATGAAAGAACACAAACAAAATATTGATGGTCCCATCACCAGCATCCTCACACTAAACACCTTTGCCCATACCTTTGGGGCGGCGGGCGCAGGTGCAGAAGCGGTAGGTGTATTTGGTAGCCAATGGGCATCGCTTATCACCGTCATCATGACATTACTCATTCTGATATTCAGCGAAATCATCCCAAAAACAGTGGGCGCGGTTTATTGGAAGCAATTATTCAATTTTGCCGCCTATACCATTAAGGTGATGGTCATTGTATTTTATCCAGCAGTATGGGCATTCAATTACCTCACACGCATCATCGCCCCAGATAACGAGAGACCAACCATCACCCGCAGAGAACTCGAAATGATGGCACAAATTAGCGCCACAGAAGGGTCTCTGGAAAAAAGTGAAAGCCGTATCGTCACCAACTTATTTCGCCTAAGTACCGTTAAGGTGTGGGACATCATGACCCCGCGCACGGTGATGCTGGCTTTTCCGCGTAATTTGACTGTGGACGAAATTTTGGATAATGGGCAACGCTCAATGCCCTATTCACGTATCCCGATTTATAACGAGACCAGCGATAATATCACAGGCTTTGTGTTGCGACACGATATTTTCCGTGCCGCCGCCAGCGATAAACACGATACCCCCCTACACACCCTGGAACGCCCCATTCATTTTGTCCCAGAAACGATGACTGTCACCAAAGTGCTAGAAGAATTTGTAGCACGGCAACAACATATTTTTGTCGTATTTGATGAATATGGTGGCACGGCGGGGATTATCACAATGGAGGACGCAGTAGAGTCTTTGTTGGGAATCGAAATTACCGATGAATCGGATGTCGTAGCAGACCTGCGCCAACTGGCACAACAACGCTATGAGCGCCAACAAGATTTGATTCAGACGGCAAAAGTCGTGCCAGCCCTCACTGCACCAAAACCAGATAACAAGTCATTGTCCTCTGGTGCGTCTGAATAAATTAGCATTTAGGGCGGATATAACCCCGCCCTAATCGGTTATTCTCCCTTAAATACGGGCGGACGTTTTTCGATGAATGCCGATACCCCTTCAACAAAATCATGTGTTTTGAATGTCGCCCCTTGCAACAATGCCTCATAATCCAGCGCATCGCCCAATGGACGCTCATAGGCACGATAAATTGCCCGTTTGGTCAGCCCAATGGCTTTGGTGGGCATGGTCGCCAATTTTTCTGCGAGAGCAAGCGCCTCTGGCATGAGTGCATCGTGCGCCACGACTTTATTCACAATCCCCAACGCCAACGCATCTGCCGATGACACCCGATTTTTGGCATCTGCGAGTAGCGCGAGTTCCAACGCCTTGCCCACACCCACCAATTGCTGGAGGAAATAGGTCAAGCCACCATCAGGTACAAGCCCAATATTGGCAAATGCCGCAAATACAAAGCTGGCATTTTCTGAAGCAAGGCGATAATCGCTCATGAGCGTAATACTCGCACCCGCCCCTGCCGCTACGCCATTGACCGCGCACACAATCGGCTTTTCTAGCCCACGCATCAGTTGTGCAAGGGTATTTAGCCCATTCCGTAAGGCGGTGGTGATGTCTACTGTGCCGAGTGCGCCGTGTAATTCGATTAAATCTGCCCCACTGCTAAATCCTTTGCCATTGCCAGTAATCAACACGGCACGGACAGATTTATCTTTGCCCGCCTCTTTAATTGCCCCTTTAAGGTCTTCTAATGTCCCCAAACTGAGCGAATTATACGTATCTGGGCGGTTGAGGGTGATAGTCGCAACAGCATTTTTGACATCATACAAAATATTTCCGTAAGGCATAATTGGTCTCCTATATATAAGTTTGTCTATTAGAGGGATGGCGTAGGACAGCATATATGCCGTCCTATGTCCGCCACCATTACACATGATTGGTAATGACTTATTCTGACTATGCTTCAGATGCAACCAATGCGTCTAATACCGCTTGGGGCAATAAGACATTATTCAAATTGTGAATCACACCGTTGGTCGCCTCTAAATCGGCAATGGTGACACGCACGACTTCGTTGAGGACAATGCGGTCATTACCATCTAGTGCCACGCGAATAGACTCTACAAATGTGCCATTATCAAAAATGGTCTCTAATGGCTCTTCTTCTTCAATCAGGGTCAGAATGTCATCGGATGTAACCACCCCTTTGATGATGTGATATAGCACTATTTGCTCTAACAATTCGGGCATTTCGAGCGCCTCTTCGATGGTGATACCCAAAGAGAAAAATAGGTTATCAAATGCCGAATTGGTGGGTGCAAACAGGGTATATTCATCTTCCCCATTGAGCAAATCAACCGTCTCTGGACTCACTGCCGAAACAATTTCGACCAATGTACTATACAACGGGTCAGCAACCAAGCGTCCCGCAATCGTATTGCCACTAGCAAACACATTTGGCGTGGCGACAGGGGTACGGGTTGGGCGAGGTGTGGTGACAGTTATCCCACTCAATGCTTCTAGGCGGGTTTCCATGCCAAACGGATAAATCATATCCGCAACGGTATGCAAAACACCGTTGGATGCCGATTGGTCAAATGGTGATGCCACCCGCGACACCCCATTGAGGCGAATTGTACCGTTTTCTAGCACAATCAGCATGGCGGTATTTTCTAACAAGGTGCGAATAATCCGCCCATCCAATGCAATCAGCGTGGTAGCTGTTTGTGTGCCATCCAGCATGTGATAGAGTAAAATTTCTGTAAGCAATTCGGTATCTGCCAGTAGTGCATCTAGCGTATAATCAAATACACCCGCCAAATTCAAAAAAGCCTGATTCGTGGGCGCAAAAACAGTTGTAGCACCCGCGCTAGAAAGGCGTTCTGCCACCACAGGGTCGGCGGCGACAATGGCATCGGCTAAGGTGGAATAACGGCTATTTTGGTTGATGATGTCGAGCAATGTGGGGGATTGGGCATGGCTCACTGAGATTGTCAGCATGACCATTGCCACCAATATAAAAATAGAACGGCGCATAATTGCCTCCTCAAAATCGTCTGTAAAATCGCCTAGCAGTATATCACACAGAGCGTTTTCATCATATCCTAACGTAGAATTGGGCAAATTGTTATGTGATGGGGATATGCTCATTATCAAAATAGATTACTTTATTTTTTAGAGGGATTATCAGACGATGAGTGTTGATTTATATTGGGATAATGACGAACAAACCGTCTTGCTATGCGAATTTTCTAAGGGATGGACATGGGAAGCGCTGTTTGGTGTGCTGAACAAAATTAAATCCATCACCGAAAATCGCGCCGATACGGTTGGCGCAATTGTGGATATGAGCAAAGGCTTGGGTGTGCCAAATGGATCACTTTTTAGCACAGAAACCCGCGACAAAGCCAAGCAAATGCTCCAAATGAGCGCCAATGGCAAGGGACCCATCGCCATAGTTGGGGCAAATGGGGCGATTAAACTGGTCTCCAAAGCCTTTGCGCTACTCGATAAAAATGCGCTCAAAGATGTTTATTTTGTAGATACCACTGATGAAGCCCGCCATATCTTAGCCAAGCGGATGGCGATCCCGGTCGGCGCATAACCTACTCATCCATGACCAGAATCGTGCAAATAACACACCATCTGCTCACGGGCATGGGCATACATCCCCACTTCAACATTGGCTAAGACCACTTTGGGGATATATTGCCATAAGTTGTATTGCATATCTGGCTCAGAATCGAGTAAGGCACGTATTTCCTGTGGGGTTTTGACTACCCGCTTACCCAAAATTTCGAGCGTCTCACTTTTGCCCTGTGGGTGAATTTGTATCGCAATCAGATTTTGCCATACCGATAAATCGTGGTCGGTAATAAACGACATCCACCGATTTGGTTTTGCCGATGCCAAGCGGTCATATTGCCACCTCTCTATACGGGTAAAATCACGTTCATCCATCACAATGAGGATGATATGGAGCATGTAAATTTTGAATTGCACAGAACGGGTATCCCATTCTTTGCCCATAAAGTGCGGGGCAACCATGTGCTTTGACCAATATTCATCCACCGATAAATGTGCCACATATCCCGCCACAAATGCCTGTTGTTCGGGCGAAAATGGTGTGACCAAATCGGGATTTTGGTTTATCATCACCAACCATGGATGTTCGGTAATCGTTTGTCCATATTGATAAAAATGCGTATGCTCACGGGGCATCCCAGACCCCACCCGCGCATCGGCGGCAATATTTCCCAACAAAAAGGCATCACTATGCGCCAGCAAAAAATTGCGCTGGTTGGTTGGGATGCGGTCATCTTTGAGCAAACGTTGTGCAATCTCTAAATGTGTGAACGGTGTTGGCATTCTTAACTACCTTCAGAACGGATAAATATCTATGCCTATGATACCACCAAGTAGCACCAATAGCGGGGCGATTACCAACGCAGGCAGAAAATTGGCGAGCCGAATTTTCTTGATTTCCATCAACGACAGCGCCAAACCCATCAGCACAATCCCCCCCGTCGCGGTCAATTCGTTTATCATCGGGTCTGTCATAAATGAACCCGCCATCATCCCCAAAAGGGATAATCCGCCTTGCACCACCAAAATTGTCAACACACTAAAACTTGCCCCTACCCCGAATGTCGTGGCAAATGCGATTGCTCCAAATCCATCCAACGCGCTTTTTATAGCAATCAACCGAAACCCCTCCGCCAAGCCCATACCGTCTTGTATAGACCCAATAATGGTGAGCGGACCGATGCAATACACAAGGCTGGTGGTCACAAATCCGTTGATAAAGCGCTCACGTTCAACAAGCGTTGCTTCGGTGTCTTCTTCGCCATCAGCCAATTTTCCTGCAAATCGGCTTTGTAGCCATCCTGCCAAATTTTCTAGCCCACGGTCTATTCGCAACAGCTCGCCAATTATCACACCGATGAGAATCGCCAACAAAACAATCATCAGATTGCCCGTTTTGCCCGCGTTATCCATGCCCAAATAAAATACCAAGAGTCCCAAACCTGTCATAACCGATTCTTGTATCCGTTTGGGCAACCGATTGCCAATGAGCAAACCCAATAAACTGCCAAACGCCACTGTTGCCATGTTGAGTAACGTCCCTGCCATGAGGTATATATCCTTGTCGTATGATGAAGTTGCCAATAAACAGACAAAAAAATAGGGTATAGCGCCGTGCTATACCCTATCGTGAAAAACCGACCGTGTATATGACCATCCGCTAGAAGGTCTTAGTCAGCCAATAGATTCCCTGTGCAGAAAGTGGTGTGCCATTCATTGGCAATTGTTGCATCATGCCTGTGATGGTATAGCCAAGCCCTACAAAGAACGGAATTTGTTCTTTTGCACAGCGAATACGGCCTTTTTGTGAGCCACGCTGGATGGCGATTTCTTCTGCCATTTGTACCAGCCGTTTGCCAATGCCTTTACCGCGCAATTTATCACCCACCCACAGCAAATCTACTGTGAGAATGTCTTGGTGGATAAATGCCGCCAGTCCTGCAACCACATCGCCTTCAAAATCGTCTAGGCTAATATCTACGGGGAATACATCCTGATGCCGACGTTCTGGCGCAAAAGAAATCACATCGCGTAATTTGCGCGAGAGGTATTTATAGAATTGGTCATCGAGCGCATCGGTCACATTGAATTCGTATGTTCCGCTATAGCGTGCCTGTAATTGCGCGATTTGAAGAATATTATTTTTAGCCATGAAGTTTTTCACCCTTTATAAGGTCATTCGGTTGCATTAAGAAGGACTTCATCTCTTCTACACGTTCCGCGATTACCAGTTCTGCGCGGGCGCGTACCGACGGGTTAGATAAGTTGCCAGCTATCCACCGACAAGAAGCGACATGACGTGCCGCCACCAATGTGGGTAACGCATTTATCCAGTGTTCTGGTTGAGGTCGAATTTGCCTATACCCGTCCCATATCATAAGACGTAATTGGGCATAATTCGGTTCATTTCTGTTCATCCATAACATCGGCGCGAGGTCATAGAGAAAGTAGCCATAGCCACAATCATCAAAATCTATTGCACCCACGCGGTCTCCATCCCAAACCAAGTTTTTTGGAATCAGGTCGGCATGGATGAGTCCAACCGTCTCTGATGTGCGTCCTAATTGGTCAAAAAGGGATGCAACACGCGCTTGCACCGCCATCATCACCTGCTTTTGCTCATCGGTAAAGATTGTTACACCGTCTTTGGGGTTATAGGGCGACTTTTCGCCAAATAATCCTTCATAATCCAGTTGTGGGCGCACAAACTCTGCCGATGCGGTGAAGGTGGATGCGATGTTGTGCAATGTGCCGATGAATCGTCCAATTGCCATAAAATGGTCATTGGTCATATCGGTAAAAGTGAGGTGTTCGCCTGTAAGCCAGTTTGTTAAGGTGCAATATACTGTAAGAGGTTCATCGTCAAGTTGTCCCGCATAAATATCACCTGCGGGCGATGGGACGCACATACCCTTTTCGGTGAGCGCAGACAGCCACATCAATTCCGATTTTAACCATGCGAGGGGTTTGAGTCCTGCCCGATGAATCCGCAAGGCAAACGTGCCTTGTGCAGATTCCACCCTAAAAACGGCGTTGTTGGTATAATTTGCCAAGGTGACTGTGGCATTATCCAAGCCATAGTGTGCCAGCGCACGGGTCGCTAAGGCAGATAAACGAGAAAGTTGTGCCTCGTATGGCAAGCGGTTAAATTCGACTTTTGCGTGAGAAAATTGCATAATAGACGTTGTTCCTTTGGTTTTTTTCGCTCTGGTTACTATAGACGACAAGACGACACAGCCACACCGATAAATAGTCAGTTTGTGGGGATGCGCGAATTGCTCGCCGCGTTTGCGATGAGCGACTTAGAACAACGTTGGGAGAAGTGGGGTTATGCGGGTCTTAACGTTGGACTAGCGCACCCATGAGTTGACCATTGGGCAAGAGAACCTGTTGGGTGATATAATTGGGAAATGCCATGGATACGCCTCCTTAAGAAGATTTTTAGAAATTTTGTAAAAATTCAAATATAAAATATACACTGAGAATTATCTTAGCACACATTTATGAATTATGTCAATAAGCGGGTTTTTGGGGAAATCACGAAATTATCTCCCTTTTTATTTTTTGCTTTCTTAGCCTAAAACCCGATACATTCTTAAACCCTTTTTGACTTTTTCAGTGCTGATACCAATTTCAATACCTGCTAATTGCCCTGCCCTAGCAATTTCAACAGAAGTTTTATCAATTTGAAGAGATTCAACAACTTGTTCTTCAAATTCTATATCGAATTCATAAGCGATTTTATCCCCCTTATGTAATTCCACACCTTCTGCAAGGTTCACACCTATGGCATTATTCTTTTTCCAATATTCATCAATCGTGCCGATGTATTGATAATGCACAGGAATCGGCTCAATAAACCCATTTTGGATAAAAAGTGGCTTTACTTGTTCGTATATCCAACCAAGTTTTTGAAAATTTCGGAGAATTTTATAGAGATTCCAAGTGGTCATCAAACCAAAACCAACTGTCTCAGATGTTTCTAAAACGGATTGATTGAATAGATTATCTTTTCCACTTATTCTGTCACTTGGTCGTAAATTTCTTTGGTGATTCACAATAAATAAGCCCCGTATATTTGTTTTATTAAGTTGTCTCATACGCGGGACTAAGTGTTTCGATACCTGCAAAACATCACCATCGGATGATTTACCTGTTAGTCCCTTGACCTCTGTTAATATCAAAGTGCCATCTTCTAAAGTAATTTGTAAATCTTCGTCTTTGTTTTTAGATTTATTTTCATTGGCAATTTGCTCATCAGCATCAACAACACCTTTAAAACCCAATATTTCTAATGTTTGCTTAACTGCGGAGACAAGATTATCACCTGTTTCAGTCAATAAATCATACATATATTGATGTTGTTGGCGTTCCTTCTCAATTTCAGCCTCTAGCTGAGCAATTCGTGACTCGGCTTGTGATTGTATTTGTTGAATTTCAGCTTTACGTTTAAGCACAGGTTCTAATTCATATTCAGGGTGATAAACCCATTTTTTACCTTCATGATGTGGGAATAAATTAGGGGTAATTTGTGGCAAAACATCGGATAAAAATTCTGCGAGAAATTCTGCTTTATTTTTTATCTGAGGGAAAAGGAAAATAAGTCCACTTTTATCATCTTCATCTTTAGGTTCAATAAGCCCAGATACAATGTCGTCAAACTTATTTTTAGCAAACAGTAAAAATTTTTCAATCAAATAAGAATGGAGTTCAAATTTACATAGATACTCGCTTGAAGGAAGATATTTAAGTAAAAAATTACCCATTATTCCATCTTGGAGAGATAATACAATTTCTGCACCAATTTGTTCCTTTGCAAAATACGGATTAAAAATAGAAAGGAAAGACCAAGTATGGTATTTAATATCATATATATTAATATTATTATTAAAATTCTCTCCATTAATTGCAGTTGTAGTTGAAGCAAAAATTATAAATATACCTTTATTTTGATAGATTCTATCAAAATCGTTTTGCAGTAGACTCATATTTATTGGGCGCGGATCTATAATTCCAAGTCTTGAAGTCATCATAAAAGGATTACCTTCACCATCTAAAAATATATTATTTTGAGGCTCATCAGTAATTTCTGAATTTAAATCAATAACTACTATTTGCTTTCCAGCATAATATTTAGGGATTTCGGCATTTCCTCTTACCTCATATAAGCGTCGAGAACTCGTTTCTGATACTCTATAGCGATTACCAAAACTTCCCGCATCAATATTAAAACCTTTTGCCCGTAAATGCTCTCCAACGCTAGAATCTATATTCATAAGTAAAATTTTAGGTTCAGGGTATTTTACTTCTGGAGATTTTTCTGAGGTTTTATCAGCCACTAGGGTTTATCCTTAATAGAGAGTTTGACATTTTCATCAAGAACAATAGTACCATAATTACATATAATTTTTATTTAGAGATAATAAAGGAATATAGAGAGTGTCTCTAATAAGTAATGTTTAGTCATTTTGGGTGTATCCGTTTAAGCATAAGACGAATCATGGCTATGTAAATCATGCTTTCACTCACAGTAGGTAATGCCTCATAATCTTTGCTTAAACGGCGTGATTTGGTCAGCCATGCAAAAGTCCGTTCCACTATCCAACGTTTAGGAATGACTTGAAAACCGACCCCTAAACGCTTGCTAATCTCAACTGCCACACCAAATTGTGCCTTACACC
>Ga0163154_10006979_pt1 | contig 13638 bp, 14 predicted proteins | sample OliLakLV19MP9P1_FD_148649 | JGI IMG/M metagenome (GOLD analysis project Ga0163154, IMG submission 148649) | Freshwater microbial mat bacterial communities from Lake Vanda, McMurdo Dry Valleys, Antarctica - Oligotrophic Lake LV.19.MP9.P1 | ecosystem: Environmental > Aquatic > Freshwater > Lake >... | reverse complement strand
GATTAAAGGAGATATAGATTATGAGTAAAAGAAGCGAATCAAAACACAAAAATGCATTAGAAAATCAGCGAAAAAACTATCGGCAGAGTGGATGTGGCAAATATTGGGTCCTAGATATTGCAAAGAGGGATGGCGAGAAATGCGAGATAAAACTGCTAGAGCATCATTTGGAGATATGTCAAAAATATTGTTGGTATGTTAATAATTATAACTACGCTATGACCAACATTACAATAATAAACTCAACTACTAGAGCGGCAACTAGTAAATTTCTTCTAATGCACACACTAATAGCAGAGCCTCCTTCCGGAAAAGAAACGGACCACAGAAATCATGATAAGCTTGATAATCGATACGACCCAAACGACAAAAACAAATCGAATTTGCAAAACAAGTATCGGTGGCAAAACATGCAAAACCGGTTGAGCACTAAAGGCTCCACTTCGAAGTTTATAGGAGTTTCTAACTATACACGCGATAATAATTGGCGAGCAACAATCAATTTACCGAAACACATTTACCTTGGTTCATACGATACCGAGGAAGAAGCAGCACTTTCGTTTAACCATGCAGCCATTCTAGCAAATGAATTAACAGCTCATTTACCTGAAGATCAGCAAAACATGTTCATTTTGAATGGCGCTAACCTAGAACTAAATACGGCTATGCTATTCGGCATGGTTGAAAATCTGTCCCAAGATAAACTCAATATGATTTATAAAAAAGTAAAAGATAATTTATTATAATTGCCAAAACCTCCCAAAATTTTCCACATAAACAGCATAGAGTATAGGCAAGCAAATCAGACGTTTCAGAACAAGATAGATATCAGAGTTTCAAAAAGTTACGACCAAAAGCCAGTCCTATAAATTTTTCCCCGAAGTGCTTAGAGAAATAAAAACTCTAAAAAGCATTGTTAGTCTTAATCGTAATACCAGAGAGATACGTATAACAAACATACGTTCTAGCCTTACCAGCTATAGACAATCCTCTTGTATCAGACGACCATCAGCCAGCATCAGAGAAGCCAGCTAGAGAAGCCAGCCCTAGAGCCCATGCCACTAGAGATAGCCAGCTGAGAGAAGCCGTGCCACCTAGAGAGCATCAGAGAGCCAGCTAGAGAGCCAGCACTAGATAGAACGCGCGTTGCCGTTGTAAGCGAGGAACGAGCGGCTGAGATTAGCTTACCCATCTGAGATAAGCCTTCGAACCCATCTGAGATAAGCCTTCGAACATATCTAACTACATTAACCTAAGCATTGATTTACGATATCAAATGCTTTAATGTTATTAATAACTTTTATATGATAAACGCCTTGCATATAGCAAATTCCAACCACACTGTATTTCATCATTCAACCGCACATTTGTTCAGCTCATTACACGCACACTGCACGCAAAAATTGCATAGTAACCTCAAATTTTTTTTTACAGGTTGATTTCAAATATACGCTTATACTGTAACTCGCTCGTTCCGCTACCGCTTCACTCCCTCTTTAAAGGCTGATTACAATTTTCGTTTATCAGTGTAAATCTGTATCGAATCTTTATCGAATCTACATCGAATCGATATCGAATCTCCCGGGGTTTGTTGGATTGAAAAAAGGTGAATGATTATCAGCCGTTAGATGTATGGTCAAAAAGGGATCCGGGATCAGATACAGTGGCAGCAGATATTGATAGTGTCACTGTAATATCAAGTTAGGAATTGAAATGAGAGTGGAATCGAGTGGGAATGGAACGGTTATGATGAGAGCGGAATTAGGGTTGGCACGGTTCTTGATCAATAATTTGGAACTGAAATAGGTGCGCTCCGCTTTCTGACTTCAGACCCTTTCTAGAACTTTTCGCCCCCTTCCAAACACTCAAGTCTTACCCACTCACAAGCCCACATTCGCCGCCTAAGCCCCTCCAATATGACTACCTATCCAACCCCGCCCGATCAGCTCCAAGAGGCTGATTCTCAATCCTTACAAGAGGCTGATTCTCAATCATCTTTAACAGCTGATTTTCAATCGTCACTAAAAGCTGATTATCAATCCTCACAAATCGCACATAATTCGAATTGGGCTAACAGTAAAAAGTACCCTGATCAGAAGCTAACCGAGGGTGAAATATTACAAGTAAGCCATTGGATCCATGAGGGTATGGGAGTTAAGGAAGCTTGCAATCAATGCTTAAGCTGCTTTGGAGTTTCAATTAGCATGGTTGCGCTAAGACGAAAGCCAGCAGTAAAAGAGGCTCTAAAACGCAAGAGGAGTTTGGACCGAGTTGAAGCAAGTGAAAGTCTGCAAAAATGTCTTGGACCTACTATGTTGATCATAACGGATCGAATGACTGCTAACGCAAAAGAAGCTCAAAATATCGAAAGAAATCTTAAGAAATACGATGTAGGTTCTCGTGAGTACAGAGCGGCAACAAGTAGGTTAAAAGACATTGACTCATGTTTACCAAAATATATCGGTGTTTTTAATTCAATTTATAATGTGTTAAATAAGCCAGAAACCGAAGTTGGGTTAGAAGAAAAAGTTGAAGAAACACTAGACGATTTCGCAAAAGATTTATTCAAGGTTGATGGAAAATCTGATGAAACCATAAAGCACTAATAGGGATATGATATCGAAATCATAAGTGAAGTCATAAATGAAGCAATAAGTGAGACCAAAAAAAAAGAATTTGATTTAACAAGGCTTTATCAGAATCGTGAAGGTTTCATCGCTTATTGTTTGGAATTAGAGGCTCAAGGTGATCATGAGCAGGCGCAAAAGCTATTGTTAGGTGTTAGTAAGAATTGGAATTTTTATTATCAGCTTGCAAAACTCCCTTATGATAAGCAAGTTCAAACTTTAAAAGATATGCCTAAAGCGCATAAAACAGAACTTGAAAAAGCTTGGAAGTGGATAAGTAGACCTGAGCAAATCCCTCCCGAAGATTTTTATGTTTGGGTCTTTAGAGGCGGTCGAGGATCAGGAAAAACATACTCGGCTTCGAATTGGATTGCTAATGAAGCTCTAATGATTCCTGGAGATTATGCGGTAGTCGGACAAGTAATGTTGAACGTAAGAGGCACCATGATGTTTGGTCGCGAATCAGGTTTAATGCGTGCTTTACTGGCAATGGATCCAGCATGCATTAGTTCTAACAGCAAGAGAGAGTGCAATATACACCTTAAAAACGGTTCAAAAATACTAGGTTTTGGCTCTTGTAATCCGGAAGCTCTTAGAGGTTACAATTGGTCCGGTATATGGTTTGATGAGTTAGCTTTTTACAATAACGCCTCCGATACTTATTACGACACCATACCATCGGTTCGAGTTGGACGGTCAAGAATACTAATTACCACATCACCATCAAAGCTAAATAAAGCATTACTTCGTGAGATTGAAGCGGGAGAAGGTACGGTAACAGCTACATCGGTTAGCTATAAAAACCTAGCAAATTTGACCGAAAGTCAGCTAGTAACCTGGAAAAATTTCGAGGGTACAAGTCGATATAATGAGGAAGTTTTAGGGGAATTTGATAACTCTGACGGTTCATTATTTCGATCTGAAGATTTCCGACGATTAGCTCCAGTTGATATAAATGCGACGGATTATCACAGCAATGCAAAACTCGAATTTGATCGAATAGTAGTAGCCATCGATCCTAACAATTCGAACACTGATCTAAGCGGCGAATCAGGAATTATCGTCGTAGGTAAGCGCAGATTGCGAAATGAGTTAACAGGAATTGAAGAACCAACGGCACATATTTTAGCTGATTATTCGATGAAGGGTTCGAGAAACGAGACGATTTTAACGGCAATACAGGCTTATAAAAATTGGGGTGCTGATGAGATCGTTATCGAGGTAAATTCGGGTGGCGACTGGTTAAAAGAAGCATTTCAAAAGACCGATTCGAGCGTAAATGTAAAGACGGTTTGTGCTAGCTCTAGGAAAGGTAAAGGCGCTCGCGCAGAACCGGTAGCAGTATGTTATCAACAGCATAAAGTATATCATCGAGGATATTTCGCAAAATTAGAGCAACAAATGCTAGATTTCGTGGATACTCCGAGGATGGCAAAAGGATTATCACCCGACAGAATGGATGCTCTAGTTTGGGGAGTTCAAACATTGATTTTAGATAATCAAAGGACAGGATTTGCTAGAGGACTCACATCCCAGGACTTCCCCCTTTGGTACTAACTAAGGAACACAATCGAAAAAATAACTTATAAAGATCTAACTAAACGAAAGCTTAACAGAGAGCTAACACGCATCTTGGATCGTAATGCTCTGTATTCGGGCGGCGAGTTACTTAACAACCGTATAGCAAGATTTGTCACTAAAACACCTGCGGATTCTGAAAAAACTTATCATCGCAAACGTTCATGTGCGGCGGATCAGCATGTTAATTATTTGGCAAATGCTGTAAATTATTTCGTGAGTTATCTGTTTTCGCATCCTATGAATTTCGTTCCTCGTGAAGCGAAAGTAGCTGATGAGATTTATAACGATTTCAAAAACGATTGTGATGGATCCGGTAGAGATTTCGAGAAGCTAATGGAACTAGCTTTTCAAGAAAGTTTATTAAATAAAGTTAGCGCTTTGGTAGTTAGTTTTCCGGAACTAGATAAACTACCTGAGAGTCTCAAAGAGTGGGAAGATTCTGGAGCTGGACGACCAGTTTTACAGCTTTTTAAATCAGCTGAAATAGTTGATTGGGAGTACGACGAAACAGGTGAAATAGAGTGGATAACTCTTTCTAAAAGAGCAGTTCGCAGAGTATCACCATTTAGTAATAAAACCAAAAACGTCGAAAAGATATCGGTTTACACTAAAACGACATTAACAGCATTTCACTTCGAATCTGAAAATGAATTATTACATGATAGTGAGCCAAATTTAATCGAAACTATTGAGCACGGGTTTTTTACTGTGCCGGTTGTAATGCTAGATCTTGGTGACCGGTTTATTGGTGATTTGTTATTCGCTCCACAAGTTGCAAATTTAATTGCTCGATTTAAAAGAGCATGGTTAACGCAAACACACTCTCATTCAATGCCCGTCTTTATGACTAATGTTGATCTTTCTGAAGCGTTCAAATCTGCTGAAGTTGGCATTCAATTAGACTCGCAATCAAGCATTGATTTTATGAAACCTCCGTCGGAATCATTTACAGCTTTGCAACATGAGTTAAACGACACTGCTCTGGAGTTATTCCGATCTGTAAACCTTCAATTTCTAGGTGAAAACAGTTCTAAGCAGCCATGGCGAAGCGGCTCATCAAAGATGGTTGATCAAGACGCTGGTACGTTAACGGTTCGCCAATATGGGAAATGGATAAGAGAAACTGCCCAAAGACTATTCAATTTAATAGCTGCATATCGACAAGATGATTATCGATTTGATGTTCGTGGATTCGAGCATTTGCAGACCGACGATCTTAGTGAATTGGTAGAGATAAGAAGCAAATTAGGCATCAAATCACCGACACTAATTGCAGAGTTTGATAAAAAGATAGTGTCTCAGTTGTTAAAAGACATGACCGAAGAAACTAAAGCGAAAGTATTTAAAGAGATTGAGGAAGCATCAATCGAAAAGACCGCACTAGATCCAGTTAATCCTGATCTAGCATCCGACGATAAATCTAATGTCATTGATTTGTTAGAGGAATAAATAAAACCCTTAAATTAAGGATAAAATGACAGATACTGATGCAAACGCAAATGTAAACGCAAGTGTAGACCAACCAATAGACGAAGCGCCTCAATACCTAACAATCGAAACGTTTCGTGCCGAATTAAACCGCGCAGTAACCGCAAGATTTAAAGATTTTGAGAGGAAAAACGTAAAGTCTGATCCTGTTTTAGCTGATAAAGAAATGTCAGCTGCTGAAAGCAAAGATCCTCAGATCCAAATGCTATATCGGCAAGTAAAAGAGCTACAACAAGACAAAGAAATCTCGACCAAAAAAATGCAAACTTCTGAACTTCATAATTCGCTAACAAATGAGTTAAAAGGTCGAGTAAATGATGATTGGATTGATTTAGCTGTAAAAGAGCTAGCTTCAAGAGCCGATTTTTCCGGAGGAAATGCATATATCAAATTTAATGATGAAACTCTAAGTGTTAGTGACGGAGTTAAGTCGTGGTTATCAGAACCAAGCAATAAGCGTTTTTTGCCAGCCGGACAAGTTGTTAAAAAACAATCACAAATCACTAACAATTCAGTCAATTCAGTAAATCACGAAACCGATAGAGCCCAAGCAAAAGCTGACGCGTTAAATCTGTTTTTATCACCAAAATACTAATAATATAGGAGCCTAAAAATGGCAGACGTTCCAGTTACTACTACAACTCAAATCCTCAGTGAAATCCTAGCTCCCGAGCTAGCCCTAGCATTTAATCGCGAGACACGTCTTGCGCAGATCCTTCCTGTGCGTGCAGCCTCAAATGCTAACGGTCCGACATGGGTTGTTAACACCGGCGGTTCAATTGCTCGCACACATGGCGACGGTGCAGCTATCGTCGACTTTAATAGCGATGTTGACGCAAAAGCTAGCCTTAGCTGGGGTAACTACGAATCTCCTTTCCATGTGACCGATGCCGCTCTTTCAGATGCTGCTTTGTCAGCAAATCCTCGGGCAACAAATGACCAGTTTGCACGATTAGTTAGTGAATCAGTAGCTACTTTAGCTAAAAAAATCGAAACTGATTTGTTCTCTGGTTCAGGTTCAAATTCGATCATCGGCTTAGATTCAGCTCTTGATAATGCTAACACCTATGCGGGCATCGACAGAGCTTCAGCTGCTTATTTCCGAGCATCAGAATTCGGTAGCGGTTCACTTACTACTTTAACAAAAGCGCAAATCCGTAGTGATTTAGGTGTCATTACTACAGCTTCTGGCGAACGTCCCAACGTCGCTATATGTGCTCCAGCGGTGTTTTGCAAAGTTGCTGATTTATTCGAGGCTCAACGTCAGTTTACTCGTATCGATACCGGTACAGGCGTAGCTAATTTTGGTGATTCAGGGTTACCAACTGTGATGATCGACGGTTGTAAATTCGTTGAATCAGCAGGTGATGGTTATCTTGCAAATAACAACGGCGCAATTTACTACCTAAACACTAACTACGTTCATCTCGAAGTTGTGCCTTATGTGTCAAGCGCTATGGGTCAAGCTGTTCCAAGCGTTGTAGGCGGAATAGATATCAAAAATCTTGCTACAACCTCACATAGCCGTAAAGCCGTTTCAAGAATTAGACTACAACTAGTGGTAACAAATCCGCTGAAATTTGGTCGTCGAGTTGACATTAACGCCAGCTAAATTTGAGAACTTCATTCCGTGAAAATCATTTAGTAAAACAGTGATTTTCACGGGATATTTCTTACGTTATGAATTTATGAGTGCATACAAAAATATAACAAATGAGACCATTTCTATCAGCATAAATGACAGGATCTGTATTTGGCAACCTAACAGTTGGCTCATGATCGAAGACATTTACGACTACAAATTAGCGCGTTATGACAATCTTGAAATCTTCTCGGGAATGGTTCTTAGCGCAGACGAATAAACCAAAAAGGGTGAATGGCTTTTTCAACTTTAGAAGCTTCGAAAATAAGACAATTTCTCGGCTATTCTGAGATTTATCTTAATTCCATATCGGCAGTTCAAGATGCGATTAATTTAGTCGGTCTTTTACCTGAAGCAGTTACGATAGTTCAAACGTACATTACTCGATTAGATTTGATCGATGTAGCATTAGATTTAGATGCGCCCGACATTACTGGTTTCTCTAGCGTTGGTACCGGCGATCCGGAATTTTATGAAGGCGCCAAGCTCAAAGAACTTCGATCAATTGGTCGAGGCATTTGCTATAAACTCTCAATAAAAATGGGAATAGAAATTAACGCTGATTATTTTTCGACCGGCGGAACTGTTAAAAACTTACCATATTCGTTCTCGGGATAATAATGACGTTACGCGATAAACTACTCCCAACCGTCGATAAAGTGCGTAAATTGCCAGGTAAACTAGGCTTTCGTTTATTCGCTGTAACACTCGTGCGTCAAACTGGCGGCGACTGGTCAAAAGGCATAGCTCCGACGCTAACAACTCTCGAAAACATAACAGTGTTTGAAGGTTATAATCCGAAGGTGCGATGGATGAATCAAGGCGATTATGCGAGAGGAACTCCAGCTGATGTAGTTTTGGAAGTTGGTCCAATCACTCCTGCTTATGATGGCGGCGGATATACTTACGAGGATTTAGAAGATCTTTCAGCGCCAAAAAACTCCACAATTCTCTATAGAATTACCGGTCCTGGAATGCTAACAAATGGCTCACTATTTGCCAAAACTTCATTTTCTGGAAATCGAGCTTTAGGATTTTTTATTCAACTTAGACGAGTAAATACGGCGGCAGATAATGGTTAATCAAGGCTCGATAGGTAATGCAATATTGCCTTTTACAGTTCCTACTAATTCAATTTCCGAAGTCGCAGATCCTCTAAAACAGCAATTAGTAACACTATTTACTACTGCTATTCGAACCGAAATTGAAACAGCATGGGCGGCAATATCACCGAGCATGACTATTAGCGGATCGGTAGTTAAAACAGCAATTGGTTTTGATCCAGTGCCTGCTTTATCGCTCGAAATTAACTTTGGTTTTCCTTTACTAGCAGTGTTTGAGGAATCATCAAAAATGGAAAGTTTATCACTAGAAACTGATACTTTAATTCGAAAATGGAAACTAACTTACGTGCTTCCTCCGCTTACAGCTTTAGGAGTTGGTAAATTAGAAGATGTTCGTTCAGCTGTTAGCAAAGTAATAGCTCATGTGTTTATGAGAGGATCTCATCGGGCATATAATGATGGTTATTCCCTGTCAGATCTTGGAATAATAAGCCTCGATAATTACAAATCCGAAAATGGAAGATGGGAGATTCAAAACGAAGAGTCTCTAACAATTCAATCAGTTTTAAATGTTACATTTGAAACGACTGAAATTATCAACCTAGGAAATGATATCGGAGACTTGTTCGACGGAGTCGATTTTAAAGTTTACAACGAAGATACTGATCTGCCATTTGCGGTAGTGAAATTGGAAACATAACATGCTTTACATTGATAATTTAGAGTCTTTTTTAGAGCATCAAAGAGAGTACGTTTTACAGTTAGAAGAAGTCGTTCAAGATTCGCTAAAAGATCTTGGTTATCAGGTACTTCTGAACTGCTCTAATGATCGGAGTTTTAACGGAGTAAGACTCAAAAATTCTGTTACGTTTTCTAAAAAATCCAAGAACTCGATTCAGACGAAAACTAACTTAAAACACGCTAGTTATTTGAACGACGGAACAGCTCCACATATAATAAAACCTAGACGTAAAAAAGCGTTAAGATTTGTTTCATCTTCCGGAAATATCGTATTTGCAAAAAAAGTAAACCATCCCGGAACCAAAGCAACTCATTGGTTCGACAATGCAAATAAGAATGCTTTTAATCAGATTACAGCAGAATTAGCAGGCAAAATAGACGAGATAAAATTCTAACAATTTACTAATAAAGAAGAGACCAAAATGGATAAACAACTATTAAAATTCGTGCCATTAGAAAATCACTGGATCGGAACAGATGAGCCAGGGACCAATATGAGCCCAGGACAATTTCATCAGGTTTTAGGGCATAGATTTAATCCGAAAACTAACTCATACATACCAACTGGCGAAGCTTTAGAAGTAGATCCAGATTCAAGACTTGCGCGCAAACTTATAAAACTTTCCAGGAAAAAAGAGTGCGGGCTATTACCATTCGATGCTTTTACAGCCGCTAAATGCGGACTCAATTATGAACCTGTCAAATACGATGCAAAATCGTCAAGCTGGTTAAAGGTAAAAGCGGAAATCACACTAATCAAACAATAACGGAGCAAAATTGGCATTTATAATCGGCTTTTCTCAAGATTTCATCCTCCCCGGAACTTTTATCAAAACATCATTTGCTCAGGGACCTTCACTCGCTGGGAGTGGTTTCCGCGATGAGTTATTTGTTATGCCCAGATCAACTGCCGGCACATGGCAAGTTAATCAAATTCGCCAGGTCAAAAGCGTCGCTGAAGCTGTTGGCGGAGCAGCAGAGGGTTCACCACTTCATCGCGCGATTGAAGCTAGATTCAAGGCTAGCAAAAAAGGTCGCGTTTATGTGCTGCCCTATCTGCCCACTAGTGGAGCAGGCGCTGTAGTAGCAGATGGTTATATCGATATCAACGGAACAGCAACAAGTCAGGGCTCAATCCTGATATCAGTCGCTGGAGAATCGTTAGTGGTTGGTTACCCAAATGGATCAACTGCTACAGCTATTGGTGAACTGGTCGAAGCCAGGTTAAACGCGTTAACTTCACTCCCTTGCACGTCAAATAACGATGCTGGAGAAGTCAAATTAACTGCTAAAATTGCGGGAGCATCACAAAATGCTGTTATCCGTTTTCGAGCATCTATTGCGTCAGGTACAGGTGTTAGCGTTGTGTTAAGTGGTGAGACTCTAGGTACTGGTTTCGGCGTAGTCGGAGCCGAGGGAGCGACTACGGAACAGGTTAATTTTGCCGCTGCTTTAGCCATAGTTACTGACCGTAAATATTACATCGTATCTTATCTTGCTACTACAGCTGCTCTCGCATCGCTGAAACTAAAACTAGTAGACGACGCTGATTTCTTGGTTGGTAAACGTCAAGTCGGAATTGCTGCCACAGTCGAAGCACATACAGCCGCAATAACCAAATCAGTTGCTCTAAATTACGAACGTTTGAGTTTGGTAAATGAACCTTCTAGCGAACATACTCCCGAGGTTTTAGCCGCTCAATATTCTGCACTAAAAGCAGTTAAAGAAAATGCTGATTCTCGCTCATGTTTCTCAGGGTTTCGTGGTGATGCTGATGTAAATTGGATCTTGATTCCGGTCGAAGATCAAAACGATAAACTCGATTCAGACGATCTAAATGATTGTTTGATAAACGGTGTTACTCCAATCGCAAGCGACGCTGTAGGTAGCTATCTTGTCAAATCTGTAACCACACGATCTAAAGCTCCAAACGGCGCAACAAATGATCGTCGAGCATTAGAGCCTCATCGCGTCTCAGTAATTGATGATTTCGCTGATTCGTTAGCTAATAAACATAATGCAACTTATGTCGCTCAAGGTTACATCTTGACCAACGACGTAAAAGACAGCGACGGAAACATCGATTCACTCGCCAAATATCCCGCTAAAACAGTGACTCCAGATCGTTGGAAGAGCCTACCTTTGCAACTCATAAAAGAGTTTGGATTAGCTGGCAAAATCAAAAATGTGGCAGTAGCAGTAGCGAGTTGTGAGTGCCAGATTTCGGCAACAAATCCAGCGCGTTTAGAGAATGGTCAAAGCCTCGAAGTAGTCGATCCATTCGATCAAGTAAGTGTCAATATCGATGAAGTTTCGGCAGGCTAATTAACTCTCTATCTAAATCTTATAAAGGCTAAAATCTTATGGCATCAGTCAAAAAAACATTTCCAATTTTAAAAATCTCAATCAACGGAAACATCCCAACGCTGTTAACAAATGTTAGCGTAACTTGGGATCCTGCCCTAAATCCTGTCATGACTCAAAATGGCTGGGAAGGCATGTCTCAAGGCGCAGCTACTATGCAAATTGAAGGTACCATGGTTATTCCAACTTCAGGACCCCAATTTAATCCGACCGTCGCTATGGATAAGAGCGAACAAATTGATGTTAGCGGTATGGTAGCTAATCTAAGATTTACTACAGTAGGCGTATTTACGTCTGCTAGTTTAAGCAGCTCGACGGATTCAGCGACCGAATTTAGTTTCGGTTTAATGTGTGATTTCGCGCCAATGGAATAACGAATAAAACTTATCTGGCTCAAATTATTTAGTGGGTTTGGTCTCTCCCTAGATAGTTTGAGTCGGGTTTTAATTAACAAGTAAAAGAGACCATAAATAGCAGGCATATCGAGATTTGACGCTTCATATGCTACCCCATTAGCATCAGCTTTTGGGGCTTTTGCTTTATCTACTAGGAGACCAAATGAGCAATCTAAATCTATCAAAAATACTCGCCAATAAAACACAACCTAATCTTATCGCAGATCTTAAAAGTAATCCATCGGAGCTTTTCAAATATCTTTCAAAAAAAGCAACAGAAAATGCTGAAATAGTCGATTGGGAAGTTCGAGGACAAATTCAAAAAATTCGCGTCAAAATGCTAACATATGTTGAGGAGGAGTATTGTTATTCGCAAGCTCTTCAAAGCTGCAAAGATAGCAAATTTCGAGTTGAAGAATTAGGAGCTGAACAATGGGATTTGAAAGTTAAAGATGCTATAATTTGTGAGATAGTTGCTCTATCAATTACTGATGTTGAGCCTACAGCAAGTGGAAATTACAACCTAACATTTCCTGACGCAAAAGCTCTTAAATCAATACTATATGGGAACGAATTAGCCGAGTTAGTTAGCATTCATAATCACATAAAATCCAAGTTTGCTAAAGAAATAAACGAGCGAGAAATTTACGAAAACATCGACAAATACGTATCACTAATAGCTAATGGGGCTAAGGTCGGTTCAAATTTTTTATCGCATATGCCATCCTCGATTGTGGCAGTGATAACAGAAGCTTTGGCGATGGTTCTCGTGATTTTAAGGACTTCCCAGCCAGCGCTTTATCAAGATTGTTTGGAGAATCTCCTCTCGATACAGCCCATAGTATTGAACGATTCATCCTATATCGAGGATGCGTCAAATTCTATCAGCAACTCACTAAGCGATAACACAACATCAACAGATTAAGGGTAATATCTCAGGTCTTAATTATAATCTTTCAATCACTGGAGCGGGTCGAGTCGATCAGACTCTAGGACAGATCGCGCGTAAAGTTGCTAAAGCTGAAAAGGATAAACTAAAAGAAGCTGAAAGAGTAGCTAAACGCATAGCCGCGACTCAGATTAAAGAAGCTCAAAAAGCGCATGATTTAAAACAAAGATTAGCCGTAAAAGAACTCGCGGAAATAGCACGAACCGCAAAAGCTGGAGAAAGAGCAAGATCCAAAGCTGAGAGTGATGCTGCTAGACATGCGATAAGAGAAGCTGAGAGAGTTGCACGTGAACGAAAACGACTGGCTGAAAGAGCATCGCGAAACGAAATAGCTACTGCGAAAGCTACCGCTCGCGCAGTAGCTCGCGAGACAGAAAGCAAGCGTCGCCGTGGTCGTCATGTCGGCGGAGTTGTTAGCGGAGCAGTAGTAGGGTCTCTTGGTACAGCCGCTAGATTTGGCGCAGCTGGTGTTGCCTTAATGGGCGGAGCTTCGATTGCTAGTGGTGTCTCCAAGCGCTTAGCTACAGGCACGTTGGCGACCGGTTTAGCTAACAGAACTATGCTCACAGACACATCACGAACAAGACAACAAGTCAAAACCGATCTGCTAGGCACGTCGGAAAGAATTTCAAAAGATTCAGGCAGAGATCAGGGAGCAATTCTTGGCGGTATTGATCAGTTTTCTGAGATTTCCGGCGAAACTAAAGTAGGCGAAAATCTTATCAATTCACTAACTCGCATTGCCGATGCCGTAGGAGCGACGGATGATGATCTAACCGAGATGGGT
>Ga0163154_10006976_pt1 | contig 13640 bp, 13 predicted proteins | sample OliLakLV19MP9P1_FD_148649 | JGI IMG/M metagenome (GOLD analysis project Ga0163154, IMG submission 148649) | Freshwater microbial mat bacterial communities from Lake Vanda, McMurdo Dry Valleys, Antarctica - Oligotrophic Lake LV.19.MP9.P1 | ecosystem: Environmental > Aquatic > Freshwater > Lake >... | reverse complement strand
GCGCGGTTCAGCAATCAGCAGCCGCAGCAGCAGCGCCAGCACCAGCGCAATGCCCAAAATTTGCAGATTTTCCCGCTGAGATTGCCAGAAGGTGGGCGGCGGAGCGGGTGGAGTAGGCGGTATGGGCTTGGAGACTGGCTGTTCTGTGGGCATGGCGAGGCTATCTATGGCCGCAGGTCGCGGCGCTAAAGGGTCTTCCCATTCTCTCACGGCCTAGAAAGCGTAGAACTTTTCTGAGCGCACCTTCTGAATTTTGGCACCTAGCCCCAGCACAACCGCCTGAATTTCGGCACTGCGATCGCCCACCGCACAAATATCTACCTCAAAGCGCGGCAGGGTAAACGGCGCGAGATGTGGCAGGTGTCGCGCTAAGACCGTTTCGGGAGATTGCTCTATAGCTTCCAGGTAGCGGAAATTAGACCAGGTTTGCTGTAGCGATCGCCAATAGTCTCGGTAGGGCAACTGGTCGGGGGTTTCGGGGTTCGACTGCACCAGCCAGATCGGGTAAGCATAGTCGCGATCGCGCAGCCAGTCAATTTGGCTTTTGAGCGGCGCAATCCCTGATCCTTCGGCAATATAAAGCCGAGGCCGGGTTGGCAAATCGGCCAGTGTCATCAGCCCATAGGGTCCACGAACTGCAATCTCGGCTCCAACGGCTAGGTCTTGCAAATAGGCAGAACTCCAGCCCACCCGCGAAATGCACAGCTCCACTTCCGGGCACCAGGATGGGGATGACGCGATCGAATAAATTTTGCTGAACCGTCGCCCGTCTCGCTCAAACCGAGGCCACACCGATTGCCCTGGCAGGAAACTAAACTCTGGCTGATCCAACCATAGCCGCACTGACTTAATGGTGGGCGTGATAAAAACCGAAGACAATACCGTAGCCATGCTGTCCATCGGCTTAGATGGACGCAGCAGTTCCACTTTGCATTGTAAAAGCACCTGTGCATCGCAGGCGTGATAATTAGGACATTGCAAGGCAGGCATCCTGACTGATAAGAGACGGCGTTACGGAAAGGCACGTTCTTAATTACAGTTGCGGCACAGTGCCGGATTCTCACCGGGCTTTCCCTAAACACATGGAGACGTGATGACTCCGCGTACTCTGCTTGGGCTGGTTCCCCAAACAACCTGATTTAGCAGTTGCTAAATTGACTTTGGCATCTTAGCCTGAATTGGTAGGCTTTATAGGGGCGCTAGCTGGAATAGTTACAAGTCTTAAGCACCGCCCCAGACTGAGTAACACAACGATGAGCAATGGAGATATGAGTGATCCAGACGTGAGTGATGCAAATCAGTGGTACATCGTCAAACAAGCAGATGGACATTGTGACATTGTGCCGAGCCAGCAGCCAGCAGACGCCCCTCCAGCCGACACAGACCAGCCGCAAAGCCAATGGGGACCCTTTGACTCGCAATCAGAGGCGATCGCCCGTCGAGTGGGGTTAATTCGTGCCGGAAAGTGCCAGCCCGTTTAGGCTGACGCTCAGCGCCGTCTGACTTTACTTACCATCTTGCGAGAAAACCGCAGATTCACCTGCTGCTGCTCCGCCCAATCTTGCAAAATCCGGAAGAAAGTTTGGCGATCGGCAGTTTGCAGCACGGCGGTTTGATCAGCCGTTTCGATCACATAGGGGTAGCCGCCGCCCACAATCACCTCGCCGCGCACCCAGTCGAGCACCGTGTCTACAAGGCCATCTGCGTGCATCCAGTAGGGCATTTCGAGCCGAGCCGGGTAGGTGTCGCGGGTGGTTTTGAGGTAGGTGAAGGCGATTTTGTCGCACTGGTCTTCGTAGTCTTCTAGAATGTCTGCGCGCTGGCATTGGAACAGGGAGAGGCGATCGCCCCACTGCATGCCGACAGCGTTCAGCAGCTGCGCATCGTGAATGCTGTCCGATTTGGGTAGCTCAAACAGCGTTTGCAGCATCGTCGTCAAATCTTGGGCATAGGAGGTGTCGATATAGGCCACCAGCGGCACCCGATGGGTTTCGCTGGCGCGCAGCAGCCGCACTAGGCACTTAATGTAAAACTCGCGTACCTCTGGCTCAAACCCACGGGCGAAGGTGGCCACCAGCGAGCCGTCTAGAAACACCAAATGCCGGGTGGAATTAGAATTGGCGGCGATATATTCCACCAGCCGCTCCGTTTCCATTTGGAATCGGCGCATATTGACGCGGCGATCGACGGGTTCGCCGCTGTTGCCTGCTCGTAAATCTTGCGGGGTCATAATATCGACGGCCACGTCTTTTTCGTAGCTGCCGCCCGGTTGGTGCGGGTTTTCAAACCAGCCAATTTGCACCAGCGCCACCGGAATCGACAGGTCTTTGCCGGGATAGATCTGAGAGCCGTCTACCGCAAATGTGGTAATCCCCGTCAGGCGATCGCGCACCCATTCCAGGCTTTGCTCCCGGCTCTGCCACTCCAGCTCAAATGGCATAATGCCCTGGGTTGTATCGGGCAGCGGTTCCAGCGGGCGTGCTCCCAGCGCCACAGGATGCTTGGCTAAGAGGTGCGATCGCTCCGCCTCTGACAGGTTGACAAACTGGGTGAGTGCCTCCCGGTATTGCTGCAACCGCTGCAATGCCTTGACGTCAAATTGGGTGAAATCGTCGCGTTTAGAATTCAGCAGATCGACGATTTGAGACGGTTTCAGGGTCATGTCATCCAGCGTTAAAGGGTTCCGTTGTGCCCAAAACTTGGAGCACTTTAGCCATATCGTCTAACTTTCCGACAATCCGCCGCACCGGGCGCGGCCAAACCCGCACTAGAGTTGGCGTGGCTGCAACTTGATCCAACTCTGCCTGCTCCGGATTTTTGTAGATGTCGATCACCTTCAGCGTATAGGGCGTTTGCATTGAGGTGTTAAGCAAATGATGCAGGTTCTGCAAAATCTGCTCTGTCGCTGCCGTATGGCCCGAGACATACAGCCGCAGCACATAGCCCTGAGCTGTTTGCTCAGCGGTTGGCGGCAGTTCTACCAGCGGCTGTGGCTCTGGCAAGCTTAAACCAGCACCATCTAGCCGCATCACCAAGTCGTGCTCTTGCCACAGTTGCGGAAACAGATGTTGATAGGTGGAGAGCATCAGCGGGTCACACAAGCCTTCAGGCGGGGCGATCGCCTGCCAATGCAGCGTGCCAATCCCAAAAACGGCATTCAGTACCGCTTGATGTCGCATCACAAACGGGTAGGCTTCAGCCACCGTATGGATTTGCTGAGTCTGGGGATCACGCCAGCGATCGACCGTTGCCGTATAGCACGGTACCAAAAAGTGGGGCGGTTCTGCCAGGGTCAGCATCTCTTGCAGCACAATGCAAAGCTGCAAATGCCAACGGTTCTGCTTCTGGGGATCAATGCAATAAATTAGGTCTCCACCCGGTGTAAATAGGGCAATCCCCTTAAATAACTCGGGTATCTGAGCATTGGAGGCAAAGTTAGAACCGTGGCCTATCACCTGTACCGCTTCCCTAATCTGGAAGCCCTAAGAAATGAATGAGTTTTAAGTTCCAAGTTTTGAGTTAGATGGTCTAACTCAAAACTCAAAACTCAACAGTTAAACCTCGTCTAATCCCGATTCCTAGCCCTGTCCGCCTTAAATCCGACCCCGTAAGATCTGAGCCATTTCGTTGGTCTTGGGCGACATTTCTAGGGCGGTTTCTTCGGTAATCCGTCCGGCTTCATACAGTTTGTACAAGGCTTGGTTCATCGTACACATGCCGTCGAAGGTGCAGCGGGGGATCAGGGCTTCCACTTCGTCTAAGTCGCCTTTGCGGATGTAGTCCCGAATGGCGTCTGTGTTGATCAAAATGTCATGGAAGGCGGCACGTTTGCCGTCGGTAGTCCGGCACAGCCCTTGAGAAACCACGGCCACCAACGATTCGGCGATCGCCAATCGCATCGGATCTTGCTGCTCCGGTTCAAACAATCCCAAAATCCGCTCAATCGTCTTCACGGCACTATTGGTGTGCAGCGTCCCCATCACCAAGTGACCCGTTTGAGCCGCCTTGAGCGCCGTATTCACGGTTTCTTTGTCCCGCATTTCACCAATTAGAATCACATCCGGGTCTTCCCGCAGCGATGCCTTCAGGGCTGCATCGAATTTGAGCGTATGAATGCCCACTTCTCGTTGCTTAATCAGCGCCTTCTGACTTTTGTGCACAAATTCAATCGGGTCTTCAATCGTGACGATGTGCCGTGGCATCTCCTTGTTCATGTAGTCGATCATGGCGGCCATCGTCGTCGATTTCCCAGAGCCAGTCGGGCCTGTGATCAAAATCAAACCCTTGTGGTAGTGGCAAAGCTCCTTAAACACCTGCGGCAGATTCAACTGCTCAATCGTCAAGATTTTGAGTGGAATTAGCCGCATCACCATAGAAGGCCCGTAGAGCGTATCAAAAATATTGATCCGCACTCGGGCAAATTCGTACTGGTTAGCACCGTCAAAATCTAGCGTGTCTTTAAACCGCTGAATCTCAGCATCGGACAGAATTTCTTGCAGCCAGCTAAAGAAAGTGTCTGAGTCCGTCACTGGATAGTCAGTCGTTTCAATTTCGCCCCGGTTGCGGAAACGAGGAATTTCGGCCACACCCAAATGAACATCAGAAAACCCTTTATCGTAAGCTTCTTTTACCAACTGCTCTAGCGTTGGCTGACCGGGGCTGGCTTTACTCCGTCCAGCTTGGGGCGGTGGTGGAGCAGCGGGTCGATGCCCTGCTGGGGGTGCCGATGGCATCGGGGGTGGCTTCACTACCGCCGTATTCATTCCCGATAACGATGAATTTCCTGCTGTTGCCGGAGTGGGGTTGATTCGCGTAGCCGAGGTATTGGGCGCAGGCTGTGACGATATCTGCTGAGTCATCTGCCCCATGTCTGGGGTAGATGGGGCACCCGCCATTCTGCCGGGTGGCGGTGGCGGTGGCGTGCGGGGCATGGATGGGGGGGTACTGTTGGGGCGTTGTGCGTCTGTCATAATGCCACTTCTTGCAAAAAGTCAGGATTTGGAAGGTTTTCAGAATTCACGCAGTACGGCTGAGGGGTAATGCCTCTCAGCATACTCACAAAACTTACAGGCTCCCACTGTACTTGTAGAGAATTCCCAAAATTGGCAACGAGCCGATCATGCTTGGCCTTGGATCGACAGGTGCGATCAGGGTAAACGTAGAGATTTCTAAATAAATCTTCCAATGGTGTAGTAAAACCAGCAATAATTTTAATTCTCTAATTGCATTAGATTGAAAAGAGAAACTAGCCTTTACTGCAAGACTTAAAAGGTATTTTTATGCACCTGAGTGAAGTCACCCATCCAAACCAGCTCCACGGTCTTTCAATTCATCAACTTCAGCAAATTGCTCGCCAAATTCGGGAAAAGCATTTGCAGACTGTGGCGACTAGCGGTGGGCATTTGGGTCCTGGTCTGGGTGTAGTGGAATTGACATTAGCCCTCTACCAAACCCTGGATCTCGATCGCGACAAAGTAGTCTGGGACGTGGGGCACCAAGCCTATCCCCACAAACTGATTACAGGACGATATGACCGCTTCGATACATTGCGCCAAAGGCATGGTGTCGCTGGCTACCTGAAGCGGTGCGAGAGTAAGTTTGACCATTTTGGTGCTGGGCATGCGTCTACTAGCATTTCGGCGGCGCTGGGGATGGCGCTGGCGCGGGAGCAAAAGGGCGAGAAGTTTAAGACGGTGGCGGTCATTGGGGATGGGGCACTCACGGGTGGCATGGCGCTAGAGGCGATTAACCACGCGGGTCATCTGCCTCGGACGAATCTGCTGGTGGTGCTGAACGATAACGAGATGTCGATTTCGCCCAACGTGGGCGCAATTCCTCGATACCTGAATAAAATGCGCCTCAGCCCACCCATGCAATTTCTCACCGACAATCTGGAGGAGCAGGTGAAGCATTTGCCGTTTGTGGGCGACTCGCTGACGCCTGAGCTACATCGGATTAAGGAAGGGATGAAACGGCTGGCGGTGCCCAAGGTAGGCGCAGTGTTTGAAGAACTCGGCTTTACCTATATGGGACCGGTTGATGGCCACAATTTGGAGGAGCTGATTCTTACCTTTAACCAGGCGCACAAGCTGCCAGGGCCAGTGCTGGTGCATGTGGCCACCACGAAGGGGAAGGGGTATGCGATCGCCGAAAATGATCAGGTGGGCTACCATGCACAGAACCCGTTTGACCTGACCACGGGCAAAGCCAAACCCTCCAACAAGCCCAAACCGCCCGACTACGCCAAGGTATTTGCTCACACCCTGGTACGCCTTGCCGAAAACAATCCCAATATCATGGGGATCACGGCGGCCATGGCCACTGGAACCGGGCTAGACAAACTTCAGCAAAAACTGCCCAAGCAATACATTGATGTCGGCATTGCCGAACAGCACGCCGTTACCATGGCTGCTGGTCTGGCCTGTGAAGGCATCCGCCCCGTCGTCGTCATTTACTCCACCTTTTTGCAGCGCGCCTTCGACCAGATTGTGCACGACGTCTGCGTCCAAAACCTACCCGTCTTTTTCTGTTTAGACCGAGCGGGCATAGTTGGAGCCGATGGCCCTACCCACCAGGGGTTGTATGACATTGCCTACCTGCGCTGCATTCCCAATATGGTGCTGATGGCTCCCAAAGACGAAGCCGAACTCCAGCGGATGATTGTCACCGGAGTCAACTACACAGACGGCCCGATCGCCCTACGCTATCCGCGCGGCAGTGGTCATGGTGTGCCGCTGATGGAAGAGGGCTGGGAGCCGCTACCGATTGGGAAAGCCGAGATCTTGCGGCAGGGCGATGACCTGCTGCTGCTGGGCTATGGCACGATGGTTTACCCGGCGATGCAGGCGGCAGAAATCCTTGGAGAGCATGGGATTGAAGCCACGGTGATCAATGCTCGCTTTGCCAAGCCGCTAGATACAGAGCTGATCATTCCACTGGCGCGGCAAGTGCGTCGGGTCGTGACCTTAGAAGAAGGCTGTCTCATGGGTGGCTTTGGCTCTGCGGTGGCAGAATCATTGCTGGACGCTGGCGTAGCCGTGCCCATAACTCGGATCGGCGTGCCCGATATCTTAGTTGATCACGCTAAGCCAGACGAGTCGATGACTGCACTGGGTCTAACCGGGCCACAGATTGCCGATCGCATTCTCAAAACCATGGTGCCTCAGCCCGCTCTGGTGAGCTGACCTGCAAAGCGTGAATTATTTCCCGGCTATCCTAGGAAATAATTCACGCCTTTGGGGGCATTCGTTTCAGAGCACTGATCGAAAAAGCACTGTTAGAGTGTGATACCCTGGTTAAGCTTAAAGAACGTGCAGGATATAATATCACTGACGTTCTTTTAATGCGGGCATAGTTTAGTGGTAAAACTACAGCCTTCCAAGCTGTTGATGCGGGTTCGATTCCCGCTGCCCGCTTATTGTTTTAGATTTAACTCACTTTAGATTTAACCCACGGCACCCCAACAGTCATGGTTAAAACTCCACCGCAGCAGTCGCTATCAATTCCCCCGTTAGAAAGTGGCGATCGCCTGACTAGACACGAATTTGAGCGCCGCTACAATGGCATGCTTCAGCTCAGAAAAGCCGAATTAATTGAAGGAGTCGTTTACTACATGGCTGCTGCCCTGCGTTTCCGAAGTCATGGGCAACCTCACGGATTTCTGGTGACTTGGCTAGGTGTTTACGGCAGCTCAACAGTCGGTGTGGAGCTAGGCATTGAACCGAGTGTTCGTCTAGATTTGGATAACGAACCTCAGCCGGATGCCGTGCTGCTGATTGAGGCGGCGGCAGGGGGGCGATCGCATCTGAGCGTCGATGATTATGTGGAAGGGGCACCAGAGTTGGTGGCCGAAATTGCGGCCAGCAGTGCGGCGATTGATTTAGGTGATAAAAAGCGAGCCTATCGGCGCAATGGCATCCAGGAATATATCGTTTGGCAAGTTTTTGACCAAAAATTAGACTGGTTTTATTTGCAAGATGGCGAGTATTTATCGCTCCCCGTGGATGCCGATGGCATCATCAGAAGTCGGGTGTTTCCGGGCTTGTGGTTGGCTGTAGATCACCTGTTGAGTGGGAATATGACGCAGGTATTGGCAGTCGTGCAGATGGGGTTGGCTGCGCCCGACCATGCCCAGTTTGTGCAACAGCTATCGGATGCAGCCGGGTAGCTGGCGCAGTTGCAGATGGGGCGTTGGCTTGCCTGCCCAGAGCGCGATCGCCTTCACTCCCTCCGAACTGACGCTATCTGGAACGTTTCAGCGGGGACGTTTGCTAGACTGAGGAGACTGACGCATGACTCTACAGTGTGGCCAGACTGTTGCCAATATTGTTGCCAGCCCTTCGCCTAGGACGCCGCTGATGAGACTTTCTGCTTTACCCGATCTGTTACTCACTTCTAAGCAATTGCCGACTCTAAACTACGTGGCAACACGCGATCGCTTTGACGAAAGCTGGGAAGCGCCGCTATCGACCCTGTTGGGGTTAGGGCGCGCCGCCGGAGCCGATTTTGTTGAAATTTTTCTAGAGCGCGTCAATTACATTAACTGTTTGGCAGAAGACGATACCATTACCAGCATCTCACCAGCTCTGACTACAGGTGCTGGGGTGCGGGTGTTTCAGGGCAAGGGTGATTGCTATGTCAGCACCAATGACCTGTCTTTTGCAGGACTGAAATTGGCCTTAGAAAAGGCATTGTCGATTTTGGGACTGCAACTGCCGACCGCCAACGCCTTCATTCCCGAAATCAACCTGGAACTGCTGCGCGACTACGCCACCAAGCGGGGCAAAGATAGCTGGCTGGCAGACTGTAGCTCGATTCGGGAAATGGGCGAAATTTTATTAGATGCCAATGCCCGCCTCAATGCCAAAGCCAGCCACGCCCAATCTCGTCGCGCCAGCTACTTCCGCGATTGGCAAGAGGTGCTGGTGGCAGCTAGCGATGGCACGTTTGCCCGCGATATTCGCCTCACTCAATCTGCGGGATATAGTCTGCTGTGCGCCGATGGGGCCAATCGATCTTCGATTGGACAGCGCTTGGGCAGCACGGGCAAGCCCGATTTCTTGCGCGCCTGGGATTTTGACACGACGGCAGAAGGCGTGGCCGAGTCTGCCGGGAAAATGCTCTATGCCGACTATGTGGAGTCGGGCAGCTACCCAGTGATCATGGCGAATGAGTTTGGCGGGGTGATTTTTCACGAAGCCTGCGGTCATCTGCTAGAAACGACCCAAATTGAGCGCAAAACGACGCCATTTATTGATAAGAAAGGGCAAAAAATTGCCCACGAAGCGTTGACGGCCTGGGACGAAGGGCTATCTCCCGATGCCTTTGGCACCATCGACATGGATGATGAAGGGATGCCCGCCCAGCGGACGCTGCTGATTGAAAATGGCATCCTTAAAAACTTCCTGGCCGACCGGGCAGGTTCCATGCGCACAGGCCATCCGCGCACGGGCAGCGGTCGTCGTCAAAGCTATGCCTACGCTGCCGCCAGCCGGATGCGCAATACCTACATTGCCCCTGGAAACTACGAGCTAGACGAGCTGTTTGGCTCAATTGACAAGGGCATTTATTGCAAGAAAATGGGTGGCGGTAGCGTTGGGGCTACGGGGCAGTTCAACTTTGCAGTCGATGAAGCTTACCTGATTGAAAATGGCAAGCTGACCAAGCCACTCAAGGGCGCAACCCTGATTGGCGAAGCCACAGAAATCATGGACAAGATTTCCATGTGCTCGAAGGATCTGGGACTCGCCGCTGGCTTCTGTGGCTCGGTGAGCGGCAGCATTTATGTCACCGTTGGCCAGCCCCATCTGAAGGTCGATTCCATTACGGTCGGTGGCCGATCGGGGAGTTAGGCCGATGTCTTCGATTTCAAAAGCTGAAGCGAAAGCGCTACTAGAGCGAGCCATCTTTGAGGAATCGCCTCCCCGAGAATGGGTAGAAGATGTGTGGGGCTTGAGTCCGATGTTGGGCGACAGTGCCGCCAAACTTTTGGAGGCATTTGAAACCCTCGTGGAGGCTTGCCCGGAGGAGCGATTAGAGGCTCTCTTGCATAACTTGTATCGCGATCGCGTCTCCTAACCAGTGTCTTGGTTATAGGCATATGAGGGCAGGTTTGGCCAGTCTTGGGTTGAGTTACATCAGCGATCTACAAAACCTGCCCCTACCCAGTTGCCTTGACCGCCATTGAATTGGGTTGAAATTTTTCAAATATTGCTCAAGTAATTCCTTTAATTCCTTGGAACCCAGCACCTATGCCAACCTCTATTACCGATCTAGCAACACAAGCTGAAGCGGCAGCCCAGCGGCTTAGCATTGCAAAATACGACATCTACGGCGCGTCGGTGGATGAAACCAGCGTTCAAGTCGATCATGGTGAACCCAAGCAGGTAAAGGCATCCCAACGCTCTAGCGTGACGGTGCGCGTGTGGAATGGTGACGGCACCATCGGCATTACCTCTACCACCGACATCGACCCGGTTGGCCTAGAGCTAGCGCTAAAAACGGCTTACGACGCCAGCTTTTTTGGCGCAAAAGAAAACATTCCTGACTTTAGCCCTGAAGCCACGGCACCGCTGAGCGGAGAGCTAGACGACAAAGCCGCTCCAGCCGAAGTATCTGCTTTGATTGAGCGATTAATCGGTGCAGAAAAAGAGCTGATGGCCGCCCATCCCGCGATCGCCTCTGTCCCCTACAACGGCATGGCGCAGCGTGAACTCGATCGCTTCTACCTCAACAGCGCTGGGGCGATGCGCCGCGAAGGGCGATCGGTGGCCTCAATTTACCTGTATAGCAAAACCGAGCAAGAGGGACGCAAACCGCGCAGTGCTGGGGCATTCAAAGTCAGCCGTAGCTTTGGCGATTTGGATGTAGACGGCTGCCTCAAAGAAGCAGCGGAGAAGACCATCAGCCATCTGAACTACGAAAAGATCAAATCGGGTCAGTATCGTGTCGTGTTTTCACCCGATGCCTTTTTGAGCCTGATGGGGGCTTTCTCCAATCTGTTCAATGCCCAAAGCATTTTGGATAAGCAAAGCCTTTCGACCCCAGAGTCGTTGGGAGAGGCGATCGCCTCCCCCTTGCTTTGTCTGTGCGACGACGCCCTGCATCCCGAAAACGTCGGCAGCGAAACCTTTGACGGCGAAGGCACCCCCACCCGCCGCATTACCCTGATTGACAAAGGCATCCTGACCAACTTCTTGCACAGCGCTGGCACCGCCAAGCGGATGAATGCCCAGCCCACAGGGCACGCCAACATGGGCGCAAAAGTCACCGTTGGACGGCACTTCTATCACGCCTTCCCCGGTGCGCCCGCTGCCCAAACCTACAGCTTGGACGAGGCCGATAACGTGATTTTGATTGACGACCTGCAAGCCCTCCATGCTGGGGTGCAGTCGCTGCAAGGTTCCTTCTCGCTGCCCTTCGATGGCTGGCTAATCAAAGACGGCAAACGCACCAGTATTGAAGCGGCTACAGTCGCCGGAGATATTCGTGACCTACTCCAGTCTATTATCTATGTAGAAAAGGATCTGGAACTGACGGGAAGCGGCGTTAGCCCCCGAGTCTGGGTGGAAGGACTGTCGATTACGGGTGAGTGAGAAAGCAGCGTGAGCAATTTGAGGCGGCGATCGGGGCAATGGGAGATAGCAGTGCGGTTGCTGAGTCTAACAGGCGGAACCTTTTTGGCTGCGGTCGTGCTGCTACCCAGCAGTGCTCAAACTCCACCGTCGCCTGAGATTTTACCGTCGCCTGAGGTTTCATTGCCCCCTGAGGTTTCACCATCCCCTGAGGTTTTACCGTCCCCTCAACCGCCACGTCAAGACCCTTTGCGCCCTCCGGCCACTGAACTGCCCGAAGTGGCTACCGAGCTGACGCTCACTCTAGATCAGGTCAGCTTTGATGCTAGCGATTTAACCGATCGCGTCCAAGGCATGGTCAAAACCGCCACTGCCTACGATGTGGAATCGCCTCCCTATCTCAACGGGGCACCCACCCACCTCCAGTTCACCTTTCGCAATCCGGTTACCGATCTGTTTGCCAACTCGTATCCATCGGTGGGGCGGCTTTATGTCTACCCAGTCGGCGGCTTGCGGAGCCTGTATGCTGGCTATCGGCAAGAAATGCGCGATGTCAACCTGCTGTTAGGGCGATTGCGATCGCTGATCATTCAGCGCCCCTACTACATTAGTAGTCCGGTGACGATTTTACCGACCCTAGAAGCGACACAGGTGTTGCGATCGCAGGTTAGCTATCTCAACTTCCACAGCGGTTCGGGGATTCGGTTTCTGACGACCTATAACCAAGATGCTAGCCCCATCGCCCGCTCCAACTTGTTCTATACATTTCAGGGCATGAGCACCGACGGCAGGTATTACATCTCCTTCTATCACCCGATTTTGAGCGGGGTACTGCCAGAAACGGTCGCCAATTTGGTCACCCCAGACAATTACGACGCCTTTGTTGCGAACTACGCAGACTATATCCAGCGCACCACCCAGCAGATCAATATGCAAGAGTCGGCGAGTTTTGCTCCGACGCTGACTCAGCTAGATACGATGGTGCGATCGCTCAGAATTAACCCAGAGCAGAGGGCGAACGACCGTTAGCCCCTACTCAGAGGGTTGGGGCGGTGGCTGACCTGCGCAGAGCGCGGATCGCCAATCAATCCCGAGGCAATCGGGATCATTTCAGCGGGCACCAGAGCACCTTATCCCTCGTGGCGCTGTAGGTTTCCTTTAGCCCTTGGCACAAACCGGGCGATCGCCTGTGCAAGTGTATAGAACCGCAGTTGAATTCTAATTCGTTTCAAATTTACGCGCGACCATTGCGATCGATGCAGGTGTACTGTCCAAAATCGGGACGAGCAGAGCAAGTGCCTGTGCAGTATGAGCCAACGCTATGAGCCATAATAGATAAATGCGTTTTTTTGTTCTGAATAATTCCCATGAGTAGTTCTGTCGAGTGGACGCCAGAAGCCGAAGCGCGTCTCAAAGAAATTCCCTTTTTTGTTCGACCTGCGGCGCGCAAAAAAATTGAGAAATTTGCCCAAGAGGCGGGCACGCTGCTCATCACCCCCGAAGTGTATGACGCGGCCAAGAAAAAGTTTGGCTCCTCTTAACTGGGGTGGCGCGTCCAACTCCCTATTTCCCACTCTCATCCTTCATCCCCAGGTTTTTCTCATGCCCGATTGGCTCGAACATAGTGTTCAAGTAGAAGTTGAAACTCCCATTCAGGTGGTGTGGGGGCTGTGGTCTGACCTAGAGCAGATGCCCCGCTGGATGAAGTGGATTGACTCGGTGAAGGTGCTAGAAGACGACCCAGAACTGTCGCGCTGGAAGCTAGCATCTGGTGGGTTTGAGTTTAGCTGGCTGTCGCGGATTACGAAGCTGGTGCCCGACCAAATTATGCAGTGGGAATCGGTGACGGGGTTGTCGAACCGAGGCGCGATCCGGTTCTATGACCGAGGCGATCGCAGTATCGTCAAACTCACAGTGGCCTATGCCATTCCCGGCGTCTTGGGCAAGCTGATGGACAATCCATTTTTGGGGCGGATTGTGGAATCGACGCTGCAAGCTGACATGGATCGGTTTAAGGAGTATGCCTTGAATAGCGTCAAGAGCCAGGAATCGGCCAACAGTTAGGGT
>Ga0163154_10006971_pt1 | contig 13643 bp, 13 predicted proteins | sample OliLakLV19MP9P1_FD_148649 | JGI IMG/M metagenome (GOLD analysis project Ga0163154, IMG submission 148649) | Freshwater microbial mat bacterial communities from Lake Vanda, McMurdo Dry Valleys, Antarctica - Oligotrophic Lake LV.19.MP9.P1 | ecosystem: Environmental > Aquatic > Freshwater > Lake >... | reverse complement strand
GTGGGCGTAGTAATACTGCTAAGCCGGCTCATGACATAGACCGCACGATTGCCCTCCGGGGCGATCAAAAACCCGCCCGCTTGAGTGAAGCCCGGATACACCAATGCCGGGATCACGGTGTTGGTTTGGGTGGCAAGATACTGGGCGTGGAGGTCAAACCCGTCCGTCGATAACGCCAAGCGCAAAAACCACCCGCCGCCAAAGCCCGCCCCACAAAAACAACCCGGCTCATTGGGCAGGGTGCTGGCAATGCCCGTCAAGAGTGGGATTGCGAATAACCCCGCATATTGCCGAAGGGGGGTGATGTCGCCAATGGTATCGGGTTGATAATCCATGAAAAGCGTCCTGCCATCTTCGCTAGTGGCGACTGGAAAAGCCCGAATCCCACTGCGCGGACCGTCTCTAAAGAGGACGACCGAATTGCTGCCATCCGTGTTCGCCATCCATGTTTCGGTCAAGAGCGCGTCCGTACTGCCGGTGACGTTCGTCCAGAAGATACGGTCGCCGCTCACCAACCAATCGATGCGCCGCGTTTGGGGTGTGGGTTGGATAAACGGATGATCTTGTAGGCTGCCCTCTGGATAAGCAAGCTTGACCCGCCGACTATCCTGATCGAAGAACATGACTCCATTATCCATGATCGTGAATTGCGCGCCAATGAGCGCCAAACGCCGCTCTTCGCCGGTGAGCAAATCGATAAAAATCAAATTGACTCGTCCGTCCTCGCGCTGCCCTAAAAACACTTGCGTCGGATGGCGGTTCCCCTGATCTTGAGCGTTGATCCCGCCTATGGATAATGATAATCCGACCATGAGGACGATTAGTAATTTGTTCAGGAGTCGTAAAGCAGGACGGCACACGGATGAACGGCAAAATAAGGGCATCGATAGGTTGCTCGCTAAAGAGTGGATATCACTTCCCTGCATTATATGTCGGATGGGCGTTTGAGGATACTTTGGGGGACGAGCGGGCAGGGCTGTTGCAAAGTCCTGTGTGAAACAATGTCAGTGGATTACGAAAGCACATCCCCACCCTAAATCCCTCCCCATTTCATAGGGAGGGACTTCAAAAAATACTTTACTCCCCTCAGCATGGAATGGGGAGAGGCTTGGGGGTGGGGATTATAACCGCTTGACCAGTATCCCAATTTGTCCTCTTTCGACTTTGCAACAGCCCTGGACGAGCGGGGGTGTCACCAAGGCACAACGAGGAAATGATACAAAGATCGGCGTAGTAGTACGCCAATGTCACATTAGAAATCCGTTCGATGATTCTCGCCATAGGGACACCCAATGGGGCGTCCGGTTTGGAGAATGATATAGCGGACGCGCCGTTGCGCGTCCCTACGGTTGTCGTGTTTTTTATAACATGCGTGTAATCTGACATTGGCGTAGATGCTGTTGGCGAGCCTAAAGACAGAAACGGCATTCCCCAATCCCGACCCGGATGCTTATAATCCTGATATTCTGATTCCTAGTGCAAAGGAGAGTGGCTATGCAGTTGGCGCTCAATTATTCCCCGCAAGCGGTGGACGCTCTACGTGCCGACGCCATCGCGATTGATGTGTTTAAGTGCCCGCCATGGGATGATTTATCAGCACAGGCGCGGGTCTGGAAACCGATTTACATCCATTTCCCGCTGCGCGTGACCCAACTCGGCTCGGTGAATTGGGATGATATCGAAAGATGGCTTGGCAAAACCGATACCCACCTCATCAACATCCATCTCGGGTTATATGAAAAAGACATGCCCACCCTGATTGATGAACCAGAGGCAGTGGCGCGGGAACGGGTGATCGCCCAGTTTGTGACGGATTTAGAACTCTTGGCGAGTCGGTTTGGGGCGGAGCGTGTGGTCGCCGAAAATGTGCCCTTTGGACGCCGAACGCTCGAAAAAACCATGTTGCGCCCTTGCATCGAACCGGAGATCATCACCCAAGCACTGACGACGACCGGCTGCGGGCTGTTGCTCGATATCGCCCACGCCACGATCACCGCCCACTCGTTGGGGGTCGCCCCGCTGGACTATATGCGCGCCCTGCCCTTGGCGCGCACCAAAGAGGTGCATATTGCGGGGGTACGTGATTTAGGGGAAGGCTTGCGCGATCATTTAGCGTTGACCGAGGCTGATATGGTGACCATGACCGAGACCTTTGCCTTGTTGTTACAACACGGTGCCGACTTGCACATGGTCGCCAGCGAATACGGGGGCATCACCTCGTCGTTTGATTGGCGTAGCGAATACGGCGTGATCATCACTGATACCCCTAAGATCGCGGCAGTGGTGAACGATTTTAGGGCGCGCAAAAACGGTGGCAGGGCATCCACCGACAGCTAAGCGCGCCTGTGGATGTCGTCGATTTAGGGCAGGTTGATGATCGACTCCAGCGTTTTCAACAGCGTTTGGCGATTAGTCGGGATTAGGGGTTGGTGCGCCAGAGTCCATACCTCCTCGGCGATGTCATACACCGCATTGGCACGCGCCAGCCGCCGCGCATTGTCGGCACGGGCTTGGAGCGCTTCTTTGCCTTCTGCCAACCACGATTCGGCGGCATCGGCAACCTCGCGCGGGCTAGGGGCAAAAATGCCGGCGTGGTTATCAACGACATAATCGACATTGCCCGTCTCTTGACCGGGGATGGCGTCAAACAAGATGAGGGGCAAACCGCTGATGCAGGCTTCGCAAATGGTGGCGGGTCCGGCTTTGCTGACCATGATATCGGCGGCGGTCATCATACTGGGCATGTCTTTGACGAAACCGTATATGTGCGTCGGCTGGTTCCATGTCGCTGCTTGCAATTTTTCTTGCAAAACGCTGTTGCGTCCGGCGATGATCACCAGTTGGCATTTTAAGTTGCGGGCATTGAGCGCGCGCGCGGTCTTGTACAACGGACCCATGCCGTCGCCGCCGCCGACCATCAAGAAGGTGGGCAAGTCAGCATCCCAACCGAGCGCTGTCCGTGTTTCCTCGCGCGAGGCGGTGGGGGCGCTAAAACGGGGATGAACGGGTAAGCCCGTGATGCGCATGGCGCTGGGGTTGATGCCGGCTTGCAAACCGCGATCAAAAGCGGGTTGGGTGGGCACCAGTGTCCGTTCGATCCGTTTGTCATACCAAAACATATGAGTGGACACCAGATCCGTGACGACAGCGATAAAGGGGGGGCGCTGATCCGAGGTATTGGCGAAGGCTTCAAAGGCGGGGCGCGTCAATACCGAATGCACGCAAACCACAACATCAGCGGGATGTTCGCGCACCATGCGCTTCATGCGTTTTTCAGCCGTCACATACATGCCGCGCCCGATCATGATGGCGCGTCGTTTGGTGTTCGAGAGTTTATAGCCCATGCCCCATGAGGATTTGCTGTGGCTGATCAACCATGGGTAAAATTCGGGCATGTAATTAAAGGGGAAGGAGGAATAAGTCTTAAAGACATCCACCAGTTCAATCGTCATGTTATCCGCGCCGTAGCGTTGGCGCAGCGCTTCACCAATGGCATCGGCGGCGGCACGATGACCACCCCCAGTATCGGACATCAAAAACAGTATCCGTTTTTTCATCATTGCTCCTTAGAAAGCGTATCATCGTTCAAAAGCGGTGGGCTGGTGGTGATGCGCTGTTTCATCCGCTTCAACAGATCGCTACGCACAAGCATAACCCGTCTGTCGCATCCTACACAGCGCAATCCAATATCGGCTCCAATGCGATACACAACCCATTCCGTGCTGCCACACGGATGCGGTTTACGGAGGATCACCCGATCCCCGATTTGAAATTGGGGTGGGGTGGGCGCTGGTTTCGGATCGACAGTCTCATTCATTATTCAGAATCCATCTACACACGTTAAATAAACCCCCATGATATAATTTTGTTTCACGATCACTGCATGTAAGTGGGGTTATTGTGACACGCGCTGTGCTGAATTGCGACAAAGATGAAGCCTTTTGGGGCACATCAACAGCGTTGGGAGTGTATTTTGTCCAATCAATTTTCCTGTAAGCCGGAAATGGAGTAAGCCTTGCTGCTCTCTGATGGTCTTTCCCCAGAGATTCTACTTGCGAATTTGATCGCACTCGGTATCGGCATGACGTTTCACGAGTGGGCGCACAATTATGTCGGCTGGCGCATGGGCGACCCCGAACCCGCTCGTTTGGGGCGTTTGACCCTAAACCCCCTCGTTCACATCAACTGGATTGGCTGGTTGATGTTCGCGTTGATCGGCTTTGGTATCCTCGGCTCTGCCCCCATTTCGCCCTACCGGATGCCGCGCGAAAATCGACGGTGGCGGTGGTTTGCGGCAGTGGCGGCGGGTCCGGTCACCAACTTGATCATCGCCTGCGTGTTTGCCCTCATTATACGTCTGATGGGGTTGGATACCTTATTCGGGTTGCCAGATATTTTGAGGACGATCCTGTTGGCAATCGTCCAGTTCAATCTCCTGCTATTTTTCTTCAATTTGCTGCCCCTGTTCCCGATTGATGGCTGGCATCTGGTCTATTCGTTGCTGCCACCGACATTGGCAGTGGAGTGGGATAAACAGAAAAGCGTGACCCAGATCATCTTTTTTGGATTGCTGCTCTTGTCGTTTGTTCCCCTGCCGGGCATCCCCAATTTGTTCAGCATTTTAGTGGGTGAACCCACCTCACGGGTATTTTTGTTCCTGTTGGGCTTGGGGTAGCGCTGGTCATGATTCGGCGTATAGGGTACCGGATGGGGCAAGGGCTGCGGGCGACGTTTGCCTTTGCCCGCCCATTAGACAACGCGCTGGCGGCGGCAACCTTGTCTGCCGCCCAACTCGCGCTGTTTCAACGCTTACGCCGTGCCGAGCAATTGCATAGTCTCGCGGTATTGCGGGCGATCAGCGCGCAAACGGCGACGGTGCCTTCCGATTTGGCGGTTGCGGCGCTGCTGCATGATGTCGGCAAAGTCTGTTATCCGGTAACGGTGGTGCAAAAAACTTTTGCCGTCCTCCTGCGCACGCTTGCCCCCGCCCGTTACTTGCAATTGAGCAAAGGCGACCCCAAATCGCCTTTGGCGCGCCCCTTTGTGGTCTACGAGCGACACGCGGCATGGGGCGCAGAACTCGCACAGGCGACAGGCGTCAGCACGACCAGCGAATGGCTGATCGCCCATCATCAAGAGGTTGCCAGCCGCTGGCAGGGGCATCCCGCCCATGCTTTATTGGTGCGCTTGCAAGCGGCGGATGATACCAATTGACGCAACCAGACATGCTCTGCATCGTCGGTTGTATCGACTATTTTTGTGAAGGAGCAGGTCAAAATGCAAACGATTAATGTCGCCATCATCGGATTAAAGCGGATCGGCGGATCGGTGGGGCTAGCGTTGCAAAAATACAACAAGAGCAAAGAAGCACGACAGCGTTTTGTGATCACCGGCTATGACCCGGATGAGCGCGAGGCGCAAAAAGCGCGCACCAACGGCGCGGTTGACAACACCAGCCGCAGTTTAGCCGCTGCCCTGCGCGATAAAGAATTGGTCGTCATGGCGCTGTCGTTTCATGAAGTCGAGGCGGCGTATCAATTGGCAGCGCAAGACTTACGCAAGGGGACGGTCGTCCTTGATTTTTCGCCCTACAAGCAACCGTCGGTCGATTGGGCGGAGAAACTTTTCCCGAAAGAGACCTTTCTCGTCGGCATGACGCCTATCGTCAATGCGCGTTATCTCTTCGACGGGTTGGATACGCTGGAACACGCCGTTGATGATTATTTTTCCGGCGGCACGATCTTGCTGTCGCCCAATGCTGGATGCGATAAAGATGCCGTGCAGTTGGCGTCGGATTTCGCCCAAATCCTCGGTGCGTCGGTACGCTTTACCGACCCTGTTGAACACGACTCATGGGCGGTCTTGATGGAGGCGCTGCCGGCAGCCATCAGTTTGGCGGTCTTTAACACCATCCGTCATCAAGAACACTGGGATGATGTGCGGCGGGTGGGCAATCCCGCCTTTGGGCAGTTGACGCACCATCTCTTGGAAATGCACCCCGATGCCTTGCGCGATTTGCTGCTGCGTGACCGCGAACGTGTCGCGCGCCAACTCGACGGCGTGATCGATGCCTTGACGACGTTGCGCACCCTGTTGCTGGAAAACGACCGCGATGCCCTTGAAGCACTGTTGATCGATACCAATGATGATTACCTGCAATGGCTAGGACAACGCCGCAGTGGCGATTGGGACGGGCGCAAAACGGTCGAGCGCGAATCCAATTCGACAACGCTTATGAACGGTTTGTTTGGCAGCGCCCTCACCAAGCGCTTGAAACGCGGGCAAAGCGGCGACGACTAGGGAGGAGAGGGATTAGGGGTTGGGGGGTAGGGCTTACGCATGAAACGGATGAAACCTGTCAGACGGATGATAACAGGTCAGGATGGGTATGTAGGGGCATGATAGTTCATGCCCCTACCGAGGATAAACCCATTGTGTGTTTTTGTGACCCTTTGTGAATATCGAGTACCCTCTCGTGCATTGACCCCGGGGTTGGGGGGTAGCCTGTCACCCATGCACATAGGCGCTATCCTGAGGCGCGCATAGCCCTTCTTGCTTTTCCCTAATCCCCACCTCCTCTGCCCTAACCCCCAACCCCTTTAATCTGTTGTATACTTTAAGTTATCCTGTGTTGATCGTTATACTCTAATTTCAACACACTCTTGCGCGAGCCGGTCATGGGAAAATTGATAATGTTGACGGGACAAGACCCCAAAGCGATTCAACAACAGTACGAAACAACGAGTTACCTGAAAATTATGCAAGATACCCATGATCTTTATACGGTTCCTAATGTGAGCTTCCCCGAATGGGTTTTAGATCGGTGTGATTTTAAGGGGCAAGAACGAGTCTTGGATGTGGGGGCGGGGTCGGGACGATATTATAACGCCATCCAGACGCGCTTTCCAAACATTCAATATCACGCCCTCGATTTGTTCAGCAATATGCTAAAAGTCAATCACGCCGAACGCCGGATCGTCGCGGATGCCGTGCGTTTGCCGTTTGCCGACGCGAGTTTTGATAGGGTGATGGCAAACCACATGCTGTATCACTTGACCGATGTGGAAGTGGGTCTTACGGAAATGCGGCGGGTATTGAAGCCCGATGGTGTCTTGATTGCCGCCACCAACAGCGCGTTTTCGATGCCGCAATTTTCGGAATTGATGCGGCGGGGCATTTTGCTGCTCAGCAAACCCGGCACCCGTATGACGCAACTGCCCCCTGCGCCTCAAACCACTTTTGCACTCGAAAACGGCTCCGTGCAGATGGCGCGGCATTTTTACGCTGTCGTGCGCCACGACCTGCCGGGCGAATTGGTCTTCCCAGAACCAGAGCCAGCGCTCAATTATTTGCAGACATGGCGTTCGATGCGCGAACCCCAACTGCCGCCGGAAGTGTTATGGGATGATTTGATGCTGGTCATCCATGATCAGATCAACCGGATCATCCGCCACTTTGGGCATTTATCGGTCGAAAAAATCAGCGGCGTCTTGATCGGCACCCATAGCGGTGGTTTTATCCGCCAATACGAAGAGCTTCGTGGCAAGTTCCACGCCTAAAAACAAACGATCATTGCCCTTTTTATTCCGGCGTTTGGTCGCGTTTCCAGCGTTCCAATGCCGACCGCGCCGCAGGGGTATCGATGTGGATCAGTTTTTCGGCGGCATAATCACTGACGCGGCTATCGCCTGACCAGTGTTTGCGCTTGCTGACGAGCTGCGTCTCCCAATAAACGGCGGCATGATCGAGCGCATCGGCGGTGGCAATCGCGATCAGAGCGTCGGCGGCACCGTCGCATACCCGTTTGCGATAGGTGGGCATGTGGTCTTTGTCCTCTAGCTTGCCTACCAGTTTTTCGACCGCCAGCGGGCTGCCGATTTCGCCCAAGACCCATGTGGTGCGCACCCGCACATCGACATCGCCGGCATCCAACAATTGCAGCAGCGCGGGCACCGCGATAGTGCCCAGCGCCACGATCTTCGGTCCGGTATTAAAGCGGACACTGCGATCCGCGTGGCTCATGGCGCGCACCAGCGGCTCTAAGCCCACGTCCCCCATGTTGCCAAGCGCATCAACCGCCACTTTCCGCACCTCGGAGGTAAACCGTTGATCTGGCGAACTAGGGAACAAGATGCTCTCGATCAGCGGGATGCTATCGGGTGTGTTGAGCTTGCGCAACATGCGAATAGCGGCATTGCGGGTCTCGCTTTGGCGGCTGTGCAGCGATTCCGCAAGCGATCCGGTCGTCACGGGTGTGCGTTGATCGCGCACCGCTTGCAAGCCTTCGGCAAGGTCATCCCACGGACGATTTGAAGTGGTGAAATCAAGATGCTGCAAGCGCTCTAGGCGCGGGTGGAACTCGGTCTTTTTGCGCAAGATCGGGATCACTGGAATGTTGGCACCCAACGCGAACGCCCATTCATATGTGACATAGCGCGACTCGAAAGCGTTTGGCGTCATGATCAAAACCAGCGCGAATGACCCCCGCAAAGCGTCCTCAATATCCGTGCGCCAATCATCACCAGCCGGGGTTAATTCGTCGATCCAAATGGGGAGTTTGCGCCGCTCCAATTCGTGTTTGACGTTCTGGGCGAAATCAACATCATCATGGGAATACGAAATGAATACGTGCATCTCATTTTTTCCTGTCGCTGGCTTGGGTTAACATCCTCACAGGATTGTACATGGATTGGCAAAACTACAGAATGACGAATGCGCAAGATGAAACGAGTTCCCCCAAACTTTGGGGGCGTCCTGCCGTTGTCTTGCTGGCTTGAGGCGTTGAAATATTGCCGCCCCGCCCATCCTCCGCTATAATCGAATCGAGATTTAATTAAATCTGGTCTCACCCACCCTTCTTGAGGATGATTTTCTTTTGGCACGCAAACCCGCCGACCAATCTGTCCATCGTGACGATATCATCGCCGCCGCCGCTGATGTGCTGCGCCGTCGTGGATACGAAACGACGACCATGAGCGACATCGCCGCCGAGGTCAAAATGACCGCCGCCAGCCTGTATCACCATTTTCGCAACAAAGACTCCCTCCTGTTGGCGGTCTTAGAATTGGGCTTGGAGCTGGCGATCAGCCGCATCGAGCCGATTGCTTGTAGCGATGCCCCCGCCGATGACAAGTTGCGCGACATGATCCGCCAACATATCGTGGGGGTATGCAACAATACCGCCGTCGGTGCTGCGATGGTCTTTGAGATTCGCACCCTGATGAACGCCAAAGCCCCCACCAAGAACGCCACCCCCGAAGCCATCGCCAGCTATCATGAATTTGTCGATCAACGGGCAGCTTTTTTTGTGCGTCGCGATCACTTCGAGGAGTTATTCCGGCGGGTGGTGCAAAGCGGCATGGAAGCGGACGTATTTCGGGCGGTGGATGTGCCGATCTTCGTCAAGACCTTGTTGGGGGCGAACAACTGGGTGGGGGTATGGTATCGCCCTGATGGGCGGTTGAATGGGGAGGCGATTGCTGAACTGATCGAGGATTATTTCTTGATCAGCCTCTTAAAAAAAGTGTTGATCGACCACAAATAGCTATCCTATAGAAGCTAAAAGGAACCCTAGAAATGAAGTTATTAGAAGGCAAGGTCGCCATCATCACGGGTAGCGGGCGTGGGATTGGGGCAGCGGCGGCAAAATTGTTCGCGGCGCATGGGGCACATGTCATGGTCAGCGATATTGACCCCGTGCCTGCCAACGAGACCGTCGAAGCCATCATCGCGTTGGGCGGTTCGGCAAGCATGGTCGCGGCGGATGTGACCAAAGACGGTGACATTGAAGAGTTGATCGGGCAGACCGTCAACACCTTTGGCGGCATCGACATCTTGGTCAACAATGCCGGCTATACGTGGGACGGCATGATCCACAAGATGACTGATCCCCAGTGGGAGGCGATGCTGGCGATTCATCTGACCGCCCCGTTCAAGATCATCCGTGCGGCGATCCCGTACATGCGCGAAGTCGCCAAAGCCGAAATCGACGCGGGCGGCACGGCAAAAGCCCGCAAGATCGTCAACATCAGCAGCACCACCGGCACGCGCGGCAATATCGGGCAGGTCAATTATTCGGCGGCGAAGTCGGGCGTGATCGGCATGAGCAAGACGCTCGCCAAAGAATGGGGCGCGTTCAATATTCAAGTGAATGCCGTCGCTTTCGGCTTCATCGATACCCGTCTGACGCAATCCGACGCCGAAGGTGACTTCACCGAACGCGAAGGTCAAAAGGTCAAGCTGGGGATGCCCGACAAAGTGCGTGACAGCATCTTCAGCCAAATCCCGATGCGCCGCCCCGGCACCTCGGAAGAAGCGGCAGGGGCATTGTTGTTTTTTGCCAGCCCGCTCTCGAATTATGTCAGCGGTCAAGTGTTGGAGATCGCCGGCGGGTGGTAATGCCGTCGGGATGCGCTCTTTCTGTTTATTTTTTGAGTCCTTTTGGAGAATTTTGGCATGATTTCATTGAGTCCGTCGGAAGATCAGCAGCAGCTTATTGATGTGATGCGGCGCTTCGCCGTGAACGACCTGCAACCCGCCGCCCACGAATCGGATGAGCATGAGCGGGTCGCCGCTAACCTCATCACCACTGGTTGGGAACTGGGTTTGGTGCCCACCGCCATCCCCGAAGACTTCGGCGGTTTGGGCGAACTGAGCGCCGTCACGGGCGCGTTGGCGCTGGAAGAACTCGCTTATGGCGATCTCTCGGCAGCGCTCCAAATCATGACCCCGGCATTGTTCGCCTTCCCCGTGATCCTCTATGGCACGGCAGAACAACGGGAGCAGCATCTCCCCGCGTTCATGGAAGCGACGGCACCCGCCCGCACCGCTGCGTGGCTCGAACCGGGCGTCTTTTTTGACCCCAATCACTTAAAGACGACGGCAACGATTACGGGCGAGACGGTCACGATCACCGGTGAAAAGGCGTATGTGCCGCTGGGCGCGACGGCGGAACACCTGTTGGTCTATGCCCGCAACAGCGAGTCGGGCGAGACCGAAGCGTATATGGTGGCGACGGCTACCGCCGGCGTCGGCATCGGCGCGCGCGAAAAACTCATGGGTGTGCGTGCCTTGCCCACCTATCGCATCACCTTCAATGATGTGCAAGTCGGCGTCGCCAACAAACTCGGCGGGACGGTCGGCTGTGATGCTCACGTCCTGCTCAATCGCGCGCGCGTGGCGCTGGCGGCGATGGCAGTAGGGGTATCGCGTGCCGCCTTTGAATACGCCCGCGATTACGCTAAACAGCGCGTCCAGTTTGGCGTGCCTATCGCCCAAAAACAGGCGATTGCCTTCATGCTGGCGGAAATGGCTATCGAAGTGGATTCGGCGCGCTTGCTGGTGTGGGAAGCGGCGGCAAAATTAGACACCCTCAACGGGGACACCACCCGCGAAGCCTATCTCGCCTCGCAGTATGCCAACAAAGCCTCGATGTTCGTGACCGACAGCGCTGTGCAAACACTGGGCGGTTATGGCTTCATCCGTGAGTATCCGGTCGAACGGTTGCTGCGCAATGTGCGCGGTTTTGGCACCTTCGACGGTCTCGCGATCTTGTAGGCGGGGCGGGATGACGACACGAGATCACTTGATCGCAACCCCCTTTGCCGGCTGCCCGCCGGAGATCGGTCGGGCGTTGTGGGCGCTGCAAGAGACGCGCAAACGCACGCTGGCGATTTTGCAAGAAATTAAAGAGGTCGGGGCGGCGATATTGGTCGATTGGCGCAGCCCACACGAACGCCACAGCCTTGGTACCCTGCTCTATCACCTTGCGGCGGTGGAGGCAGATTGGCTCTATGTCGAAGTGTTGGAGATCGATTTCCCGCCGGAAATGCAGGTGTGGTTTCCCTTTGATATGCGTGATACCGATGGTCTGTTGACCACCGTGACCAAGCAAAGCCTCGGTCTGCATTTGCAACGCTTGGCGGCTGTGCGTGAAGCGCTGCTAGCGACCTTTAGCGCCATGCCCGCCGCTGATTTTGCGCGTCCGCGCGCCCTGCCCCGCTACGACGTGACCCCCGAATGGGTGGCCTTCCATTTGACCCAACACGAGGCGGAACATCGTACCGAGATCGCCTCTTTGCACAACCGCTTCAAGACCGAAAAATTTCAGACGACAGGGGAATAAGTGACGATGACGATTAATTTTGAAATTCCGGAAAATATCCTCCAACAGACCGAGATGGCGAAGATGGTGGCGGAATACGCTATGCGTCCGGTCAGCCGTGAATTAGACGAGAACGAACATACCCGCCCGACCGCTTTTGTCGAGCAGATGTGGCCCTTCATGCGCGATATGCAGAAGCGCAGTCTCGAAAAAATGATGGCAGCCACCGAGGGCAGCAAGAAGCGCGAAGGGCAAGGCACCGCCAATTTACGCTTGATGCTGATGGTGGAAACCTTGTCATGGGGCGACGCGGGCATTTATCTGTGCTTGCCCGGTGGCGCACTGGGCGGTGCCGCCATTGAAGCGGTGGGCACCAAAGAGCAGAAGCTCAAATACTTGGGGCGCTTTGCCGAAGGCGATCAAGCGGCATGGGGCGCAATGGCGATGACCGAACCGGGTGCCGGGTCGGACACCTCCTCGATCCAGACGACCGCCGTCTTTGATGACGAAACGCAAGAATGGATTTTGAACGGCGAGAAAATCTTCTGCACCAACGGCAAGCTGGCGTTGGAAGAATCGGACGGCTTGGTGGTGGTGTGGGCGACGATTGACCGCGACGCTGGACGCGCGGGAATGCGCCCCTTCATCGTCGAAGCGGGTACGGCGGGCGTCAAAGTGACCAAGACCGAGATCAAGCATGGCATCCGTGCCAGTGACACCGCCGCCATCGTCTTTGAGAACGCCCGCATTCCAGCGGACGCGATCTTGGGCAGCCCAGAAGTACAGCGTGGCGAAGGATCGGGCGGCTTCAAGGGCGCAATGGCGACCTTTGACGCCACCCGTCCGCTCGTGGCTGCCAGCGCGTTAGGCATTGGGCGCGCCTCGCTCGAATTTTTGGTGGCGAAGCTGAAAGAAAATGGCGTCGAAATCCCCTATGGTGTGCCCTATCACAAACTGACCGCCATTCAGCGCGATGTGTTGGAGATGGAAGCCGACTTGCGGGCGTGTTATCTACTGACCTTACGCTCGATTGTCATGCTGGATCAAGGGGTGCAAAACAGCCTTGAGGCGTCGATGGCAAAAGCGAAGGCGGGCAAGGTGGTGACGCGCATCGGGCAGAAGGCAGTCGAACTCTTGGGCGCGTCCGGCTATAGCCGCGATTGGCTGGCGGAAAAATGGATGCGCGATGCCAAGATCAATGACTTGTACGAGGGCACGGGGCAGATCAATACCTTGATCGTGGCACGCCGTGTATTGGGGTATACCAGCCGCGAATTGCAGTAAGGCAGGAGTTGGGGGGATTGCGAATGAAAACAACGCCGTAACTGCTCAGGTACCCCTCACCCCCCGACCCCCTCTCCCACAAACAGGAGAGGGGGAGAAAAGCCTTAGAAAGTCCCTCTCCCCTTGTGGGAGAGGGATTTAGGGTGAGGGCTGAGCAGCTACACAACGCCGTTGTAGGGACGCGCAACGGGATTCTGTTGAAAAAGGGTTTGAATCGGCGAGCGACCCCATTGGGTCTCGGGCGTCAAGTTAAGGG
>Ga0163154_10006968_pt1 | contig 13645 bp, 14 predicted proteins | sample OliLakLV19MP9P1_FD_148649 | JGI IMG/M metagenome (GOLD analysis project Ga0163154, IMG submission 148649) | Freshwater microbial mat bacterial communities from Lake Vanda, McMurdo Dry Valleys, Antarctica - Oligotrophic Lake LV.19.MP9.P1 | ecosystem: Environmental > Aquatic > Freshwater > Lake >... | reverse complement strand
CACGCATTTACCCCACCCCTAAATCCCCTCCCCATTGCATGGAGAGGGGACTTCAAGATGCGTTTTTCTCCCCCTCTCCAATACTTGGAGAGGGGGCCGGGGGGTGAGGTAAGCGAAAGTCCTGAATAGATTTCATATCCAACAGAAGCTGTAGTTTGTAGCGATCCTGTAGCGATGTACAAGCGCTTGCATGATATACATAGCTTATTCACGATCAAAAAGGCCAACCGCCCAACCACGAAACCGCCAATAATGAACAAAAGTCCGTCATAACAAAAGCATTTGGATCGCATCGTAATGCGGCACAATCTTTGTTAAATTTTCATAAAAATTGATGGACTTTTTTTAATAAAGTGTTAAAATATGATTAAGTAAAAAAACACAGAATGCTGTTTGGCATTCTATCTGACCGTCAAGGAGGTTAAAAAAACATGGACGTAATCACCGCACGCGAGGTTATGGTGGAAGCATCTTGTCTAGTGGAGCAGTCTGCGAAATTTCAGGCACTCTATGGTCGCTATTATCAACTGAAACCTGGCAGCCCGGAAGATGCTTGGACACGCTATCAACTGATCTTGACCAGTCAGTCTCGTATCGCCCAACTGCTGGATTCTGGCAGCCTGGAAGACACCCACCGCCGCTGTGGTGAATGGTGGACACGCGAAGACGTTATCGACACCGGCGTGCTGAAAGAATTGATGACCGAGATTGGTCATCTCTTGGCTTGCTGTGCCTATTTTGAAGTAGAAACACACGGCAAGAATTGGTCTTATGCTGTGCAGCTTTCGCAACGCGCCATCGCGGGAATGCTGCATCCCACCAGTTTACAAGTCGCCTCTGATGAGCGAAATCACCGTTACGCGAGTTAGCGTCCTGTTTTTAAGACATCGAAACCATTCTCGGCTTAAGACATAAATCTGTCTTAGGGCATCGTTTCATCCACAAATTCCAGCGCCAAGCGTAATGCAGCTTCGGCGCTGGACTGTTTATTGGCGATTCGATCCCCCGCCCACTCAAAGCGCCGTACTTCCAGAAGTCCCTGCGGCCCTGCCAGCCCAATATAGGTTAAACCGACAGGTTTCGTCAGTGTTGCGCCACCTGGACCCGCGATTCCGGTGACGCTTAGGGCATAAGTCGCGCCGAAGATCGCCCGCGCATTGGCCGCCATCGCCGCCGCTGTTTGTGAGCTGACCGCGCCGTGTTCGATCAAAACCTGCTCATCAACATTCAGCAGCCCTTGTTTGATGGCGTTGCTGTAGGACACAATCCCGCCTAGCATGTAGGCCGAACTTCCGGCAATATCGGTGATTCGGCTGGCGATCAATCCTCCAGTACACGATTCAGCCGTGCAGATCGTCAGAGTCCGCCTAATTAAAATTTCACCTAAAAGTATTTCGGCACGTTCATTGCTCATCTTTGCCTCCACGCAGCACAAACCAATTTTTATGTTTAGCGCGATATTCTAGCATCCAACACTTATTTCCACGCTATAATGTGGGATAAACCCATTGTGGGATAATGAGGGATAAAAACCGCCTATGGGCTACTGGGGTTGGCGACCACTGGTGCTCATTTTGTGTATCAGCGTCTGGGTAACGAGCTGCACGACCACTTACGAAAACGCGCCTACCCACCCCCCCACCAGTTTACCACCTGTCACAATTATTCTGCGAAGTCGCACCACACTAACCCCATCTCCTACGTTTGGTCTGCCCAATTTAGTGTCTCCACAGCCGACACCCACCCCAACTGTCCATATTTTTGCCAGTTTGCCCACCCCTTTCCTCCCGTTAACGCCGCTCTCTCCTTATTTAACACCGACACCACATCTTTTATTACTCTTTTCCCCCACTTGTTATGAAGTCTTGCCGGATGGAATCATCTGTTTGGGAACAATTGAAAACATCCTCCCACAACCTTTAACCCATGTCGCGCTTTTGATCGAATTATTTGGAAAAGATGGGATGCCATTACAAGCAAGTGAGCTGCTGCTGGAGCAGCGCCTCATTATGCCGGGAGAAGCCGCGCCCTATCGCGCACTGTTCACGCCACAAGCCGAGACTTCACTCATTGAGCAGTACGGCGGAGTCACAGCTACACTGCGGCGGGCAGATTCAGCGGCATTCGGAAGCATGACATTGATGCGCGTGGAAAACGTACAAATCGAAGTTCAAGCGAGTCGTTATCGTTTGACCGCCGAAATCCTCAACCCGACCCAAACAGAGGCGCTGGCGCTGCGGATTGTAGCGACGATCTATGATGATGCGGGGCGCGTGACAGGCTATCGCGTGGTTTCCGCCGATTCGTTAGGAGCAGGGGAACGCTTACCTATCAGTGTGGAGATCGTGCCGCAATCCCCCCCGGTTGATAACCGCGTCCCCCGTTATACGCTTCATGCCGAAGCCCAGCAATCCGCACCCTAAAACCTGCCGCTATGCCCGGCGGCGGCGCGGAAAATAGACCATGCGCGAGGGGCGGCGGCGCACCTCATAGCCAGAATAGCGTGTCGCTGCTAACTGGATGACGATGCCAACCACAAAGAAAATGAGAATCCATTCCGCGCCCAAACCCAGCCCCAACGCCAACATTTGTGCGCCGAGGAGTGCCGCCAGCAGAATCAAGAACTCAAACGATAAGCCGAGCAAAATGATGCCGCCGATAAAGGCCGCCGCCAACAAGACCAGTGACGAAACGGGCGTAAGAGTCAGTGCCACCGCCACCGCCGAAATGAGCGCGATTCCAAGATAAGCGCCGATCAAGAACACCGCGACATAATATAAAACGGCTGCCAGCGCCGCACCGACCAAACCACCGAGCAGCAAGCCCACCAATTGCAGCACGGTGTTGCTCTCATTCACCAGCGACACCCCTACCGATGCGCCGATCAAAAATCCCGCGATGAGGATGATAAATTCGTATACGCTCCATCCCGCGATCAGCAGCACCACGCCGCCGATCACCAGCAAAATCCGCGCAAAGTCGGAACGCGGCACTTGTGTCAAGCGGTCAACCAAACGATTAACGACATTCGCTGTGCCTTCGGTGACGGCTGTCGTCGTCTCAATCACTGTTTCGGCGGCTTGTTCGGGGTTAATCTCGATGGTGCCGGGGACATCGGTGGGCTGAATAGTCGGCGGCGCTTGCTGTGCGGCAGCAGGCATTACGATGAGTAGCATCAGCATAAAAATAAGGCCAATTTTCCAGAGTTTCATCAAATTCCTCCTTTGTGTAAATCAATTTCCCGCAGGGAGAGGAGGGAGACTATTGAACGGGGATAACCCTAATCATGAAGCACTCACCTCATGATTGGCTGTGAAGTTGATTAAAATTTGCTTGGAATGGCGTGTTTGTCGTAAGAAAGTGGACTGCGACGGATTTAGGCGGTTATATCGCGTTGTTTCAAATCAACGCTATAATGAACATCCATTATCGTTATAGACGGACTCATCTATGCAATCGCTCATGACCATGACTGAACTCTCGATTAATACTGATCGTTTACTCAATGATTTTGAAGAACTGGCAGAAATTGGCGCGACACTCGACGGCGGTGTCAGCCGTCTTGCACTTTCTAATGAGGACTTAGAAGCCCGCTCGTGGTTCGCGGATAAAATTGAAGCGATTGGGCTGCAACTTCACGATGACGACGCAGGCAACTTAAGCGGCATTTTACGCTGTGGGGAATCTGGGGCAAAGACGCTGTTGATCGGTTCGCATCTCGATAGCGTCCCCAACGGCGGCAGATATGATGGCTCGGTGGGGGTGTTGGCGGCGCTCGAATGTCTGCGGCGGGTTAAAGAAGAAGGCTTGCGCCTTCCCTATCATCTAGAAGCCATTAATTTCACCGATGAAGAGGGCTGCTGGCAGTCCTTGTTTGGCAGCCGAGGACTAACCGGCAACCTCCCCGAAAATTATATGGCAGATAAAGAAGCGGATAACGGCCCCTTTCGTGCTGCCCTGTTCCGCGCTGGAATCCGCCCGTCGGATGTGCAAAAGGCCAAGCGCAATCCGGCGACGATAGCGGGGTACTTGGAACTGCATATCGAGCAAGGAGGACGGCTGGACGCAGCCGGAATCGACATCGGAATCGTCACCGGAATCGTCGGGCGGACGACTTATGAGATCGTCTTTCATGGGCAGGCTTCTCATTCTGGCACAACGGAATTGGAGCGGCGAAAGGATGCCTTACTCGGTGCGTCACGCTTTATCTGTCAGGCTTACGATCTTTGGCAGACCGATTATCCCGAAGGCGTTTTTAACTGCGGCAACCTGATTGTCTCTCCCGGAAAATTCAACCTCATCCCCGATCAAGCGCGACTCACCCTAGAATGCCGACATGCCGATAAAAATATGCTCTCCCTCATGGAGCGTGATCTGTTAGAACTCGCCCAATCCGAAGCGGGTGTTCATAACATCACGGTGACATCGCGCCGAGTCCAGCACATGCCTGCCGCCGTCATGACGGAAAGCGCGGTACAGATTGTCGAGCAGGTCTGCGAGTCGATGGATATTAATTACACGCGCCTCATCAGTTATGCCGGGCATGACGCGCAAATGCTGAGTGGATTCACCCCAACCGCAATGATTTTTATTCCGTCGGTGGGCGGAGCGAGTCATAATCCCAACGAATATACCGATTGGGAACACGTCGTCCAGGGCGCGAATGTGCTGCTGCGCTCCGTTTTATTGATGGCGCAAGGACTTTAGAGATCGCTCATCATATAGCGAACTTCTTCTAAAAGCGTATTCGGTGTGTTATAGACAAATTTTCCGCGCCAAATCGCAGGGTCATCGCTCAAAATGTGAGGCCAATGCTGAAGATCAGCATACGGACGCTCGTAATCCGGCAAATCCAAAAGGCGAATCCAGCGCAGTTCGCCTTCTTGAGTCACATCCAGCGTCCCGCTAAAGTGCATGGCGCGATAGATAAACAACAGCCAGTGAATAGGCCAATCCGCATCGAACACGGTCACGATAGCGCGAAGCTGCGGTTGCGCGATGACCAATCCGGTTTCTTCATGGATTTCGCGGATCACGCAATCATCAGGTGATTCGCTGAGTTCGGTCTTGCCGCCGGGGGCAGACCATAAGCCTTGCTGCGGTGGACGGTCACGCCGGAGCAGCAGCACCGAGCGATCTTCCCCCTCGCCTTGCAGCAAGTAACACAAGCTGCCCGTGACGATGCGATCACGCGGGAAGGTCGGTGGGGTCATTCTTCATCCTCGCTGTCGTCCGAATCCAGCAGGACATTAAACAAACGCGGCGCGATCAACCACACCAACGCGCCTTTGACCGGACTCCGCGTGAAAAGTTCAACTCGCGCCAAGCTACCTTTTTTCATCAGCACTTCGCCGCCTGTGATTTGGCCCAACGTGTCACTCATTGATGGCTCGTGACCGACGAAAATCACTTCGGCCTCATTTGGCAGCCCCGTAATAAGCGACTCGACGGCCTGCGGACTAAAGCTAAAATTGACCTCATCGCGCAGTTCAACCGTCATCCCTAGCGCTTGCGCCACAATTTCGGCGGTCTGCTTTGCCCGAATACGTGGGCTGCTGTAGATATGCGCCGGATGAATCCCGCTCATCTTCAAGACTCGCCCCGCCGTTTCGATGCGCTGAATGCCGCGCTGCGTGAGGCGGCGGTCATGATCGCTGACCCCCACACCATCTTCCGCAATACCATGTCGCATAAAATAAAGTTTCATCACGCCCTCCTTTACGCATATTCTAACTAACTTTTGACAGGATAAGCGAACTCGCTTAAGTGGCTTTTAACCCTCTTTTGTTTTGTGTTAATGTAACCCTAACGCATATTTTTTCAATATTGGCAGGACTTTCGCTTACCTCACCCCCCGGCCCCCTCTCCAATACTTGGAGAGGGGGAGAAAAACGCATCTTGAAGTCCCCTCTCCATGCAATGGGGAGGGGATTTAGGGGTGGGGTAAATGCGTGAGCGAAAGTCCTAATTGGCTATCGCAAAGGATAACCCCGATGAAACGGCTTTTGTTACTGATCGTGTTTTTACTACTGATCCCGGCAGCAGGACTCAACGCACAAGATGGCACGCGAAATTGGCATTTCAGTGGATGGGCGCAACAGCATTGAGATGATTGGGCTGGTGCGGCAGGAAGGCTTTGATGGAGTCTTCGCCGGATACGTCACCCATCTCGACGGTCTCCCGCCGGAAGCGCTGTTCGCGCCGGGAACAGAACCATTTTCTCGTGGCGAGGCGACGGCCTTGTTCACATTTCATGGCACTGCTTCGGCTTATATCCGTTCCACGCTGGAAAATCTAACCACGACTGCACTCAACGCAGAAATCAGTTTTTACTACAATGAAACCCCCTTGGAGGGGAATTTTGAGGAACTCGATTCATTTGCGGGTGAAACCCCGATTGCGACCCTCGCATCGCGCTATCAAACCATCATCAATGTGCAGGAACCAAATGTTGGCGTGTTTATGATGTATGGCACCACCGAGCAGCAGACCGCCGAGCCATTCACCCTCAACGGCGAGACTGTCCAACTTGGGCGCGTCGGGTTGGTCGGTCACAGCGAGCATTTTGGGCAAGGCTTCCGCGCATCCACCGAGCCGCTGGTCGCCCGTTATTTGATTGTCGGCAACATTGTCGCGCCCTTCCTTCCGTCGCGTGAGGACTAAGATAACAATCAGTTATGGATAAGTGTTTTTGAACTCACGAACCTCACCCCCCAACCCCCTCTCCATCGCAATGGAGAGGGGGAGTCGAGCGGAGCGAGGCGGGGGTGAGGTTGAATAAGCATCGCTATCCATAATTCAGGTTAAGATAACGTCAGACCAATTTTTGTGAAGCAAGGGAATGTCGTTTTACCATTAAACATGGACATCGTAGGGAACGACCTATGTGTCGTTCCCGGCAAGAATCTACACGAATCTTTCTGTCTTTTGGAGATTAATTGAGATGGCGATGCAAACCCAAACGGAAACCCAAACTGAGTTGATTAGCCTGCTAAACATCTTCGCGCAGCAGTTTGTCGATATGAACGCGCCCTTACAAATTACCATCGCTCAAACCCCCGCTGAACTGGAACAGGTCTATCGGCTGCGCTATCAGGTCGTCATCGAAAAAGGATGGGTACAGCCGCACGCTTTCCCAAATGGACAGGAAAAAGATGTTTACGATGATGAGGCGCTGCAACTGGTGGCGTGGGACGGGGATGTCCTCGCCGCGACGACGCGCTTGGTCTTCCCGTCGCCACTCCGTCCCCTCCCAACCGAAGCCTCCTTCGGGATCACCTTGCAACCTGCCGGGCAGGTGGTTGATCTTGGACGCATGACTGTCGCGCCAGCCTACCGCGACTCGCGCCAGCACAAACTCCTGCGCGGCATGACGGCTCAGGCGTGGCTGGAAGTTTCGCAGCGCGGTTATGCCCAAATTTGTGGAGCGCTAACCGCAAATATCATTCAGCTTTATCAAAGCGTCGGCTTTGAGATATCGCCAGTAGCCCCCGCCCAACACTATTGGGGCGTAGACCGCTTCCCCTGCCAGATCGAACTGGCAAAGACCGCCGAAACGCTTAAAAACACAATCCTCACTTGACGAATCTTGCGCTTTTGCTTGACGCGGCAGCCCTTATTTCAATAAACTAAGAACATACGTTCATTTTATGGCTTAGGGGCGACTGATGAATAAAGTTGATGTAAAGCTCGGCGGCAAACATGATGTTACAGCGGCGCTAACCAACGTCCTCGCCGCGCACGGAATCCTCGCACCCCATAACGGGCAGCCTTTCAGCGAAGCGATGATGCTCGGCATCGGCGGCGGGTTGGGCATGGGCTATATCCTGTGGGAATTCAAGCGGCAGGAAAGCGCCAATGTCGTCCTCGGTTTTCGCAATCGTTGGAATTATATCCCCCGCTTTTTGACAACATTGTGTGCGCGCCTCGGCATTCAGGCCGATGTGCAAGAAACCGCCGGAGCAAAAGCCGCCGCCGCTAATTTGGAAAACGCGCAACTTCCGGTGGTGGCATGGGTGGATCAAGCGCATCTGCCGCATCAAAATCTTCCTGAATGGCTCAAAGGCTATTGGATTCATGTTGTCGGAGTATATGGCATCGAAGCAGGTCAGGTCTGGATTGACGACCTCAGCTCTGAACTTTTCGCCGTCCCCGCCGATATTTTCGCCGCAGGTCGGGCGCGGATCGGATCGGATAAAAATCGCTTGATGCTCATCACGCCGCCAAGCGCGATTGATCTTGAATCCGCCATTATCGCCGGACTTCACGATCATATTGACCATCTCAGCAGCGACTCGGAATCCTTCTCGCTCCCGGCGATCAAAAAATGGGCAAAGCTGATGACTCATCCCAAAGATAAGAAAAGCTGGCGGGTGGTGTTTAAAAAGCGCAACGGCCTCTATACGACCCTGCGCTCGGTCTACGAGGGTATCACGCTCAACAGCACCGAAGGCAGCGGCTTACGCGACCTTTACGCCGATTTTCTGGAAGAAGCCAGCGCCATCCTCGGCAATGCCGCGCTCAAGGAATCCGCCGCGCACTATCGAGAGGCCGCCGCCTGCTGGCGCGATTTCGCGGACTCCGCACTGCCGGAAAGCGTCCCGGACTTCGCCGAAACAAAATCTCTCCTGCGTGATCGCTACGCCCTGTATCAAGCGCATGATTCAGCCGGGATGCAACAGGTGTCCGCGCAGTTGAACCAAATAGAAAACGACATGAAACACGAATTCCCAATGGATTCCGCCGAAGTTGATGTTTTATTTGAGACGCTGCAAGAGAAGTTGAACACGATTTATGAGGCGGAAATTCAGGCGTTGGAGTCGCTTAGGCAGTCGTTGTAGGGATGTGGGGGTTGGCAGGGGTAAATTTATTTTGAATCTGGTTGTATATCGTAGGGGCGACGCGCGCGTCGCCCCTACATAACCATACATAGTTTACTTCGCCCCTACTCCTCAAACGTCTCAATACCCAGCAGGCGCTCGATATACGGGGTTACGCCCCAAAATTCTTTCAACTGCTGATACTCGCGGATAAATTCGGCATTGTCGATATTTTCCCGCAGCAAAGCGCGGATCATCAAATTGCGATCTGTATGTTCGCTGCTGACGAATTCGATCACATCCGTTTTATAGCCACAAATTCGCAGCACCAGCGCCCGAAACGAATCGGTCAGAATATCGCCCATGCGCTTTTTGAGGATGCCATGCCGCATCACCGGACGAAACGGATCAACCGCTTCTAACTGCGCGTGTAAATCATGATGGCAGCATGGCGCGGCGAGGATCAGCTTCGCGCCGCTGAGGACGGCTTGCGCCAGCGCGTCATCGGTGGCGGTATCGCAAGCGTGGAGTGCCATCACAATATCGGGTGCGCCCTCCTGCCGCGTGAGCATGGTGTAATCGGAAATATCGCCTGCATAAAAATGGGCATTTTCATAACCGAGCTTATGCGCGGTGGTGATATTTTTGTTGATGAGGGCGGCGTTACGATCAATCCCGGTGAGCTGCGCCGGAAGCTCTTTGATGTCATTCAGATAATGATAGGCCGCCAACGTCAGATAAGCCGACCCACAGCCGAAATCGACGATACGCAGCGGTTCAGCTTGGAGGCCGCGCCGCTGCTGCTGATAGCGTTCAATCTCGCCAGTATGTTCCAGCAGCTTCAAAAATTCATTGATCTGATAAAACTTGTCGCGCATATCGGGCTTGATCTGCCCTTGCGCGTTCATAATGCCCACGCCTTGCAAAAACGCATCCGGTTGATCGGCAGGCAGCGGCAGCGTTTTGGGCGCATCGTGGCTTAAATCAGCCTGTGTATCTACAGGCGGCTTGCCGCGATGGATGATCGGCCTGCCTTTTTTGCTGATCTGCACACTGATGTCCTGCGTCGTCGTGCGAGCATGGATGGCACTGAACGGGATCGCCAGAGCTTCCTCTAATTTTTGCGCTGCTTCCTGATCGGCAAAATTCTTGGTGAAGTCCTGCTTCTGGTCAAAGTAAGAAAATTGCAGATGGCGGCGGTTCTTCACCAGCACCGGACGCACAGTAATCATCCGCCAGGGTGCAGCCGCGCCGTCGCGCACTTTACCTTTCAGCGTGAGTTGTACAAAAGTCGCTTCATCCAGCACCATCTGGCGGATGAGATCGTGATAATCAAGATTTTCGGTCATAAGGAATACTATCAGTTATAGGTGTTATCTGGACGAAGTTGAACGTCGACAAAAACGAGTTTTACTCCCCTCTCCAATTTGGAGAGGGGCTGGGGGTGAGGTAAAAAATGCGAACTCAAACCTGATCTTCGCTCATGCCTTCGGCGAGTTCTTGAATCAGGCCAGTGGCTTCTGCGACGACTTCATCAAACAGCATATACATCAGCGCGTCGTCCACTTGATACGGTCCGCCGTAACTGCCATCGCCCAAAACTTCTCGCAGCGAAAAATATTCGTCGCCATAAGTGGTATTCACCAGCGGCTTATCGCGCTTTGGCGACTCTGCCACGCGATTAAAGGGGAAATTCTCGCCCCAATTGGCGTGTTGGATGCTCAAGCCATTTTTACCCGCAAAGGCTTTGGCGGACTCACTACGCCACCAATCGTACCACGTCACACGAATCACCCCTTCCATCTGGAAGTCAAACAGACGTTCCGGGATTTTGTTCCCGCCGTGACCATTCATGATGAAGAAGCGCCGAAACCCTTGATGCAGCAAGCTCTCGACAACCTCTAATATGCAGTAATCAAAGGTTTGCTGGCTCAGGCTGATTGTACCGGGAAATTCCAAAAAATAGCGGCTGACACCAAAATTCAGCGCCGGGGCGACCAGCACATTTTCGCGCTGCGAAACCGCGTCTGCGATGCGTTCCGGGATGAGAATATCAGTCATCAGGCTTAGATAAGCATGTTGTTCCGTCGCGCCTGTGACCAAGATGATTCGGTTATCTTTTTCCAGATACTTTTCGACATCCATCCAATTGAGGTCTTGTAAACGCATTGGCTTGTCTTTCGATTTGAGTTGACTTTATTGCCCTATTGTAACGAGTCTTAGGATGGGTTGGTAGGTTTGTATATTGACGATTTTCTGAAAAGGGTTTAAGCCATTTTTGGTGGTTTATTTTTGCCAAGTTTTGCTAAAATCATTTCAGTTAATGGGTATAATGCTCTATATGCGTAAAATTCACTTTCTCTTACTCGTCTTCGCGCTGCTGATTTTTATCCCGCTCGCCGCGCAAGAAACGCCCCCTACCGTGCTGGCGCAGACTCTTTCGCTGGCGGTGGCGGATGTACCATTAGATGCCGTCGCCATCAATCCGTCGGGCAATCTTATAGCGACAGGCGGACGCGATCATCAAATTCGTCTGTTTAATCTCGATACGCCCCAACAACCTGCCCTCATTTTGGCTTCGCAGTCTGACCGCATCACGGCGCTGACTTTTTCGCCGGACGGGACGCTGTTGGCTTCCGCCAGCGCTGATCGTACCGTCGCGGTGTGGAATATAGAGGCTGTGCTTGCGGGATCAACGACTTTTCCCATACAGATAATTGCTTATCATCAGGACGTGGTGACGAGCGTCGCCTTTATGCGCGATTCTACTGGAAGGCTGCTGCTGGCTTCGGGCGGACGCGACGGCATGATCTGGCTCGGCGACCCGCTGACAGGCGCACAAATTACGGTGATTGGACAATTTGAAAGTCCGGTATGGGCGCTGGCTTTTAGTCCGTCCGATGCCGAGGGCAACTTCACGTTGGCTTCCACCGCCGAGGATGGCACGATCTGGCTGTGGGGGATGGGGAATACTTCGACCTTACGCCGTTTGACTGGGCATCAAGGCCCTGCCATGAGCTTGACGTTCAATGCGACAGGCAGTTTATTGGCTTCCGGCGGCATCGACGGCACACTACGTCTGTGGGACATGACCTTAGCCGAACCCACTGCGACCATCCTAACAGGCCATATCGCGCCAATCACGGGCGTGGCATTTCAAGAAAATCTCGTACTGACGACCAGCTTAGATGGCACTGTTCGGGCGTGGGATGTGGAATCCGGCACAGCGTTAGTGAACATCCCCGGCACAGGCTTCCCACTGACCGGATTGGCTTTACATGGCGCGGAACTCGCTTCCATCGGCACGGAAGGCACGGTCAATCTGTGGGAGGTGGATACGCAAGCCGCCGCGCAGATCGTCAATGAAATCACCCGCGCCAATGATGTCGTCCGCCAGAACGCGCTGCCGGATGCCCCTGCTGCACCGCAAATCGCCGCTTTGCCCACACCGACGCAAGCGGCGCGTACCGTCAGCAATCAACCCACACTTTCAATCCCTGTCGCAAACATTTTTTCAGCGATCACGACCTTTCCCCTCGATGGTGTCAGTTGGGCGATTGATCCCTGGGAGCAGACGGTTGGCTATTTACAAGGCACAGCTTGGCTGGATGAAACTGGCAATATCGCGCTCGGCGGACATTCCTCCTATCCCAACGGGAATCCGGGGATTTTCGCCGGACTGTATAACGTTAATGTCGGGGATGTGATTATCCTGAGCGAAGGCCGAATCGAGCGCCGCTATGTCGTGATTGATAAGCGCACCGTGCGTTATGATGATGTGAGCGTCATCTACCCCACAACGGATAATCGTCTGACGCTCATCACCTGTGATTTGCCTTCGCTGGATGCCGCCACCGGCACGTATTTAGACCGTCTGGTGGTTATTGCTCGGCTGGTCGGCTAAAACCGCCTCGGTTGGTTGTTTGGGTGCAGGTTGTTCCAAATTCAGGACTCGGAAAGATTCCACCGCGCCAACCCCATGTTTCGCGCCTTCTTCAGCGCCCCAGCCGCGCACCATCTCCAGCGTTTGCTCGTCCACCTGCGATTTGTGGCAGCGCAGCGCATCCATTTTGCGATCTACATAATCGCTCACATCAATGACGAGGTTAGGCTTCTCGGTAAACTGCAAATAAAGTTTGATGACGTTGTGCGGCTCGAATCCCTCGTCTAAAAGTTCAGGAAAGATCGGGCGTGTTCCGGCACTTGGGAAAACAGCATAAACCGCCGCTTCCGCCACAGCACGATGATCGGGATGGTTGATGTAGCCCATTTCATCGGCAAAGGCCATCGTTGGATCCATCGTCACAACAACTTGGGGACGAATCTCGCGGATGAGGCGGGTTAGGTCGCGCCGCAGTTCGAGCGTCGGTTGCAGCGTCCCATCGAGATAGCCCAAAAAGCGCACATCGGTTACGCCCAACACTGCCGCTGATGCCCACTGTTCGGCTTCCCGCGTTGCGATTAAATCCACCCGTTTGACCGCCGGATCGTTGCTGCCGCTGCCGTTATCGGTGACGTTGCAATAAGTGACGTGCGTTCCGGCATCCGTCCAACGAGCAATTGTGCCGCCGATGCCAAATTCAATATCATCCGCGTGGGCGACGATCACCAACACGCGCTCTGGCGCATAAAATTCTGGGTCGATAGTCATAATTTCCCTATTTTGGTGTGCAATTAGGATATATCATCAGACTGGTCTTAACGTTCTAAACTTACCAAAAAACGCCGTAAAGCCCCTACCTTTAGGTATGGGGATATAAGGCGCTCTTGCATTATATAGCGCTATGCTATACAATACATACATGGATAACAACTACTCCCTACTC
>Ga0163154_10006967_pt1 | contig 13649 bp, 13 predicted proteins | sample OliLakLV19MP9P1_FD_148649 | JGI IMG/M metagenome (GOLD analysis project Ga0163154, IMG submission 148649) | Freshwater microbial mat bacterial communities from Lake Vanda, McMurdo Dry Valleys, Antarctica - Oligotrophic Lake LV.19.MP9.P1 | ecosystem: Environmental > Aquatic > Freshwater > Lake >... | reverse complement strand
CCTGCGTCCACTGCGGTGGCGCGGTGCGGATCGTGTCCAGCATCGAAGAACCCACCGCCATCCGCGCCATCCTCGCCCACTTCGAAAAGCACGGCGCGCGGGAGAAAGCGCACTACCAACCCGCCCCGCGCGCACCGCCCGCTGTAGCCGCGTGACACGCCGCCGGGCACGACGCCGAAGGCGAAACCAGGAAGACCACACGAAGCGGCCACGATCCCGCAGGGCAGCGCTCGGCCCGCTGTCGGCAACCGGTGGGAAATCGCCACGAGCGGCGCTGCCGAACACCCATAACCCGCCCAAACGCTCCGCGATGACGCCCCAATCACGGCCAAACCGAGCCTAACCGTCGCTTGTAGCGCCTCCGGCTACCGCGCAGACTGCCCGAAAAGGGCGTTTGAATTTCCTATACTCGACAATTCTAATATCAGCGAGTGCCGCAGCGCTTTGCTGAATTAGCCGATCTTTCAGATCCTGGATAACGCGACGCTCTATGCGCGCGAAACTCATGCACTCCAAAAGATCCTCGGCAGCGAATCGATCCACCAGTTCATCGAGTTTCAACTCCTGCGCAATCAGATCCGACAGTTCGGTGTAGGAATCGCGGAAGTTAACGTCGCTGCGCCAGCGCGTAGCCAGGATGGAGCATTTGCCTTCCAAAGCACGATGTTCGATCAACAAATGGCGCAGCGCGTCCGGTGCGGTCGGCCGCAGGGTGCGCACAAAATCGGTGACCAACAAGCGCAGCAACAAATCCTGCGGCGTGGGGGGACTCGCTTTCATGACCGAAGCTACGGAGCATCAGCGCCCAGAACGCTGGCTCTAAGGCGTTGCTTCCGATCTCGGACTAGGCACTGGAACCTGAGCGATGGCCGGGTGTCCACAGGCTGTGCAGCAGCCGCAAAGCAATCGACAGCCCGTCAGACTCTTCGCTACGCAACAGCACGGCAAGCATCTTGCGATCGAGGCTGTTGGCGTCATCACCGCTCTCGATAAGCCGTTTGAGTCGGCTGCGACGCGCTTCAGCGGCAAGAAACCGCTCGCGCGAGCGGATATAGGGCACCAGCGTCAACGAAGCCAGGCCAAGATCCTCGATCAGTATTGAAGCCAAATCGGCGCGATAAGTCTTGGAGCGCAGGCGCACATCTAGCAGCCAGTCGCTCGCCGGCGCGGGTTCGGGTGCAGTGCTGTAGAGCAGGAAGCGGCGCGTTGCCGATTCGCGCTCCAGCTGTATTTTGACTGCCATCACCGCCACTTGCTCCAGCTTGATCACCTGCACATCGTCAGCAAGTTCCAGGGAATCAATCAGTCCGCTGAACTGCCCTTCGTTATCGCACCAGAACACGATGCGCTCGTTGACAAACAGGGCGCGCAGGGATTCTGCGAGGCGGCGCGCGTTAACGTCCATTAGGTTTGCGCACCGCTGGTTGTGTTTGGGGTGCCATCAACTCTACACGCATCGCAGCGAGAAGCTTTGGCAGTCCTTCTAGCGACTGCTTAACTGTGAACGTGTCGTCCTGAATGAAATATTTTGAGAGTTCTGGCAAGACAATAGCGCGCCGAAATGCTGCCTTCACCTGTTTAGTCAATTCAAATGGCACAGGCGGAAGCTCCCAATCCGTTCTCTGAATGGCGCAAGCGGGGTAATTCGGCTCATCGACTCCGCCATTTTCGAAAAGCTCATGGATGAAAATCCAGTTCGGAGATTCAGTTTTGTGCGGAATATTATTTTTCGTTTTTTTCCAACCCAAAATCCACCTATTCGGTTTCGCTACATCGTTTGCTGCGAAAGACATAAAGTCGTAGATGAGATCGTCGATTTTCTCGAGCTCAGGCGAGTATTTGTAATCACCCGGCTCATACCACGAAACATAAAAATGATCATTTCCAAGCAGTTTAAAGTCGCGGAATTGCACGTGGTTTTTAACATCTGACTTGATCACGCTCTGCGTGAGGGCTTTCGACCACAGGTCGGTCAGTTTTAACAGTCGCGCCTTTTTCGCTTCTGTCGTCGGGTACTGTTTCTGCGCACTTTTACGCCATTGCTCTGTAAGTTTGCCAAGGCTAAGCAGACTTGTCGGGCTGGAAAGGCTCACACACAACTCGGTAAGTGCCTCGCCGGACAGGCCATTGCGCGTAAGGTTTGCGCTTCCCGTAACAGCCCGTTTCGCCCCAAGAAAAACCTTGGCATGCAAGGCGTCCAGAAAATAAATTTTCTCCCACCCGATCGCGCTTGCCAAATCGCTTACGGCATTCGGATTTGTTCCGAAAGTGGGCGAAAGGATTACGTACTCAAGCAACTCTGGGGAAGCTATAAAAGATCGCCAATCGCTTCCCAGGTAGGCAACGGCAATTTTTTGCGGTGTACAACGTTTGATTTCGGTCGCTATGGCTTGCGTCGTGAGTATTTTCATTTAGATCCTAATAATGAGAAATTCATCGGCGCCGCAAACACACTGTAAGGTGCGACGCTATCCAGCGACAGCTCCGCGATGCTCTTAAAACCGGCGATTTTGATGCGTTTGATCTTCATACGTCCTCACCTTCTCGATTTTGCAACTGCTGCAAATCATTCTCGATTTCTTCCACAGTCGGCAATGCGCCTTTCAGATTATCTGGCAGGGTTTCCACCAAGCTGTATTCACTGACGCTCATTGGCTTGTTCATATCGCGCAGGGCGAACTCGACTTCGATATTGTTTTTATCGCGGCACAGTAGCAGCCTTCAACACCGATCCAGGGCACCTCGGGTAATTTGGCAACAGCCTGTTGCCAAATTACCGGGGCACAGTAGAAGCTGAAGAAGGCCCGGCAATAGCCCAGGGTTTTTGGCGAAAATCCGCCGATATCCGGAAACGTTTGCCGCAAGTCCTTGCTGAAGGCATCGATGAAGCCACTGCCCCGTTGCGCCTGTGCTTCGCGATCCACAATCTGAGCCCCCAACTCGTAATAAAGCGAAATCAGCGTGCTGTTGGCTGCCAGCGCCACCCGTAGGCGCGTTGAAGCTACGCGCTGCTTGATGGCGGTTAGCCACTCTTGGTATTCGGCCAACGCACTGGGCGGCAGCGTTAGAGGGTTGGGCTTTGCAGATACGGTCATCTTAGACATATCGCTCCGAAGTCCAACTTTGGGTTTGGGTTAGCGCCATAGAGCTACTCAATCACTGCCGTAATTTCATCAAGCAAAGCCAACAGCGGCTTTGCATTGCCGTTGAAACTCGCAATCATCACTTCATACATCCTGGCTTGCTCAACGGTTTCAAAGTCGATGAAGTATCCAGCCTGTTCAGCCAACTGCGCACAAAACATGCGCTGCACGCGGCCATTGCCATCCCGAAAAGGATGCACAGCGTTGATTTCGCCCATGTAATGTGCCATCCGAACTAAAAACTGATCCGGCGGCATGCCCTTCAGAAAGTTTTCAGCCACCAGCCGACGCAATTGTTGATCCAGGTAGCTCTGAATCTGCCCCACATTGGCAAAATGACTGCCTTCACGGCTAATGTCAACGGTGCGCAGTTCACCCGCCCATTCGTAAATATCCTGAAACAGGTAGCGATGAATCGCGCAAAGATGCTTGACGTCGAAAGCACCTAGAACTGGGGTTTCGAGCAACTCCAGCATGCGCAACGCTGTCACATCGGCCTCGAACGCATCTAGCTTCGCCTGATCACCAATCTCAGCCTTGTTACGCAAGACATCGGTGCCAGGGTAGACGTAAGTGTCAGACGCGTCGTAGCGTGACATGGCGCTGCATAACCTGCTTGATGACGTTTGCGGTTGTTTCCGATCCGCTCATACACGCCTGCATGGCCTGCACCACCGCGTCACTGGGCGTCAGTCGCTCGATGCGTAGTGATGCAACTACATTGGCTACAGCCTTGCTGCGCACCGCTTGTTTGCTGATTGTTTTCATCAAAATACTCGCGTTTGATTGAAGTAATGCACGCGTGTGCACTGGCTATTTTGGACTTCTTTACTCATCACCCGTTCCACCCGTTATCGCCTTCACCTCGGCCAGCAAGTCCCCAAACTTGCCGTAATTCACCTTAACGCCGTCGTCCAAATCCAGCGTGATGCGCTGGTCGGCATAGTGGCGCAGTTTTTCATCAAAGCCGAGCAGCTCGAAATGTTTCTTCTGTAGCTGTTCGCGCTGTTTGCTGGCGCGGTTGCGGGTGGCGGTGGAGCTGGCGGACTGGATATCGCGTTCCAGCGCGGCAAGTCGGGCCTGCAGCTTGCCGGTGAGGGGCACGACGTATTCGGCGCGCAGGCGGGCGAGTGTGCCCTCGGTGTAGCGGTGCAGATAGACCAGCGCCTGAAAGGCACCTTGTTTGCCGCTGGAGAAGAGCCAGTAGATCGGGCGCTTTTTGTAGGTTTGCAGGTGGTCTTTGAAGAACTTGTCGGCTAGGCAACGGCGAATGGTCTCTTCCGGGGTTTCGCTGGCCCCACTGGTCGATTTCTTGCCTAGGCTTTCGGCTTTCGGCCAGCCAGGCCATGTTTTCTTGCAGGGTGTCTGCGCCCCAAACGGCCAGCAGGAATTCGCGCACGCGGCTGGCGGCATCGTCGGTGAACCAGAGTTCGTCGGTGAGCGGCACGATGCCATCGGCATCGGCGGGGAAGGTGGCGTAGCGGCCGGCATCAAAGCCGACGTTGCCGGCGTGAGCGTAGATCAGGCCGGGCTCGTCCAGGCTGTAGCGGCCCATCATGCAGGGCGATACGCCGTGGCGATGCAGCGCCTCGCGCACCTGGCCGACGATGTCGGGCCGCTGCAGCTGCTGCGCCGAGAAGTTCACCGCCATGATGAAGTCCGTGCGGCCCTGGTCACACCAGGCGCGGACCTGCCGGCCGGCCTCGTTGAGCACCCACAGCCCAACCTCGGGCATCAGGCCCAGGGACTCGGCGATGGGAATGAAGCGGCCCGGCGCCACCGGGCCCAGCTCGGGGCTGTTCCAGCGCTACAGGGCCTCGAAGCCGGTGACGCGGTGGTCGGTGGCGGCCAGCTGGGGCTGGTAGTGCAGGCTCAGCTCGTTGCGGGCGATGGCGTTGCGCAGGCGTGCGCCCAGCAGCAGGCGGTCTTCGAGTTCCTGCATCTGCGTGGCCGAGAACTCGCACGCGCTGTCGCGGCCCTGGCGCTTGGCGCGGGTCATGGCGGCTTCGGCGCGGCGCAGCAGATCCATTGCGCTCTCGCCGTGCCCGGGCGAGCGGCTGATGCCGATGCTGGCGGTGAGGAAAAGATTGTAGCCGTCGCCTTCGATCGGCTGGGCCACCGCGCTTCGCAGTTTTTCGGCCAGGGCCATGGCCTCCGCGCTGCCAAGGCCCGGCGCGACCGCGACGAACTCGTTGCCGGCAAACCGTGACAGATAGCCGCGCCCGCCCACCGCGGGTCCCAGCCGATCCGCCAGGATATGCAGCGCGTCGTCACCGATCAGATGGCCCAGGGACTCATTGACGGCGTGGAACCGGTCGATGTCGATGAACAGCACTGACACCACGGCGCCTTCGGTGGCCAGCAGGTCGGCCAGGGTGGCTTCAAGCACCGCGAAGCGCTGCAGGCCGGTGACCGGGTCGTGGCTGGACGTGTAGGCAAGCTCGACCTAGACGCGATGGCGCTCGGTCATGTCGTTCTGGACGCCGACGTAGTTGACCAGGGTGCCCTCGTCATCGAGCACCGGCGACAGGAACAGGTGGTTCAGGAAATGGCCGCCGTCCTTGCGCCGATTGGACAGGATGACGTTGCAGTCGGTTTCATCGCGCAGGGCGATACGCAGGATGGCCAGCTCGGACTGGCTGGTGGTTTCATCCTGAAGGAAGCGGCAGTTGCGGCCCAGCGACTCGGCCGCGCTGTACCCGGTCATCTCTTCGAAGGCCGGGTTGGTGTAGATGATCGGGTTGTCGGGCTGGCGGGGGTCGGTGATGACAATGCCGTTAACGTTTGATTCCACCGCGCGCTGCAGCCGCTGCAGCCGCTCCTCGGCCGAGCGCCGGGCGCTGATGTCGTTGCAGATGACTTGCCGGCAGGCGCGCCCGTCCAGGATCAGGCCGTGGCTGGTCACTTCGGCCCAGATGATGCGGCCGTCCTTGGTCAGGTGTGGCCAGACGCCCGCGAAGCCGTCCCGCCCCTCGCCCTTTGCCAGCCTGGCCCTTACGCGCGCGGCCTCGGCCGGAGTGCGGATATCCAGGATGGTCATGGCCGCCAACTCATCGCGGCTGTAGCCGTAGGCGGCCACCATGGCGTCGTTGACCGTCAGGAACCGAAGCGTCTCGACGTCGTACGCCCACGTCGCGAAGGGATTGCGATTGAACAGCAGTTCGTAGCGCTGGCGCGATTCCGCCAACTCGCCGATGTGGCGGGCACGTTTGGCCGCATAGCGCAGCGATCGTGCCAGCTTCTCACCGTCGATGCTGCCCTTGACCAAGTAGTCGGCCGCGCCGGCGTCCAGGGCCTCGCGGTCCACCTCGGCGTTGCCTTGCCCGGTCAGCATGATCACCGGCCGGTGCGCGCTGCCCTCGGCCACGGCCAGGCGCACAAGTCCAGGCCGTTGTCGGGACCCAGCAGGTAGTCCACCAGATAGACGTCGTGACTGGCCGCACGCAGCGCCTCGATACCCTGCGCAAGCGTCGGCACCCATTCCATGGTGAACTGGCCGGCGGGAAAATCCGCCAGCAGGTCGCGCAGGATCAGGAAATCCTCCTGGTCGTCGTCCACCACCAGCACGCGCAAATGCATCGGCTGCATCATCGGGGCGTATGCCCCGGAGCCGGAAGATCGACGATCTGCAGCCAGTACTTGCCCAAGGTGCGGACGACCTCGATAAGGGCGACGAAGCTGACCGGTTTGGTGATGAACGAGTTGGCGCCATCGCAGTAGGAAGCGGCCACGTCTTCCTCGGCTTTGGACGTGGTCACTACGACGACGGGGATTTTCCGCAGCGCGGGGTCGGACTTGATTTCCCGCAGCGCCTCGCGACCGTCCTTGCGGGGCATGTTCAAGTCCAGCAGGATCAGGCCGGGCATGGGGTATAGGACCTCGTCGGCGTACTTGCCCCGACGGTTCAGGTAATCCATCAGCTCCTGGCCGTCGGCCACGAACTGCAGCTGAGTTCCCAGCCGGCACTCCTGGAAGGCCTCACGGGTCATCAGCCGGTCATCCGCATCGTCATCGGCCATCAGGATGGTGATCAATCTGAGCTCCTCTCGAACGTCCGCGCCCCTGGGTCAATCTAACCCAATTCGCGTCACCTACAGCAACCCCACGTCACGCTGTGGCGTTTGGCCAGACTCGTGCGGCTGCCGCTCCGGCAACACAAGGATGAACGCAGCTCCTTGACCGGGCCGGCCTTCGGCACGGAGCGTGCCGCGATGGCGTTCGACGATGCGCCGCGCGATCGCCAGGCCAATTCCGGTGCCTTCGTAATCCTGCCGGCCGTGAAGCCGCTGGAACGGCCCGAAGATCTTCTCGGCGTACTTGGCCTCGAAGCCGATGCCGTTGTCCTCGACCCGCAGCTCCCAGGCTGGCGCGCCTTCCAGCGTAGTTTCGGAAGCCCGGACCGCTACCACCGGCGCCCGGTCCGCGGACCGAAACTTGAGCGCGTTCGACAGCAGGTTCTGCAGCAGCTGGCGCAGCTGGGTCGGATCCCCCTCGACGGTGGGCAGGGGGCTGCGCTCAATCCGGCCGTCGCTGGACTCCAGCCTGGCCTCCAGGTCATCGATCACGCCCGAAAGCACCTGGTCCAGGTCCACCGGGGCAAACGGTTTGCCGCGCGTCACCCGGGAATAGGCCAGCAGGTCGTCGATCAGCGTCTGCATTCGCGCCGCCGCCTGTCCGGCGCGGTCAAGGTAATCACGGGCTTCCGGGGCCAGCGACGCAGCGTGGCGCTGCTGCAGCCGGTCGGAGAAGGTGCGGATCTTGCGCAGCGGCTCCTGCAGGTCGTGCGAGGCGATGAAGGCGAAGTCCTGCAGCTCCCGGTTGCGGTTGTTGAGGTCAATCAGGGTCTGGCGCAGCACCTGCTCCGCCCGCCGCCGCTCGGTGACGTCGCGGCCGACGCCGTACACCAGCCCATCGTCGCCCGGCACCGAGGTCCAGGCGATCCAGCGGACGTCGCCGCCCTTGCCGAGGTAGCGGTTATCGAAATGCTGGGGGACAACGGCGCCGGCCTTCTGCCGCGCCGTTCGTTCGCGGGTGGCGGCGTGGTCGTCGGGATGGATGAAGTCGGTGAATTCCCGGCTGCAAAGTTCCTCGGCGGTGTAGCCTGTGATCTCGCAAAACACCGGGTTGACCTGCAGCCAGCGGCGTTGCTGCGGGCTGTAGATGACGAAGATCTCGGCCGACAGCTCGAAGAACCGGTCGCGGACGCTGAGCCGCTGCAGCAGGCGCGCGCGCTCGATCGCGATCGAGGCCATCTGCGCGAACTGCATCGCCACCAGCTGGTCGTCGTGCGTGAACTCGCCGTGCACCTTGTCGCTCAGCTGCAGCAGGCCCATGTTGCGTCCCGCGCTGTCCATCAGCGGCACCGCCAGCCAGCCACGCAGGGGCGGGTGGTGCTTGGCCTGCGCCCCGAAACCGCGCCAGCGCGGATGCGCCTCCAGCTCGGCCTGGGTCAGGCGCATCGGCTGGCTGGTCTCCGACACCAGGGCGTAGATGCCGCTGTTGTCAGCCGGGGTGGCGTAGTCGCGCCACTGCGCGTACTTGTCCGACAGCGACACCGCGTGGATGTAATGGTTGGTTCCGCCCAGGCCCACGCTGGCCACCGACTGGTTGGCTCCGAGGACCTCCCGCACCCGCTCGGCCAGCAGGGGATAGATCTCGTCCTCGCCGATGTCGCGGTTCAGCGCGATGGCCGAATCGCTTAGGCGGCGCAGCTGCTGGCTGCCGGCTTCGGCCGCGTCGAGCGCCCCGGCCAAGTCGCGCTGGTGCTTGCGCAGCAGGCTGATGTCCTGGGCGATGCCGAACACGCCGGTGACGCGCCCGTCCACGATGATCGGCAGGTTGGTCACGCACATGTCCAGGCGATGGCCGCCATCGAGCAACGCCGTAGCCTCGTAGGTGCGCGCCTCGCCGCGAACCGCAGCATCGAAATGGGCGCGTACCAGCTCGCGCTGCTCCGGCACCACGTTGGCGTCGAACATCTGGCCACGGACCTGATCGATGGTGCGGCCGGACTCGCGCAGCCGGCCGTTGTAGTCGGTGTAGCGACCCTCCAGGTCCATCGAGAACACGGCGTCGGGATGCTCGTTGAACAGGGAGCGGAAGCGCTGTTCGCTGAGCTGGATGTGGCGGATGTCCGCGACCTGCTCCACCGCAAGCGACACCAGCGCCACCAGGCTGTCCATCAGGGCCAGCTCGGCGCCGCTGGGCGTGCGCGGCTGCCGGTAGTAAACGGCAAAGGTGGCCAGCACCTTGCCCGCGGCCGACTTCACCGGCGCCGACCAGCAGGCCCGCAGGCCGTACTCGCGCGCCAGCTCGCGGAAGTCGTCCCACAGCGGGTCGGTGTCGATGTCGGTCACCACCACGCGCTCACCGCGCCAGGCGGCGGTGCCGCAGGAGCCGACATTGGGCCCGATGCGCTGCCCGTGGATGGCCAGGTTGAACGCAACGGGCAGGTCCGGGGACGCGCCGGTAAGCACGCGCTCGCCGGCATCGTCGAGCAAAAGCACCGAACACAGCGCATCGGGGTATTTGAGCTGGAACAGCCGGACGATGGCTTCCAGGGTCTCCCCGAGCGGCTGGCGACCGGCAATGCCGGCCAGGATCGCCGATTGCCCGGCCTCCAGCCGGCGCGCCAGCTTGGCATCGGTGATGTCCTGAACGCTGCCTGCTAGCAAGCGCGGTGCGCCTTCTTCATCGCGGACGAGGCGCGCACGTTCGTGTACGTGCAGCGTGTTGCCGTCTGGAAGAAGGACCCGGTGCTCGATATCCATATCCGGTCCGCCCGCCAGAACGGCCTGCTGCGCCTTCATCACCGCCAGCATGTCGTCAGGGTGCAGGCGCGCGGCAAAGGCTTCGAAGGTGCCGGCGAACTCGTCTTCGCGGACCTGGAAAAGCCGGGAGACCTCGGCCGACCAGGTGACGCGGCTGGACGCCAACTCGAGTTCCCAGGAGCCCATGTGTGCTATCTGCTGGGCGCGCTGCAGGTTTTCCTTGGCATCCCGAAGCGCCTGCGACTGCCGCAGTGCGTCGGTCGCATCGCGCGCCACCGCAAAAACCAGACGATCACGCGGCGACCAGACCAGCGACCACTGGATGTTGACCACGCGGCCGTCAGGGGTGACATGGCGATTGCGGAAGTCCAAGGTCGGTCGTCCCGACAGTACGTCGGCCATCGCCTGCGCGGTGGCGTCGCGGTCATCGGGATGCACCAGTTCGGCGAGCGGCCGGCCCAGCAGCTCGTTCGCCGCATAGCCCCAGACAGCGGCGCTGGCGGCGCTGACCTGGCTGAAGCGGCCGTTGGCGTCGATGGCGCAGATCACGTCCAGCGAGTTGTCCATCACCAAGCGGTTGAGGACCAGCGACTGCTCCAGGCGCCGGGTCAGTTCGCGCAGCGCATCCTCGGACCGCTTTCCCTCGGTGATGTCCTGCATCGCGCCCGCGGCGAACTTCGGCTGGCCCTGGTCGTCGCGCACCAGCGTGCCGATCTCGCGCACCGTGCGCTTGTCGCCGTCGGGCCGCACTACGCCGTACTCGATGTCGATGTCGCCTTCGCCGGCATGCAGGCCCCGGTACGCTTCGCGAACGCGGTCGCGGTCGTCGAAGTCCACCCGCTCCAGCAGCGCCGGCAGGCCGCGCGCCGCGTCGTGGCCCGCTAGGCCGAAGATCCGCAGCACGTCGTCGGACCAATGCGGCTCGCCTGTGTCCAGGTTGTACTCCCAGGCACCCAGCCGTGCCAGGCGCTGGGCGCGGCTGGAGCTGGCCTGCACCCGCGCCAACGCCAGCTCGGCGCGCTTGCGGTCGCTGATGTCCTGGAAATAGACGGCCAAACCGTTGGGATGCGGGAAAACGCGCGTAGCGAACCAGCTCCCCAGCGGCGCGAAATCCACCTCGAACGTCACCGTGCAGCGTTCGGCCGCCGCCTTGCGAAACTGCACTTCTATCGCGCTGCCCAGCACCTCGGGGAAAGCGTCCCAGACGCACATGCCCGCCAGCTCGCCTTGCTGGCGATGCATCATCTGCTCGGCACGGGGATTGACCAGCACGAAGCGCCAGTCGTGGCTGAGGGTGTAGAAGCCGTCGCTGATGCTGTCGAAAACCGCGGCCAGCTCGCGCTCGACCACGGCCAGCGCCGCGCGCGCGAGTTCGTGCTCGGCCATCTGCTGGGACAGCGCACGACCGCGGGCTTCGGCCAGGTCGGCGCGCTCCCTGGCCAGCACCGCCAGCCGCAGCGCCAGCGCCAACAGCCCGCCGGTAAACAGGCCGCTGAACAGCAGCAGGTTGGCGAAGCTGCCGGCGCCCGGTGCCGCGGGGGTCGGCCACAGCTCAATGCGCAGCGCTGTACCAAGCAGCTCAATGTCGCGCACCAGCCCGGGCGCACCGGTCGCATTGCCGCGGGCGAACACGCGATGCGGGCCGCGACGCAGAACTAGGCTGTTCTGGGGAACGGCCGCGCCGAGCACCTCCGAGAACAGCGGCTCGTATTCGATCGCCGCGGCCACGAAGCCAACGGTTTCGCCGTCCCGGATCCCCGGGCGCACCACGAGGACCCCGCGATCTTCCGGCTCGCCGCCAGCGCCGGACCCATCAGCCGGCAAGAGCGCTGACAGGCCGGCGTCGAGGTCAACATGCCGGCCAAGCAGGTCCGGGACGTTCGGCCGTTCGGCGTGCACCTGCAGCACGACGCCCTGCCTGTCAGTCAAGACCAGCGCCGCCATGCTCGGGAAATCGGCGGCCAACAGCTTCGAGTCCACCCCAAAATAGAACTGGCGGGTGGCCTCATCGGGAGCTTGGGCCATTCGCGCCGCCACGCGCTCCAGCGCATTGGTGCGTGACTCAACCCCCTGCGAAAGCACCAGCTTGACCGTGTCCATCTGCTTGACCAATGACAGCTGCGCGCGCTGGTCCTGGTCCCGGTTGATGCCGTGCCACACGGTCAGCGTGGTGAGGGTCACGGCCATCCCCACCGCCAGCGGCAGCCAGACCGCGCGCTGACGCCGCCCCTCGCCCGGCCCGCTGCCGGAATAGGCCAAGCCCAGTCCCAGGGCCAGCATCGCCACGCTGGTCAGCAGGGCCATCGGCGTGTGCGAACCCCAGCTGCGCACCGCCGGCACGTCGAAGAGATAGCCGACCAGCGCCACCGCGGCGATCACCAACACCACGAACCCACAGGCCCAGGTGAAGCCCCAGCGGCTGGGCGCAGGATCGGGCCCGCGGGGCGCCAGCGCGATACCCATCGCCGCGAGCAGGAACGCCATCGCCGTATTGGGCGCCATCCGTCCGGGCACCACGCCTTCGGCGATGATGCCGTGTGGGATGAGCCACTCACCGACGCCCAGCGCCAAGCCGGCGAACTCCTCCACCAGGCTGGTGCCAGCCAGCACCACGACCGGGATCAGCAGCAAGAGGCCGCTTCGGCGCAGCGGGGTGCCCAACAGTCCCAGGCTGACCGCCAGAAGCAGGCAGCACAGCGCGGTATTGAACTGGATGGGCACGTAGACGCTGCCGCCCTGGACGATCACGGCGCTTCCGGTCGCCCAGCCCGCCATCGCCACCAGGCCGATGCCGGCCAGCAGCGCCGTCGACAGTCGAAGCATCCGTTGCTCGCCAGCGCCCAGGCGCAACAGCAGCCAGTGCGAACCCAGCAGGGCGTGGGCCGCCACCGCGGATGCGGCGAGGCCCAGCCCATTGGGTCCGGCCGTATGACCGCCGCTGGCCAGGACGATCACCGCCAGGCCCAACTGCATCGCGCCCAGCGCCCGCAGAATGGCATCGCGCCCGGGCGAACCGGCGCGCCAGGCCAGGCCCATGCCCATCAGCGCCGCTGCGGTGCCGATGGCGGCCGCCGGCTGCGCAAGCCATTGCGCCGCGGGCCAGGCCACCAGGGCAAACAGCACCGCCGCCATCAGCGCCACGATGACCAGCGCCCACTTGGCGCGACGGGCTGCGGCGCCGCGCAACAGCAGCCAGGCACCAATCAGCAGGGGGGTGGCCAAGGCCAGCAGCGCCGGCGGTCCCGGCGCCGGCCATGCCGGCTTGGTCACCAGCACGTCCAGCAGCGTCACCAGCAGCAGGCCGATGCCCAGCCTGGACCAGAGCGTCACCCTGGAGTCGGTCGCCGGAACAGTGGGTGCATCGATACCGCCTTCGTTGCCCATGCGTGAAGCGGACTCCACCGACCGGGAGGGTCGGGCTGCCTTGGGCTTATAGGAACGCAATTCCCAGGCAAATGCTACACCCGGATTGTGATCTTGCTGCAGCCATGGTGCCGGCACCCGGATTCGAACTGGGGACCTACCGCTTACAAGGCGGTTGCTCTACCAACTGAGCTATGCCGGCATGGTCGAGGATTCTAACCCGCGGCGACGCTCACTCGCAGGCCACCGGACGTGCCTGGCGCGCGTTTTGGGTAAGTTGAGCACGCTGCCGTCAACGGCCATGACGCGTAGGTCTTGCCAGCGGGTACTGGGAAGGGTATCGACGATCAGCGTTAACAGCCGGGCGTTAAGG
>Ga0163154_10006966_pt1 | contig 13651 bp, 9 predicted proteins | sample OliLakLV19MP9P1_FD_148649 | JGI IMG/M metagenome (GOLD analysis project Ga0163154, IMG submission 148649) | Freshwater microbial mat bacterial communities from Lake Vanda, McMurdo Dry Valleys, Antarctica - Oligotrophic Lake LV.19.MP9.P1 | ecosystem: Environmental > Aquatic > Freshwater > Lake >... | reverse complement strand
GCGACAATGCGTGCATCATCCGTTATGTGACCATCACTAATCGGTACGTTAAAATCTACCCGCACCAACGCCTTTTTGCCTTGCCAGTCGATATCTTTAATCGTTTTTTTGTTCATAGTTGGCTGCCTCCGAAGAAGGTGAGGGGATGAAAGGGTGACAAGGTGACAAGATGAAGGGATGCTTAGGGAATCTCTCTGTCATCTTGTCACCTCCGACCGTGGGTCGGCGTCATCCTGGCATTTAGATACCGCGATCGGCGATATACTTGGCCAGATCTGTCACGCGGACGCTGTAGCCCCACTCGTTGTCGTACCACGCGATCGCCTTGACCATGTTGCCGCCAATCACCAGGGTGTCAATGGCGCTGAAGATCGAGGAATGGGTATTACCCTTTAGATCGGATGAAACCAACGGCTCTTCGGTATAACCCAGAATGCCCTTCATCGAACCATTGGCATATTCTTTCATCGTCGCGTTGATCTCCTCGACGGTGGTGTCGCGGCTGAGCAAGGCGGTGAAGTCAACCACCGAGACGGTAGGGGTGGGCACGCGGAAGGCCATGCCACCGAATTTGCCCTGCAATTCCGGAATGACCAGACCGACCGCGCGCGCGGCGCCAGTGGCCGAAGGCACAATATTGACCGCCGCCGCGCGCGCGTCACGCAGATCCGGTGCGGCGAGGTCGAGCAAGCGCTGGGAATTGGTATAGGCATGCACGGTGGTCAGAATACCCTTCTCGATGCCAAAACGCTCGTGTAGCACTTTGGCGACGGGAGCAAGACCATTAGTGGTGCAACTGGCATTGGAGATCACGAAGTGCTTGGCCGGATCGTACTTTTCATTGTTCACGCCCATACAAATGGTGATATCTTCGCCTTTGGCCGGGGCGCTGATAATAACTTTTTTAGCGCCGGCGCTCAGGTGCAAAGATGCTTTCTCTTTGGCCGTGAAAAGGCCAGTGCTCTCCACCACAATGTCCACACCCATGTCACCCCACGGCAAGTTGCTGGGATCGCGCTCGCTGAGCACCTTGACGCGGTCGCCATCAATCACAATGTCACCGCCGTCAACCTCGACACTGCCCCGGTAGACACCATAATTGCTGTCATATTTGAAGAGATGGGCATTGGTCTTGACATCGCCCAGGTCGTTAACCGCCACCAAATCGAAATCACCCTTGTATTTCTCAAAGAGTGCCTTCGTCACTTGCCGACCGATGCGACCAAAACCATTAATCGCAATTTTTACTGCCATGATTGATCTCCTTATTTTGAGCTTTTGGTGCTGAATCTTTTGTTGTACTAAAAAATACTATAATAAAAATTGGTGAAAATACGGTTGGCTTCATTGCCATCCGTGTAAGGCTGAGTCAATCTTCCTTGCTGCGCCGCACGGCAGCGCACCCATTTTACCACAGTTAGCTGAATCATAATAGTTTGCAACCGCTTGCAGAGGAGTAAAGGAGTAAAGGAGTAGGGGAGTAAAGGAGTAGGGGAGTAGGGGAGTAGGGGAGCACTCTTACACCCCTACACCCCTACTCCCCCACTCCCTGTACACTTCGATCAATCGAGCGGCCAATTTGGTTGAATTGTGACGCCAGGGCTGCTGTTCATCGATGAGATCGCCAGTAAACAAGGTATAATCGATCGACTCATCGGGCGCGGGCAACGTAACCCAATCCCCATAAGCCGACGGTGGTACAGATGGATCGTAATTACTATTCGCTAGCACAGTGGTAAAAGCTTCACCGGCATGCAGGCGAAGTTGGCGCATGTGATCTGAAACGGTGTAGTGATTGGTTTCACCAGGCTGGGTTGCCACGTTACACAGATAAATACGCGGTGCCAGCGAGGCGCAGATTGCCGCACACACGGAAGGGACCAACAAGTTGGGCATGACACTCGTAAAAAAACTACCTGGGCCGGCCACAATCAGATCGGCCTGGAGAATCGAGCGAATCACTTCTGGGTACGCACGCGGTGTATCTGGGGTTAAGAAGACGCGCACGATGCGCCCGCCGGCTTTGGGAATGTTGCTTTCGCCTTCAACAATCGTCCATTCCTCACTGCCATCGGGATGGGTGCGACAAATTTCGGCACATAAGGTAATATGCTCTAGGGTGCTGGGCAGCACCCGGCCACGCACCGCTAAGACTCGGCTACATTCGGCCAGGCCAGCTTCAAAACTGCCGGTCACAGCGGCCATTGTCGCAATGAATAAATTGCCAAAGCTGTGGCCCGCCAGCTCGCTGTTGCTGCCGCCCAAATCGCTATCGGCAAAGCGATATTGAAACAGGCGCGTCATCAACTCTTCGGCATCGCTGAGCGCGGCGATATTGTTGCGGAAATCGCCGGGCGGTAGCACCCCCATCTGGCGGCGCAAACGGCCACTGCTGCCCCCATCGTCGGCGACGGTGACAATCGCGGTGATATTATCGGTATAGGCGCGTAATCCACGCAGCAATTGTGGCATGCCCGTGCCGCCGCCAATCGCCACAATCCGGGGCGCATGGCTACGGCTGGCTGAAGTTAGTTCCATACAGACTATTATAACAGCTTGCCCGCTTTTGCTCCCACCAAAGCCTACGCTAAAATGAGGAAAGCGCTAGCAAGATCTGTTACTTGCTGCGGTTCACGATAAGCAAGTAATCAGTGGCCGGTCACGACTGATTACTGGTTACCGATCACTACCTACACACTCAATGCCAAAGCTGCTAAGCCAACCAGCTCGTCCCTTTTTATTGCTCGTCCTCGCCCTGCTCCTCGCCGGCTGTTTTCGGCTGGGTAACAATAATAATATGACCTTTGGCCTCGAAGAATTTTTGCCGGCAGACTGGACGCCGGTCGGTGATGTGATCGAGGTTGATATTGACGGCGATGTTGATATCGAACGTTTGCTCTTCTACCATTATGATCGCAGCGGCGAAAGCGCTGGCCCGGTGGGTGCGCTCATCTTTGATCTGCGCCAGGGTGAAACTACGGTTACTACTGAAGGCGAACCATTGGCGCGCCAATCTTCCAGCTCACTAGTCCGACATCAGATCTTGCCTAGTTACTGGCAAGGGGCAGGTCAAGGTTTTATTGCCGAGCCTGATCAGGCTGACAATATCCCCGTCTATACAGTCACCTTTGCAGGAGTGGGGGTTGACGCGAGCAGCTCGCGTAAAGAATTAGTCGTGTTGGGGGGCAACACTTATTTAACCTTTATCTGGTGGCGTGGGCGGATGGATGGCTATGGTGTAACCCAACTCTATGCACCGGGTGGATTCGAAGGTGTAGATTGGACGGCCTATAGTCGTCAGCCAGAGCCAATCACACAAGTCATTGGTCTTTATCCTCTGCATGACCGCAGCCTCATCTGTCGCCGGGTGGGCTACGAGCGGGTGGATGTGGAACCAGTGAACCTGGCGCTGGATGACGCCACTGTTGCCTATCGCCAGACGATTGCGTACCGATCATCGAACCGTGGGCTGGATTTTTGTTATGGCATCCCCACGCCGCCTTTCTATCCAGAAGCGGTTGTGTTGGCCTATTTGTTAGATCCGCAAAACCATCTGCCGTTGCTCGACAGCACGCTGCAAGAAGATCCGGAAGCGGCCCGCTTGCGCGACATCATCGATCCAGCCCAGTTGATCTTGGTCGACGATTTGCGTAGCCCGATTGACGTGCCATTTTTGCGGCCCGATCCGCTGGCCTTTACCGATCCGATTGAAACAGCGGTCTGCGCAAAAGTGATTGTCTGGACCGACCAGGCGACTTCTGCTTATACAGCGCGCTGGTTGCTCTTCACGTTGCGCTATCAAATATCGCAACCAGAGACGGTTGCCACCGATCAACTGCTGATTACCAATGTGATCGAGCCTGCACGTTCGGGTGATAATTCGGAATTAACTTGTGAACAAATCCTCAAGAATGCGGCGCAATAACGATGATCGAAAACAGGCAATTCTTTCGTAACCAGCGTGGGACACTCTCTGCCGCTGAATTAGCAAAACTCCTAAGCGGCGGGCAAACGGATCGTGTCGCCTTCTTGAGCGCAACCGCCGCCCAGCAAACAATTGCCGAAACATTGGCCGCAATGGCGAATGCCAATGGTGGCCTGGTCATCTTGGGGGTGAGTGCAAAGGGTGCGACGCAAAAGATTAACGATTTGCCCACCTTGCGCGAGGCGGTGGTGCAGGCGGGGCTGCTGACAGATCCGCCCCTTATTCTGCCCACACCGCAAGGCGCAGATGGTGAAAAGGGGCCACTCGTCATCGTGCAGGTGCCGGCTGGCTTGCCGCATATTTATAGCCTGCGCGGGCTCTACTTGACACGCACCGTCGCCCAAAATCGTCCCTTGACAACGCCAGAATTACGCCAACTCCTCTTGGCGCGCGGCGATGCCGGCTTTGAAAGCCTGCCTACCCCTGGCGCAACCCTGGCCGATTTAGATCAGACGCGCGTAGAGCGTTATCTGGACCGCATCGAGCTGGCGCCGGATGAAGATCCTACCCAGACGTTGCTCGCACGCGGTTGTGTTACATACAATGATAAGGGCCAGATTGTGCCTACCGCCGCCGGTCTGCTCCTTTTTGGACGTGAGCCACAACGCTTTCTGCGCAGTGCCGAGGTGATCTGCGTGCGTTATGCCGGCTCCGCCATGAGCGACGAGTTTGTGCGTCAAGATTTAGGCGGAGTGCTAGCCGAACAGGCGCGGCAGGCCGAGACATTTGTCGCCAGCAACATGCGGCGCGGCATGAAGATTACGGGCATGGCGCGGGCTGATACGACTGAGTATCCGCTGCCGGTGGTACGCGAGGCAATTGTCAACGCGATTGCCCACCGCGATTACAGCATCCGCGGCGAAGGCATTCGTCTGTTAATGTTTAGTAACCGCTTGGAAATTTACAGCCCAGGCCGTCTACCCGGGCATGTCACCTTGGACAATCTGAAGGACGAGCGCTACAGTCGCAACGAGGCGATTGTGGCTGTGCTCAGCGATCTGGGCTACATCGAGCGCCTGGGCTACGGCATCGACCGCATGATCTCCGCTATGCAAGAAGCCGGCTTGCCCGCGCCGATCTTTGAAGAGATGGCGGCCGGCTTCAAAGTAACGCTCTACTCGGCTGGCGACGACCTGGTGAGCGCGCAGCCCGATCAACAACGCTGGGGCCACGTCTTTCTGAATGAGCGTCAAGAGCAGGCGCTGGTCTATGTACAAACACACGGTCGCATCACCAACAGCGACTTTCAGGAACTGATCCCCGATGTCAGCCCCGAGACAATCCGCCGCGATCTGGCCGATTTGGTCGAGAAGAATTTGTTGATCCGGATCGGGGCGAAGCGGGCGACTTATTATATTTTGAAATGAGAGATTTTAATCCCCAAAAATGACAGGCGGGGCAATTTAATTGCCCCGCCTGTCGCTGACATGTTAGCGTTACTCATATCTTTAGTGACGATAACGAAAGCGCGGATATTCTTCATAAGAATTTTGATAGTAACGATCCTCATCCTCATAATGACGTCGGCCAGAAACACCAACTGCGCTTAGCACAATGATGGATGCTACAAGGCAGAGTAAGGCACTAGCGATGATCAATCCTCCTAATGCTGCGATTATCCCAAATACAATAACAACAAACCACATTAGGAGAGTTAAGGCAATCAGCAGCCCTATCAGGCCAAACGGCACAAAGGCGACCAAGATGCTTGCGCCACTAAGCCCAGCGACAAGCCAGAAAAATCCGTGAACTGACCAGTGTAGTCCACCAGAAGATAAACGGCGCAGTATCAACCATGCTGTGATACTTGCGGCAAAGCTAGCGGCTTGAAGGCTAATAAAATCGCCAAAGTGCTCATAGATAGGTTTGAGCAGGGTCTGGATCAACTCGACAAAGGACGGCGTCATCATAAAGAAGGCATTCGCATCACCGTCAAAGACGGGCACCAACAAGAATGGCCCCAGTAGTAACAGTGGAAAGGTGAGCAGATGCGCTTTGCAGGTCCACCAGATGAAGTGAACCAACGCTTTTGGAAGTGGTCTGGCCGAATTTTGGCTGCGAAGCCGTCGAGCGGCAATGGAATTGATAGATGTCATTTGTGCTTGCATAGAGATTTCTCCTTTTGAGGAATGAAGAGTATGGATTAGGCTGCTCAGTTCGGTCAGCAGCTCAACTGCTGACCGAACCCTCGAACTCGATTCATGCGCTTGCGCATGGTAAGTGATAAACAACTTTGTTTGCTCTTAATTTCGGGGCCGAAATTGCGCTTCTGGGCATGTCGGCCTATCAATTCATAGGGCTATTCTCCTTACTGATTGCTAGTCGTTCATTAGACCTTTGGTGGATTAGGTTTATAATATTTGCATTAGTGCGATAGGCATTCCCTTTCATTGTCTAACTAAACGCTCAATGATGTTCAGGTAGGGTAAGCAGCAATAGAATTTGCTTTGTGTGGGGGTGAGAGACCAAAATAGCGTTTGGTGTTCATATGGGCATCCAGTTATCCTCCTCGGTTTGTTGATTTAATGAGCTTCGAGCGCTGCTTTCTGATAGGTTCGTTTGCAGCGCTGCTTGTTGATAATTGTAGGCTATTGGTGCCACAACACAATGACAGGGGACGGTTTTGACATGCTAATTGGCTTACAATTCACCATGTAAAACTTACAAACTATAGCTATATAACTTTTTTCTTGCAGAGGCCGAACAACCTTGCTACGATTTTTGTTCATTGCTTCAATGTAGGGCTTACAGGGCTCTATCAATCGAGGGATATTAATCTTACGGGTCTATGCCAAATTTTTGAAAGGGGTACAATAGAGGGAAAGGAGGGCGAGAACGATGAGGCAGACGAAAAGTGAAGCAACTGCGAAGGTTGAATTTGTGCAGTCACCGGAAGGGATGTACGAACAACTGCGGGAATGGCGGAAAGAACATCCGTTAGCCAGTTTCGATGAGATACCGGAAGAAACTCGCCGAGAACGGTGAATGTTATCTGGGAAATTGTTTGACGAATTGGTTATGCAAGTGAAGCAAAGTCGGGTGAGGATATCTTTGGCATGTCTGGAGTGTGGGCAAGCGAAGGAAAATGGTGAGGCCCTAGGGTGAGCGCTCCAAAAGGGGAAGTGCGCATCGAGCCCAACCTGTGCCGGTGGGCTTTTCCCTCTTGGACGCTGAGATGCACCAGCTCCGCCACAATAAATAACTTGCATGTTTGAAATTTTTGATTATGATAGGAGTCATTGGTTTAGAAGCTGTTTCTTCATTTGTAGCACTCATCGAGGTCATCCCCCATATGTCCTGGTCTACTCATCTCACCAATCTACGTCATATTCTCGCCAGTTTGTACCTGACTCCTCAGGATGCCAATCGCGTTGCAGTTCAGGCTGGGCTTGACCCGCGCTTTATTGCCTTTGACGACAAAGCAATCAACACCTGGCATAATGTACTCAGCGAAGCCCATAAGCGCAACAAGGTGGCAGCGATTGTCGATATTGCCGGTCAAGAGTATCCCGAAAATGAGCTACTCGCAGAGTTGTTTCAAGCCTCTCAAAACGCAGTTGACATTTTGTGGCTCGCCAATCAAACTGGGTTGCAAATAGAAGAGTGGCATGAGTTATATATTGCTAGTATTCCTTCTATCGCTGTCAAAAAGCGTCCTGCCCATACTCTGGAAGATGCGTTAGATAATTTGTGGGATTTTTCTCTGCAATCTGATGGAACATTGCCGATTCTAATGTTTGCTGAACGACTGGCTTATCATACAACTGACAAACCCACAGCGCGCAGGCTAAGGCAGTGGGTGAACGAAGCACCTGCTAAGCTAAACCTTGCAATATCTCAACCGCGTATTCAACAACTACGTGCTGAATTGAAAACTACTAGAGATTCAAAAGATCTACCAGAATCCGCTTCTCTGTTGGTTTTAATCAATCCTCACTGGAACAACCCCAATCGTCGAAGCAACAAGCGATTCACAATCAAGGTCGTTTTATGGAAGAGCCAGGATGACACTCACCCTTTGTATGATGATGACAAGCTAGATATGGCATTCAATGAGATCCCAGGCAAGCTCTACAGGATCCTTCAGGATGCACTTAAGCAAGGAATCACACCTAATCAGTTGACAATTGAGTGTTTTTTGCCAACCGACCTTCTTACCTATCCGATTGATCAATGGAAATTGACAGACCCACGTGATCCTGAAATGCGTTACGGCTTGACATATCGAATTGTTGTCCGGTCGCTTGAACGTATGCAGGATATATCGTATCAAACAGCTTGTAAGGAGAGATGGGAAATGTTCTGGTGCCATCCCGTTACACCTGTTGTTAACCATTTGAAATGGATATCTGATTGTCACAAATACAAACCGAATGATTTGTATAGCCAAGTTGAGCTTGAGGGAATTACCTGCGTTGGCTTAACCTCTCCACCAACACAGGTAAAATTTATGTTTTACGAATTACTGCTAGCAGGTATCCCAGTTATGCTATGGTTGCGCCCTTGTAAAGAAGTGATTTCTCTCGAAATGTTGCAATCGATGATTCCACATGAAAAACTACACAAACTACCTCACCTTGTTCGAGAGCTACAATTACAGGCTACAAATCAGACTAATCACCCCGGCAACCATTTGACTTTGCTCTGGGATGATCCGACGCGCGTCCCCGTTGAATTAACTTTTCAACAGCCTCAGTGAATAGGAGATATACCGATGAGTGACTGGCGCATTTATCAGGGTAGTAGACAACCACATGATGGAATCAACCGTCTGCCCGCTCCCCCGCCCTGGCGCAGCTTTAGCGATATCCGCTCCAAGCACGCCACCTTTCAAGTCGAGGATAAAGAGATCGAGCTAGTCAACGCTGCGCTTTATCTACGCCGCCCATTGCTCATTACCGGACAACCAGGCACGGGGAAATCTAGCCTGGCCTATGCTGTCGCTCACGAACTCAAGCTTGATTCTGTGCTGGTTTGGCCAATCACTTCGCATTCGAATTTGCAAGATGCCTTGTACCGCTATGACTCCATCGGCCGCTTGCAAGATGCTAATTTGTACAAGGGCAAAGCCAAAGAAGCAGATCCACGACGAATTGGCTTATTTATTCGCCTTGGCCCGTTGGGAACAGCTATGTTGCCCAGTGAACGGCCACGCGTCTTGCTGATCGATGAGATTGACAAGAGTGATATCGACTTGCCCAACGATTTGTTGCATATCTTCGAAGATGGGCGCTATGAAATTCCTGAACTGGCTCGTTTAGCCGACACTGCTCCCGATGTTCCTGTCTTTAAACACGAAAGTGAAGAGAAGGTAACGATCCAACATGGGCGCGTGCCCTGCACTCAGTTTCCGTTTGTCGTCATCACTAGCAATGGCGAACGCGAATTGCCGCCGGCCTTTTATCGTCGCTGCATACGGCTAGATATCAATGAACCGGACACGGATAAGTTAGCCAGAATTGTCGAAGCGCATTTTGACGTAAAATTGGAAAAGAATGAGTTAATTCGAAAGTTACGCAATGACTTTATCCAACGGCGCGAACATGGCTACATTGCTACAGATCAACTGCTCAACGCTATCTATCTGCTCAAGCAGGGTGCCGATCTCCAAAAGCTGTTGAATAATATATCGGAGGAAGAGAAGATGGCGGCGGCTATTGCTAGCAAAGAATCAGGCGAGTTGACAGATGATAATAATACATCGGGGGAAAAGCAGAGAAAGTTGATCGATGTGATTCTTCGTTCACTCAGCGCGCAGGAAAATCGATGATTGAAGCTTTGATTGACTCCATGCGTTTTGCACATCTTGATCCTGATGCCGAGGAGATTGTTGACATCTTGTGGCTGGCAGCGCAAATGGGCGCGTCCACTTTTGCATACACTGAGGAATTTGCCACGCGCTTGGCGGCAGAGAAGCAAAAGACACAACAGACTGAAGAGCAGAATCGAAGTCATAATCAATCTCAGAAAAGCCAGACTGAAGACCAGAACAATCCAGTGCAAGCCACTGCGTACACCGCCGACCTCTATTTGCCTGACGCAAAACAAGATGATACTGGTGGTGCGGGAGGCTTACCCTTTCGTGGGCTAGGTACACCGGCTTTGTCCGATACACTCAGACTGGCCCGTGCGCTGCGTCCTTTAGTGCGACATATTCCTTCCCCAACCCAGAAAATATTGAATGAAGAAGAAACAGTACGCCAAAGTGCCGATAGTGGAAGCTTGTTCCCCGTTTTGCGACCTTCCCCGATGCGCTGGTTGGATCTGGTGCTCGTCGTGGACGAATCACCTTCGATGATACTTTGGCGACAGACGATGGCAGAATTCCGTTTGCTCTTAGAACGACTTGGCGCGTTTCGTAATGTAGAGACTTGGTATATTGACAGCCATACAGATGATGAGCATCTCTATCTATACCCTTCCATCAAGACATTAGCAGATAAAAGCGATCCACGGGCTCCAAGGCAGTTGCTTACTTCGCAAGGGCAGCGGTTGATTCTGATCGCTAGTGATTGCATTGGTAATGCTTGGCATGACGGCGCTGCGGCCAGGATGATCCAGGGGTGGGGAAAGAGAGAGATTGTGGGGTTAGTGCAGCTCTTACCGCACCGTTTGTGGAGCCGAACCGCATTGCGCCAAGCAAGCTCCGTTTATTTACGGGCACATGCACCCGGTATTGTGAACATGCATTTGGAAGTTGAGTTGCCTTCCTTCCGGCAGCCACGTAAGAAAACCATTCTCGGTTTACCTGTGCCGATCATGACCTTAGACGCTGATTCATTGGCTGCCTGGGCACGGTTGATAGCCGGGAATAGCATATGGTGGTCACCTGGAGTGATTTTACCCACCGATATTAATACAGGAACAACCAATCCAATGCGCTCATCGAATAACGCTGATGAGCTTCTACTTTCACCACAACAGCTTATTCATCGTTTTCGGGCGTCTGCCTCACCGCAAGCACAGGTACTGGCTGGGTACCTGGCGGCTGTCCCTCTCAGTCTGCCCGTGATGCGCTTGGTGCAGCGAGTGATGTTGCCAGAATCGCAACAGGAACAATTATCGGAACTACTATGTAGTGGTTTACTCAAACAAACTATCCCCTACAAGGCTACATTGCACTCAGACGATATGCGCTATGAATTTATTGATGGTGTGCGTGAACGATTGCTTGATAGCCTGTTAGTTGATGATGCAGATCGAGTGCTTGAGGTTGTATTTAACGCTATATCTGGTCTTGTCAATACACAGACCCACAAAATGCTTGATTTTCGCGCCATTGTGTCCGATCCATCATTAGTCGATCAGGCGAGGATGCCTGTAAGCGGTTTACCTTTTGCCAGGATCGCACCTGGTGTGTTGAAACGGTTGGGTGGCAACTATACAAGGCTTGCTTTACATCTAGAGAGAAAATCTCAAGCGATTCCCTGGGCAAGATCGGTTCCTGACAAAGTAAACTGGATGACGAAAAACAACGAAGCCTTCAAGGCACTGCGAACTATGTTCATTGCTTTATACGATGACCCATCCAGCATCCGGCGGATTGCCGATGATGCGGGTATTGATAGCACGGTAATCGATTTTCAGGGTGCCGTGCTGGATATTTGGCATCGTGTACTTGTAGAAGCTGCACGTCAAAAGCGGCTTGAGGCACTGGTAAAAGAGGCACAGTGGAATTATAGAGAAAACACTTCACTAATGACGGCCTACCAGAACTATTTACTGGCAGAGGCTGCTGATTCCGTCGATCCCTTGCAAGCAGCAGACCTTTCTGAACAGGATTCCCACATTATCAATGCTGACGATCCAAAAATAATCCAGATCAATACCGGAGGTGGGCTATATATTGCCGGAAATGTCAATGCAGGTGGTGACTTCATTGGGCGAGATCAACAGAATCAACAAAAACCAGATAGCGAGTTGATCGAGTCTCTTCGTGAAATCTGTGAACAAACGCTGTCCAAACTCGATAACCGATACGGCAGAAGAATCCTTCCCTTGATTCAGGATTGGTTGGATGAGGTTGAGCGAACCCCAAGCAGTCTGAGCAGTCAACCTGAACTGAAAAAGCTGTTGAAACGGGTTGGCGACAAGGTGCTGGATAAGTTTGTTTTGTATGCAAAAAACAGCCTCAATGCATTCAAAGATCCGGAATCACAGGAGAGCAAGCTGTTCACCAGATTGCGCACACTCATTGATGAAGGGTTGCGCATCGATAAGGAGATAGAGAGCCAATTTGAGGATCTCGAATTTGTAATTGCCTATCTCTTTGAATCAAAATCGACAATTCGTCACGAATTTGTCGATGCGGAGCTGGCCGGCGTTTATGCCAATCTGGCCTGGGTCGAGGAAGCAAACCGCACGGCCATTGCTCAGGAAATAACACGCTTACAACAAAATGCGGAAGACGAGTTTCAAATATTCCACGCTCTAATTGACGGAGCTGTTGGTTGTGAACAGAATTTCTCATTGATTTCCCCCAAATCAAACACGTTGGTCGGTGAGGTGGCCGATGATTATGTGACTGAAAGGAAGAGAAAATTGCATACAGAAGTCTATTCTTGGTGGATGGATACAATTAATGTGATCGATACTGTCTCGCAGCAAAAATCACAGCTTTATCAATGGAGTCAAGCGTTAAAAAAGCAAAAAGCTGGGAGAATAACCATTTTGGCACGAATCAGAACTGGGCTACCCTTTGTTCGTGCCTTTTGGCCCCTGGAAACGCCAACGGAAAGCTCAGGTATTTTGAACGATGCCAACTATGATTTTCCGAGTTCTATTGAAGCTATATTTGAGCAAGGGGTTCAGCCAACCTATCTGTTGACAACGGAAGAGAATGTTACACCAAATCGAAATGCAATTTCTGCTGCCGACATCTGTGATCGTTACTTGTCTCATCCCTCTCATCATGTCATGACAGGACAACCGCAAGCAGGCAAGACGTGGTTACGTCTCTATCTTGAGCATTACGCATCCATCATTGTCGAGAAAGTTTTGCCGGTCTTTTATTTTGCACCTGCTCGAATGGCATTTCAAACCGATGAGCTTGAGATTGTGAGTACGCTGGCTAGTTCAATCGCGAATCAACTCTTTGCCAGCCTGTTGGTACGCTCAAGCAATCGCACTACAAACCGCGACCCATTGCGCGTTAGTCGTATCGCTATTGCCCAGTTTTTGCATCGTTATGGGTATAATGTGCCAACGGGCGATATGTCTCTGGCGCAACCACTACCAGCAGATGCATTGCTTAACATTGATCAGGCTTACGGAGGCGGTTATCTGAGCGGTCTATATGCCGAAATGAAACAGGAGATCGAGCAAACTCGGAATAGATCAATTCCACTATCGTCCAGTTCTCTGGAGTCGATGTTGGATGATATCCACCGTGCCATAGAACTTGCTGGCTATAGGAACATATTTCTCTCAGTTGATAACTGGGACGATCTCCCCAATCCTACCCGTCATCGGTTATTACTATATATGTTGAATGCTGACTTGCTCGTTCAGCTACAACAACGTAATATATTTCTTAAAGTTTTTGTACCATCGATTGATAGCGAAACGCTCAAACATTGGCAAAAGACATGTGAGTTTGACCGATTGCACAACGAATCCAAAAGTCGACTTGTTATTTATACATACCCGTGAAACTATACCTGAATC
>Ga0163154_10006965_pt1 | contig 13656 bp, 14 predicted proteins | sample OliLakLV19MP9P1_FD_148649 | JGI IMG/M metagenome (GOLD analysis project Ga0163154, IMG submission 148649) | Freshwater microbial mat bacterial communities from Lake Vanda, McMurdo Dry Valleys, Antarctica - Oligotrophic Lake LV.19.MP9.P1 | ecosystem: Environmental > Aquatic > Freshwater > Lake >... | reverse complement strand
CGCCTGCTGGGGGGCCTCGTGCAGCTTCTGCACCCGCTCTTCGGCCTCACTCATAACAGCCGCCATGTTTTCGACGATTTCACCGGGATAATTTTCTAGCACCTTGGTGGACAGCGAAATCCGTCGCTTGATCTCATCCACATCGGTAACCAGTGCCCGAATGGGCTGGCCGACTTGGAATAGCTCGTTCAACGACGCCACATAGTTTTTACTGATCTGGTTGATGTGGAGCAGGCCGGTAGCCCCGTCAAAGTCTACAAAAATACCAAAGGGCTTGATCCCCGACACTTTGCCATTGACTAGTTGCCCAATTGCCACCTGGCTGAGGCTGGCAGCTTGGGTGGCTAAACGCTGAGACATGACTAGTTTTTTGGTGGTAGAGTTTACCTCAATAAAGCTGGCTGTAAAGGCTTTGCCGATCAGCCCTTCTAGGTTGTCCCGCTCTAACAGGTGCGATCGCGGAATAAACCCTCGCAGACCACGCGCATCGACCGTAACGCCGCCTTTGTTGACGCCACTGACGCGCACTTGCACCGTCTCGTTATTTTCCTGCATCTCAGCAAACTTGACCCAAAGCTGCCGCAGTTCTAGCTGGCGCAGCGACAGCGTTACCTGCCCGTCTGCATCCTGCTCCCGAATAATTAAAAACTGACGCTCTTCACCCAGTGGAACGATCTGCGACAGATCGGTCACGCGCCGCAGTGAGGCTTCTTCTGTAGGTAAAAATGCCGCTGACTTGCCGCCAATATCGACAAAGGCTCCATCAGATTCGTAGCTGTAGGCTTTGCCACGCACAAGCTGACCCGTTTGGAACTCGTAGTTGTGTTGCTCAAGAGCCTTGGCAAAGTCGTCGCTGGAGAAGGACAAATCAACCTCCTAAAACCGGATCAAGCATAAAGTGTTCGCTGGTCGCGCTCAATCTACATCGGCAATTGAGCTTATCCAATATAAGCGATATTGAAGACATCTACACACTCTCTCAGCACAGTCTCCAGGAAATTCATGCCTTGATGTCACAATGCTGCTCTTTGAGCGCAAGCTGTCTCGCCTGGTCATAGCTAAAAGCTGATGAGACTTCCGCAGTAGCTCTATCAACTCCTGATGCTTCAATTGAACCCTCAACCCTAAAACTCAAACGTTAATATCAGCCGACACTTGAGGCAGCCCTAGGCTGTAGTTGCGGACGCGGCTCTGGAGGTTGTAGGTAACTTTGCCCGTGTAGAGCAGCGATCGGACAAAATGTTCCAAATCAGAGCCAATACGCCGCACGTTGTAGTCGTTCAGGTCTTCACCCTCGCAGCCCGCGACGAGCTGATCAAATTTACGATAGACGTCTTGCAATGCCCCATCGGTCCAGTTCAGTTCGTTGTCGGGATCTACATCCAGCGTTAGCTTGTCGGCACTAGGAACCAATTCTCCGTTCAGAACCTCAGCAGAGAAGATTCGAATATGGCGGGTAGTGGACTTGTGTAGCATAGATATCATGCCCTAAAGAGGTTCTTTGTCATTGTACAAGCCGGACGGGGTAAGGATGCGAGATCAAAGATAAAGAATCACCGGGGAATCAATCAGGTTTGCTCAAGCTAAAAAAAGCGACTCTGTGTTAACAGAGCCGCTCCTATGGAGTTAACAGTTAATTGCTGTCCTAAGTTGCAATCCTCGGCTCAACTAGCGAACGCTGCCTTCAAGATGAGCAGTATCAATCGGCTTCATCAAATAAAGCCGCAGCAGATTGACCGCAATGCCCGCAATGTGAGGCAGCTTTTGGAAGAACTGAAGCGGTTTAGGCGCATCAGAAGTGGCGATCGCTGCTAGTTTCGAGTTATGAACCGTGGAGTCATCTAATAAGCGGAAGAAATCGGGGTGATCCACATTCAGCACGAGCGGGAATACTCGCCCTGCTGTCTCATTGGTTTTCTGAATCACGCGGATATCGTAATCCCGTGCATCTAGACCCAGAGATCGGTAAAAGTCTGCCCGTTGAATATCGTTGAGATACATGGTGGCAAACACCGACAGCAAGAAGAACCGACTCCAAAGACGCGCCTTCCAATCGTTGAGGATATTGGGCTGAGCCTTCATGATGGCGTCAAAAAAGTCACCATGACGGTTTTCGTCTTGACACCAGTTCTCAAAAAACTTGAAGATTGGGTAAATCCGATCTTCAGGATGGGCGTTGAGATGCTGATAGATCAAAATGTAGCGCCAGTAGCCAATCTTCTCCGACAAATAAGTGGCGTAGAAAATGAACTTAGGTTTAAAGAACGTATAGCTACGGCTCTTAGTCAGGAAACCTAGGTCTAACGACAGATTAAAGTCAGACAGGGCTTTATTTAAAAAGCCTGCATGCCGCGCTTCATCTCGCGACATGAGCATAAAGCACTCGGCCACTAGAGGGCTAGTGTGTTTCAGGCGGCGTCCCATCTCTTTGTAGAGCAGGAATCCAGAAAATTCTGCGGTGCAGGAGCGTTCCAAAAACTCGACAAACAGTTTGCGAGTGTCGCCATTGATGGAGTCCCAGGATTGATCAAAATCCTCATTCCGAACGAAGTGGTTGCGGTTGTAGTCTACCCGAAACTCTTCCAGAATTGCCCTCAGCTCAGCCTCATTGACAGAGACGTCCATCCGCGCCATCTCGTCAAAATCGGTAGTGTAAAAACGGGGAGTGAGAATGGTCTCCCGCGCCGGAGCTTTAACACCCGGTCGCAGTTCTTCAAAGCCAGGTTTTTTGAGGGAATCTACCATTGCAATTAATTTTCAGTCTGTTATCGTTTCGCTGTTACCTGCCCAGTTGATGTTGGAAAAGCCCAAACCAGCCAGACGCAATACGTTTCACATCTCTAAGTCTATCAGGATCAAGCGGCATAGCACTTTTGATCATGTTAAGAGTTGCAACAAGAGACCTCAGTTTGGAACCATTTATGGAGAGTCGGATGGCTCTCGTTGAAGCCGATTTGCCAGGGTGTTTTAGTCGTGCCTTAATAGCGCGACGATGGATTTTGGTAAGCCAGGTAGATCGCTTCCAAAAATTGATCCGACGTTAGCCCGGTAGGGATCGTGTCGAGTTGGATCAGGGTTTTGAGTTGCCGAGCTAGCTGCATGCTCAGATCGCGGCGGGACTGGATTGCCATACTGCTACGCCGCTGTAGGTAGGCGCGAACCACGGCAAAATCATCGGGGCGCAGGGCGTCAAGCTGCGTCATGTCGGCCAGTTGAGTTGCGAGCTGCTGGGCTTCGTCGGAGACGGTGAGCGGCGTTTTGGTCTCAGCACTACTTTCTTGAACGACTAGGGTGCCCGCCACAATGTCGCCAATTCGTTTCTCGCGCTGGCTGAGTAAAATAAAAAATACTCCTAGAAACAAAAAATCATCAACGGGGCGCAGTAAGGCCCGCAGTGCGGCTTGAGACAAGCGAATGGGTCGGCCATCTTCGCGGATGACTCGAATTTTGGCTAGACGCTTGCCGGGGGTTTGACCCTGCCAAAACACCTCAAAGTAGACAAAATATCCGGTAAAAATGGCAAAGTTAGCCAGTAAGAAAATCCCTAGTAGCCAATTGGGCGTGGCGCTGTAGTCTCCATTGAGTTGATTCAGGAAGTTCATCAACTGAATCGAAAACGAGATCCAGCCAATCCAAAATACGGCTAGCAGCAACCCTAAAGCGTGATAGTCAATTAACAGCGCCAATGCCCGATTGCCAATACCTGCCAAGGCAAACTCTAGATTTACGCTCTCGGGGGTGGGAAGGGAAACTCGGTTAAAAAAGCGCATGGTAAGTATGGTGGATTAGGTGAGCGGCTCAGGATCGCGCAGCTGTAGCCCCAACCCTTCTCGGCGGCTACGCAGGTCGTAGTAAATCACGGCCTTAATGGTTTGCCAAAGCGGCATTACGATGATGCCCGTTGCTAGTCCTAAGAGATAAGTAAAGGCATAGGTCAGCGCCAAAAAGATGGACGACTCTTGAGGGTAAAATGCCGCGATCGCCCCTTGAGCCATCGTAGCCACAACCTGCACCAAGAACTGAATGGGCAGTGTGACTAAAAACGTGACCAATAGAATGATAAAAATCCGCCACACGCTTTTTTGAGTCAGTTCCCAGCTCCGCCCAATGGTTTTAGTCGCGGTGGCCTCACGTTCAACCGATAGGGGCAGCTCTGCCACACAAAAGCGCACGCTAAACCAGGTAAAAACGACGATAAACATTAAAACAATCGCCAAAATCACCAGCCCCGCAAAAATAGCCAGCCCTGGGTTGATTACCGCTGCCGAGGCAGGACTACGTAAAAACTCGGCTCCCCCAATCGAGGCAAACATAATTACGATCAAGATTGCCGCAATTAAATACATCCCCAATGCCACACCAAAATAGAGCAGTGAGAGCAGCGCCCCCATGCCCACAAAGCTCCATTTGCGCGCACTGGTGTAGCGATAGGCGGCTTTAATCGTTTCCGGTTGATTGATCAGTTCACCAAAGGCAAGACGGGCGATCGCCGCTGAGTTTGCCATGTACTGAGCGCTGCAATAGGCCACCAGCAATAGCCATGCTGGCACAATCAGGCCCAGCAGGTTGTAATATCGTTGGGTCGTGACGTAGAACAACACGACCGGAATAATGGCCAAAACCGGGATCAGTGCCCACAGGGTGCCTATTGCCGACACTTTTAGATAGGGCTTAAGATTTGAGCGATACAGTCGAAACCCCCCATTGACCACATTGCCTACACTCAGGGGCTGAGTCAAATCAGAAGGATTGGAGTCAAACGTCATATAGCCACCTTGAACGCAGAGTGGGGGAACTGACGCTATCGTAAACTACGCTAGAGAGAAGTCTCCACTGAACGTCACAAAATATGAACCTTCAGCGCTGGATTGGCCGTCGAGAGGCAAGTTGGAAAACGCTGGACAGTCTGCTGCAACAGGCGGAAAAACGAGGGTTGCGATCGATGACACCCGCCCAGATCCATCAGTTGGCCAGTCTCTATCGTTCTGTGGCGGCAGATTTGGCGCGGGCGCGGACTCAGCAGGCCGGTCAGGTTTTGGTTCAAGATCTGCAACGTTTGACCAGTCGAGGCTATGCCCAAATTTACCAGGGCTTGCGGCGGCAAGAATGGCACGCACTGTGGGCGTTTTATCGCTGGGGATTGCCGGCGGTGGTGCAGCAGTGCGCCGGATATGTGGCGCTGGCAACCGGGCTATTTGCGGCGGCAGGGTTAATCGCCTGGTGGTTTGCGTGGCGCGACCCTACTTTTTTGGCGCTGCTGGTGCCCGCAGAGCTAATTTCACAAGTGCGCGATCGCCAAGAACTATGGATGGGTTCAATTGTCGGAGTTGAACCGTTTGCCTCCAGCAGCATCATGATTAACAACCTCAAGGTGTCTTTTACGGCGGTGGCAGGTGGGATGACGGCGGGGATAGGCACAGTCTATATCATCTTGCTGAACGGGTTAATGATCGGCTCCATCGGCGCGCTAGTCGGTCAAAACAACCTCGCCTATCCGTTTTGGGCGTTTGTGTTTCCCCACGGCGCGCTGGAGTTGCCCGCTATTTTTTTGGCCGGGGCAGCAGGCTTTTTACTCGGACGAGCCATCTTATTTCCAGGTCGATTTTGTCGCGCCGATGCGCTGAAGTATTATGGCGCTCAGGCGGCTCAGCTGATGTTTGGGGTAATTCCCCTGCTGGTCATCGCCGGGTTGATTGAGGGCTTCTTCTCGCCCAACCCGGCGGTTCCTGATGCCGTGAAATATGGGACTGGAATTTTGCTCTTGACAGGCTTACTGGTTTATTTGAGTCAGCGATCGCCTCCAAATCAGCAGACCTAACCAGCAGACCTAACCAGCAGCAGCGGTCGAATTCGGGCTTGATACGCTGCCGTGTCCAGGCCAGCGCCAGCGTTGGCTGTGGCAGGGTCAATCATTTGCCGTAAGCGAGTAATCCGATCGGCTGTGGCCGGGTGGGTGCTGAGTACCGCTGGGACAGAGCGCTGGGTACCCAGTTTTTCTAGGAATGTGACGATGCCGCTGGGAGCATAGCCTGCTGTGGTGATGGTGGCTAACCCTTTGCTATCGGCTTCAAACTCATCGCGCCGACTGTTGGGGCGGCTGAGCGCTAGTTCTACCCCAATATTGACGGCTTGGTTGCGGTCTAATCCTGCTGCTGTGGCCACACCTGCCGCTACGGCGCGCTCTCGCATTTGAGTCACGGCATGGCGCGCCGCAATATGTCCGATTTCATGCCCCAGCACACCCGCCATCTGAGCTTCTTGATCGATGGTTTTGAGTAAGCCTGTAGTGGCAAATGCATTGACCTGGGTGGTATCGACGACTTGAAATGTGTAGGGAATATTGGGGCGATCGCTGGCGGGAACTAGCCGTTGACCCACTTGGTTGACATACTCGTTAATGCTGCGATCGCTGTACATGCGAAACTGCCGGGTGGTCAACTGCTGGTTAATTTGTTGCCCCAGCTGCACTTCTTGGTTATCAGAAATATTTGATAGCTGGATAATTTGCACGCCCCGAAACAGCAGCTGGAGCCAGCGAGGTACGGTCTGAGCATGAGAGGGCGTCGGGCTGACCAGCACGAGGCTAGCCGCCATGACCACCGAGAGCAACCCGTAGAGCCAGCGACGGCGCAGCTGACCAGCCATAGAGCCAAGAAAATGAGTCATAGCGCAGGTAAAAAGCAGTGTAGAGTGAGCCTGGGCTGCTAGACGTAGGTGACATGAAGAATGTTGCCGGCGGCGAAGTCTGAGAGGTTGCGGTGAGATTTTACTTTTACAGCAGTTTTTACAGCGGTTCTCATTCTAGTGAAGTGCATCAGAGTAGGGGCGATACGGCAGTTCGCCCTCCGATCTGTACTGCACCAGATCGATAATTGCCATACAGCAGCCTTTACAGAAATAGTAACGGAATTAACGGAGCAGCCTTGGGCTTGCAGGTGTAAAATTGCTACCTCAAACCCGCTTGAACCTGAATCCTCATACACATCTATGCAGACACAGCGTCCGAAGCCCTGTAAAATTTCGCGTAGGTCTACCTTGCAACCATGCGGATCCGGCATCATGAGTCAGGTCATCATGAGTCAGGTGGCTAGCTGGTTTTTCTTTCATTGAGTGGAATTTATACATGGCTATTTTGGACTCACAAGGGCGTCTCTTTGGCAAAGTGAACATCCTTGACTTAGGGGCGGCGCTGGTGCTTTTGCTAGTGGTGGCTGGAATTTTTCTGTTTCCAGGTACGTCTGGTTCATCGGTAGCGCAAATTGGCGTGGAAAATAAAGTGGTCGAAGTAGACGCCATGGTTAGAGGATTAACGGTAAGCGATCCCCAAGCCCTACTCAAGAGCATAGAAGCTACCAAAAAAGTGAATGTGATTATCCGTAACCAGCCCTACGGAGAGTTGGATTTGGTGTCAGTCAAATCGCTGCCCCGAACGGTGGCGGTACCGCAACCCGATGGCTCTGTGGTGGCTCAGCCCGACCCGCGTCCCGAGCTAAACTACACGCTGGACATGATCATTACCTTGGCTGGCGAAGCGCAAGTGACGGATGATGGCCCGGTGCTGGGTAACAGTAAGGTCAAGGTAGGTACGCCTCTAGAGCTGGAGGGCACGACCTATCGCTTTAATGCCCCGGTTGTTGGCGTTCGGATCAAAGATAAGTAAGGGTAAGATTTGTCAGATCCGCTCTAGATTCAGGGCTAAACCCAAGAGCTGAACCCAAGAGCGAACAAATTCACTATCCTGGATGAGGACTGTATCCTCCAAAAGCCGTGTTTTTTAGCGTCGTTATTCCCACCTACAACCGCAAGCCGATTTTAGAGCAGTGTCTGATGGCGCTGGAAGCTCAGGCACTTCGCTCCGGTGGGGGCGTGGCAGGGTATGAGGTGGTGGTGGTGGATGACGGGTCTACCGATAACACAGTGGGTTGGCTGCATCGCCAGAGTGCCATGTTTCCCCATGCGCGACTGTTGCAGCAAGACCACCAAGGCCCAGCGGCAGCACGCAATTTGGGTGTGGCAGCTGCTACCGGTGACACGATTATTTTTATCGACAGCGATTTAGTTGTGACTGAGGTATTTTTGCAGTCCCATGCCGATGCCTTACAGAGCGGTCAACAGCGACTGGGCAGCGATCGCCTTTTCACCTATGGTCGAGTGATCAACACCTGCAACTTTGAGCACCCCACCACCGAGCCGTTCAAAGTCACCGATTTTTCGGCGGCCTATTTTGCCACCGGAAATGTGGCGATCGCCCGTCACTGGCTCGACCAAGCAGGTCTATTCGATCTGCGGTTTCAGCTCTATGGCTGGGAAGATTTGGAGCTGGGGGTGCGCCTGAAGCAGCTGGACTTAACCTTGATCAAATGCCCGGATGCCGTTGGCTATCACTGGCACCCGCCGTTTACCCTCAGTCAAATTCCGAACCTAATCGACAAAGAAATTCAGCGAGGCCGCATGGGCGTCTTGTTCTATCAAAAACACCCTACCTGGGATGTGCGGTTAATGATCCAAATGACCTGGCTGCACCGCGTCCTCTGGGGCGTCCTCTCGTTAGGCGGGCAGCTGAATGAACGGACGCTAGCGCCGCTGCTTCAGTGGTTGATTGACCAGGGTAAGCCGCAGCTGGCTCTAGAGCTGGCCCGGATATTTCTCAACTGGTATAACGTTCAGGGCGTATATGCTGCCTACGACGATCTGCGTCGGGGTACGTCGGCTGCAAGTTGAACGATTTCTTTAGAGCAGGGCATAGGCAGTGTTTCAGACCGTTTCCCAATTAGTGATGCAGTGAATAAAAATCAGGGCGATCGCGACGATCTTCAGGGTGGGTCGTCTGCTGCGTCAGAACCCAATCAGGGGCTGTCGCCTGAACTAGAAGCCGAATTTTTGGATATGGAAGCAGAACTGAACGGGAACCCCGAGGCTGTCGCAGACCCGACTCCGCTGCGGGTAAATACGACTCCAGCGCCATTGTCGCTGGTCGAAACCGCCTTCCTGGCCAGCACTGCTAGCCTGCTGTGGCTGGCCAGCTACTACCTCAGCCTGGTGCCCTGGATGCGGATTTTGTTCCCAGCGCCGATTGCCCTGGTCTATCTACGCTGGGGGCAGCGCGCTGCCTGGATGTGCACATTGGTCACGGGGCTGCTGCTGTCGATTTTAATGGGACCCTACCTAAGTTTGTTGTTTTTGGTGCCCTATGGGCTGTTGGGGGTGCAGCTGGGCGCGCTGTGGAAACGGCAGGCTCCCTGGATGGTATCTATTAGCATTGGCACCCTGATTGCCACGATCAGTTTTTTCTTTCGCGTCTGGCTGCTGTCGCTGTTCTTGGGCGAAGATTTGTGGGTCTATCTCACCGACCGAATTGCCGACTTGTTGGAATGGATCGTGACGATCTTGGTCGATTGGGGCTGGTTAGATATTGGGATTTTGGGTCAAGTTAACCTGACGGCGGTGCAGCTATTGACGGTCGGAATGCTGCTGCTCAGCGATTTTGTTTACTTATTCACTGTGCATTTGGTGGCGTGGCTGTTGCTGCCTCGCCTAGGCAATCCGATTCCAGATCCGCCCAGCTGGGTGCGCGTATTGATGGAAGAGCCTTAGGCACAGCATGGTTCTAGCGCATGGCATCCAGTTCCCCGCAAATATGATTCAGATTTATACTCAGCCAGAAATAGCTCAGGGCTGGATTGAGCGCGTTCGAGGGCAGGAAGCGGCGTTTGCCTGTGTCTTAGGATTTACCGCAACAGGTCTAATCCCAGGTATTTCAGCAGCGGGAGCCACTCCGGCAGATCGGCAGTATACGGCGATTGCCGATGCCGAGTTCCTGTATCACGGGGTGCTAGCCAATCCGCAGTTCCCGCTGCCGCCGCTGGTGGATGGAGCCTCACCGACGCTAATCTCGCGGGCAGTAGTGGCAGGGTTGGGGCTGCCGCTCTACTTGTTTAATGCAGGGCTGCCACAGGCGCCGACGGTGCCCTGTATCGATTTGGGAGGCACGGCAGCTCGTTGCCTCAGCCAGGGTGCTGCACTACAGCTGTCAACCGTAAAACATCTGTTGAAACAAGGGCTGCTGTGGGGAGAAAAGCTGGCTAGTGAGGTGCCTGGACGCTATTTGATTTTGGGGGAATGTGTAGCAGGTGGCACTAGCACAGCGCTGGGAGTATTGACGGGGCTGGGCTGGGATGCCGCAGGTAAGGTGAATAGCAGCCATCCGGCCTGTAACCACAGCCAAAAGTGGGCGCTTGTTCGCTCTGGGCTGGAGCAGGCTGGGCTAACGGGAGCCAGTGATCCCCTCCAATGTGATCCGCTGCAAGTTGTAGCCGCAGTGGGCGATCCGATGCAAATTGTCGTGGCGGGAATGGCGATCGCCGCCAGTCGCCGCACTGGCGTTTTATTGGCTGGCGGCACCCAAATGCTTGCCGTGCATGCCCTGATGCAGGCGTTATGTGAACGGGATCAATTGCCGTGGCGGGCAGAACAAGTCATGGTGGGTACAACCCGGTGGGTGGCCGAAGATCCAACAGGAGACACGGTTGGGCTAGCAAAACAGCTCAGCGTGCCCCTAATGGCGACCCAGCTCAGCTTCGCCGATTCCCACTATCCCTCTTTGCGTGCCTACGAACAGGGATATGTCAAAGAAGGCGTAGGAGCAGGCGGCTGTGCTATTGGCGCTCACCTGCGAGGGTGGGGACAGGCGGAGCTATTGCAGGCCGTTGAAACATTGCTAGAGCAAAGAATGCAGGCTAGCCGGTTTAGCCCCTGCCCCTGATGGATTTTCAGACATCCCAATAGCGTGACGGTCACGAATAGGTGCGCTTGGACAACAGCTGTTCTTCCAGAGCGGCAATGCGATTGTAGGCGGCGGTTAGCTGCGCGGTGAGGCGCTGAATCTGAACCTCAGGAGCAAGCGATCGCTCTCCAGTGTGGCTATCAGAATCTAGAAAGTCATTGTCGGCTAGAACGTCTTTATGTTCCATGCTGGTGTCGAAGCTACTGCGATACGAAAAACTGGGCCGTACCGGAACCGCTTCCAGCTGATGACGCTGACTATATTCGGTCAATACCTCTGACAATGACTCAGAAACTTTGCCGCTTAACTCGTCAATCATGTTGTGCAGCCCGTCAACTTTGAAGTTTAGGCTGGCAATTTGTTCCTGAATTGGATCCATCTGGCGAGTCGTTCCCTTACGTGTGGTGTGTCTATCTTAAAAATAAATTTGCCATAACCTACCTTTATTCCTGAATCATTTAACCTTTACAACACTTATATAAAGTTTTCACTCAGAGATTTATCTGCACATATGTTGATGAAGCTGCGAGTTGATGAAGGGGCGAGTTGTCAGCACTAGTAGTCTGAGGCGTAAATCTGCCTACCGTTCGTAGTGCAGGCTTCCAGCCTGCGCGGGCAAGATGCCCGCCCTACGGTAGCTAAACTTACGCCATCTTCTACTAGCTTCAGCACTCGCTAGGATTCAAGCCTAAATTTAGGTGCCATAATAAAAGGCTGAACCCTCGAATTACCTGTGATGCACTTCATTCATCTGAAAGCTGCTACATAGGCGCAACATCCGCTCAACCCAAGATGCTAAGTTTCCAAGATTTTTTTACAGACTGCACCGGGCTTTGGCAGAGCGATCGCATTTACCACTTCATCTTGAAAAACGAATCAGAACGCTCCTATACAGAATTTCGAGTGTCTGCCCTTGAGTTTGCCGAAAAACAGCAGATTTTGGCAGTAGCTGCGGTTGGCACGTTGAGCGGAATGACCTTGAATTTAACCGATGATGCGACCCGCCATCGCTGCCCTGGCTTCGCTATCGCATTTGATACTGAATCTGAAACGGGTGAAAAAGTGTCGATGAGCCTGCAAGCTCTGTTTGTGCCGGATGCTTACGTGACTCGACCTGATAATTTGGCTCCAACCCCACGATTGCCGATCGCCGCCCAGGTAGAGGCGTTACCCCAATCAGATCTGATTCAAGGGTTTTATCTGCGCGATGAGGGCTATTCTGAAACGGGGGCGATCGCCGGACGCTTCACCTATCAACCGACGCGCCAAACCCTAGAAATGACTACGTTTTACAGCCGTTCTGTGGCAGTAGACCAAATGCGATTTGTCGCTCCCAACCTCCGGATGCGCACCATCGTCACTTACCAACGACCTGCGGCTGATCAACTCCCCACCGTCATTAACCTGATGGGGTTTGGCGTAGAGCGCAAGCAACCGGAGCCGATCTAACGACATGAAACGGCGATCGCTACTAGTGGGAACAGCTGCTTTGGCTTTGACACAGCTGCTAGGAGGGTGCAACACTGCCGCCGTCGGCTTACGGGTGCTATTTCTGAAGGACTCCATTCCGTCACAGCTGCTGAAGGATTTTCGTCAGCACTTAACTCAAAAAACGGCGCTAAATTTTGCGCCACGGGCACAGCTAGCAGAATTGTTCATGCTGCTAGAGCAGTGGCACGGCAAGTCTACCAAGCCCCATTCTGACTCCCGGACTGGATTCTCGTTTCCCCTCCCCTTCAGCTCTCCTCCCCCCGCCGATCAAGCTGACCTGGTAACGCTAGGTGATAGCTGGCTAGCAGCGGCCATTCAGCAAGGACTGGTGCAGCCGCTGGCCGTGGAGCAACTGCCGGGTTGGGCGCAGTTGCCCGCTCAGTGGCAGGCATTAGTCCGGCGGGATCAAGGCGGCAATCTCGACCCACAAGGGCAGGTATGGGCTGCGCCTTACCGCTGGGGCACCTTGATGATTGCCTATCACAAAGAAAAATTTGACGCTCTCGGTTGGACACCCCAAGACTGGGCTGACCTGTGGCGACCAGAACTAAAGCAGCAGATTTCGTTGCCCGACAGTGCCAGAGCTGTAATTGGGCTGACCCTGAAGCGGTTGGGTCGATCGGTGAATAGCGAAAACCTAGAGGCGATCGCCACCCTGCAATCCGAACTAACGGCGCTACAGCAGCAGGTCAAATTCTATAGCTCCGATGCTTACCTACAACCGCTGATCCTCAAAGACACCTGGCTGGCCGTGGGCTGGTCTACCGATCTGCTGCCCGTGGTGGAGCGGAACCCGGCGCTGGCAGCGGTAGTTCCGGTCTCTGGCACTATCTTGTGGTCAGACCTATGGGTACGACCCGCTACGGCATCTGAGGGCGCGGCTGGTGCCTCCGCTGCTAGTCCGGCTCATCAGGCGATCGCCTTGGCAGAGCAATGGATTGAGTTTTGCTGGAAACCTGAGGTAGCCACTAAACTATCGGTTCTGACCGCCGCCGCGTCGCCCATGGTGGCACTGAACCGAACTGGCCTGCCCGAGAGCTTAAAAACCAACGCGCTGCTATTGCCAGACCCCAAAATTTTACGCCAGAGCGAGTTTTTGCTGCCCTTACCTGCTGCTACGGTGACCCAGTACCAGCAGGTGTGGCAGACCCTGCGCCAGTCCGGGGGCGTCCGGTCAAACTAGTTCGCGCATCAGACGCCAGAAAAACAGTGCAGGCATTAACCACCGCATGGCCTGTCGCCGCGTTAGCGGTGTCAAAATCGCAGATGTAGGCCGCTAGCAATTCACCTTGCGGATTAAAAACCCGAGAATTATAGCCATAGTCAGCCGCAGATGTGCCCAAGTGGTTGACGAAGGTATAGCGTTCTACATAGGTATAGAT
>Ga0163154_10006963_pt1 | contig 13657 bp, 9 predicted proteins | sample OliLakLV19MP9P1_FD_148649 | JGI IMG/M metagenome (GOLD analysis project Ga0163154, IMG submission 148649) | Freshwater microbial mat bacterial communities from Lake Vanda, McMurdo Dry Valleys, Antarctica - Oligotrophic Lake LV.19.MP9.P1 | ecosystem: Environmental > Aquatic > Freshwater > Lake >... | reverse complement strand
TTTTATGACTTAATTGTGTAAATCATTTTTGTAAACAATGTTTCCATTTTTTTTAGGAAATATTATATTGAACTAGCTGGTAATTTTAAATAAAGAAATTATTTGAGAATGGTTGCTCCTCAATTTCTTTAAATAAATTAATTTTTCAATAAACACTACAGGAGATGTAGTTCTTAATAAAGCTTGATTTCTTTAGGAAAGTGTATAGAGTAGTGGATTTAAAAGCTTAAACTGCCTATCAAACAGGCTTATACCGAAATAAAATTTTATTGATTTTATAAACCCGGTGCCGACTTAGTTTTTCAATTAAGTTGGCGCCAGGATAGAAGTACGTTAATTTTTCATATTTGTTTGCTGTAAAGCAATTCCAATATCCCAGCCTTTTGATGCCTGTATCACATCCTGCAGATCATCAATTTTTTTGCCTGTTACCCTCACTATATCGTCCATAATGGCAACCTGTACCTTTAGTCCGCTGTCTTTTATCAGTTTCACAATTTTTTTTGCATCCTCCTGCTTAATACCATTTCTAACAACAACTTCCTGCTTTACTATTTTACCACTTTGGTGGGGTTCTTTTGATAAGTCGTATATTTCTGCCGCCAGTCCCTGTTTCATACTACGGCTAATCATTACATCAATGATTTGGCCAAGTTTCATTTCGCTGTCTGCTTCCAGATTCAACTTAAAATCTTTCTTATTCAAGTCGATTACCACATGGCTGCCTTTAAAATCAAAGCGATTGGTAATTTCTTTCTTTATGGTGTTGATGGCATTGTCTAAGGTTTGCAAATCTACCTTGCTGCTAAAATCGAATGATGGCATGATGAAATAATTTATTACAAAATTAACCGGGTAATTACTTATGAGGAAGAATTATTTTTTTATAGTAAGCCTGAATTTTACAGGGATACCACTTATCACTTCATTTGCCAACAATACCAGTGTAGCACAATCAAATGAACTAATTTCTGCATTTGAAACATCTGTAGTACCAGCATTTAGCGTCATTTTACCATCGCTCCCAATAGACCAGGTACCTGTTTCAGAACCATTGGGGCTGCAAACTGTCCCAACATCCTGGTAATTGGCGGTGCCATTTGCGTTAAGCACTAATTTATCATCCAATTGGCAAGGGTCAAGTTCTGAAGTTGTAATATCTGTTAAAGGTTCGGCAAGACCAGCCTCTACTTTTACAATAGAATAAGTACCTGCAATATCTGCCACTGTTTTATTACAGGTTGGTGTACTGTTGCTATTTTCTTTTTTACAGGAAGATAATAGTAAAAAAAATGTGGTGGAAACAATGATAATTCTTTTCATTATGAATGGGGGGTTACCTTAAAGCTGTAAAATAAGTTGATTTATCTGTAAATAGCATTTCCAACAAAACTTTTTACAAATATGGGCATTAACGAAAAGGATGATTTTTTATTGACAGCACTAAATAAAAAAATGCAGCCTGTATAAGCTGCATCTTTATCAGTTGAAATTTATCAGTAATTAATTGTTGCCTGCTTTTACCCTGTTTTGTTCTGTGCCTGCACCACCGGTTTTTCTTTTTTGTGCCCCTTTTATTGGTTTACCAAAGCGATAAACGAAACTTAAAGTTGCTACCCTTGAATCATTTCGTTGTGCAAAGGTTGCCTCAGTGCGTTGGAAGTTAATACTACCACTTACCGGCATGGTGTAAAATATATCACGGATATTCAACTTAACCGAACCTTTACTTTTTAATACTTGTTTTTGTACCCCTACATTCACCTGGCCCATATCGCTTATTTTAATCTGTCCTTCAATACCCGGTGTGCGGTAAAAGCCCGACAATTCTGCACTCCAGCCCTTTTTAAGTGTAATCTGGTTATTGATGTTTATTAAATAATTACCTGCACTTATATTAATATTGTCACCATTTAGTAAACCTTTGTATTGGCTATAATTGTATTCATGATAAGCTATCAGCATCCACCATTTTTTAACGGGTATTTGTGCGCTCATAGATATGCTGGCAGTGTTTGTTTGGCCAAAGTTGCCTTTTTTTATTACAGTAGCGTAGCCCTTTTGTTCAAATACATCTGCAAACAAATTTTTGGTATTGGTATAGTTTACGGTAGTGGTTAAAAACTGCTTAAATGTATGCGATGCTTCCAATGTATTGGCATAGGATGGCTTTAAGAATGGGTTACCACCACCATAGGTATATTTATCAAGAAAAAACAAGAATGGGTTCAGATCTTCATAATCCGGCCTGTTGATGCGGCGACCATAGGAAAAGCTGAACTGATTTTTTTCGTTGGCATTATAGCTTACATACAGTGTTGGAAAAAGACTGGTGTAATGTTGTTTAAACGAACTATCTGTACGTTGTGGGTTGCCAAACTGGTTACCTTCTATATTTGTATTTTCCAAACGAAGACCTGTTTGAAAACTCCATTTTTTTATTTCCTTGCTTAAGTTAAGGTAAGCTGCATTGATGTTTTCTTTGTAAACAAATTGATTTGTTTTTTCATAATCGGGAAATTTTTCATTATCCAATACATTAAAATAACCGGCCTTATTATCAGTTTTTACAAAACTTGTTTTTAGCCCTGTTTCAACTTTTAACCCGGATTTTAACGGATGGGTATAATCAACTTTTGCTGTATAAATATTAATGAGAGAAGGCAACTCTCCTACCAGGTTATCAGTAAATTTTTTATTCCAATTACCGGTATAAGATGTGTTAACGAAGTTTTGATCCCTATTGGATTTATAGGTTATATAATCAACATCCGCTGTTAATTCCCTTCCTGTAGAATCAATCTGGCGGCGGAAATTAAGATTGACTGCTCCATTTTTCCAATCGGATTTTTCGTAACTTGAAGCTGTAACAATTGAATCTACCACAGCAAGGTTATTCTTTAAAAAACTAGTGTTATAATTTTTCTCAGAAGATGGCGTAGTAAACCCGGTTAGTACAACTCCAATGGTAGTTTTTTTGCTTGCATAAAAATCAGCACCTATTTTAGAATTATAATTTTGATTAATTCTGTTTAAGTCGGCCCCCTGTTCAAATATTGCATTCAGCGTTTGGTCGGCATTTTTATACCTGCGGGTAATATCCAGCTGCTGGAAATTTTTGCGGTAGTTGGCACTTACAGTTGCAAACAAATTAAATTGGCCGGTACGATAGTTAAGGTTGAGACTGTTGTTGGTTTTACCATAAACGCCCTGTCCGTATCCGAGATTGATATTACCATTAAACCCAACCTGCTTGTTTTTTTTGGTTTTGATATTTATAATTCCGGCATTACCAGCTGCATCATATTTGGCAGAGGGGTTGGTCATAATTTCTATTTGGTCCAAATTGGCTGATGGCATAGATTTTAATAAATTGGTAAGTTCCTGCCCGGTTAAATAAGCAGGCTTGCCATCCAGCATGATCATAACACCCTGTTTGCCTCTAAGGCTTATATTTCCGTCTTTATCAACGGTAACTCCCGGGCTTTTTTCCAATACCTCCAATGCAGTTGTGCCGGCATTGCTAATGGCTGCATCTACATTTATTATAGTACGATCTGCCTTGCGCTCAATAAGTTGCTTTTTGGTGTTAACCACAACTTCACTCAAATTTTTGCTACTGGCAATTAACTGCAAAACATCAAGCGTAATGTTGCTGTGATTTTCATCAACCAAAAATGAAGTGCTGTACACCAGGCTGTGGCCAATGGAACTGGCAGCAACTAAATAGTTACCGTTGTTTACTTTCTCAAACATAAAATTGCCTTCCTTGTCAGTTACGGCAGTCTTAACAAGGCTACTATCGCCTGAATTCAATAATGTAATGGTAGCGGCATCAATAATTTTTTGGTTGCCACCATCTTTTAGGCTCCCGATAATTTTCCCGCTTTTGGGGGTTTGTGCTATGCTGACTATACTTATACTCATTGCAGTCAGCAGAATAAATAAATGTTTCATGGTTATGCTTTATACTTTGTTAAAAATATTACATAACAAAAGTAGGTACTTTGCATAGCACAATACATTGGTTTACATAGACGGCAAATAATTGTGTTAACCGGCTAACAAAAAAATAGTCGGAAAATGTGGTTAATCACAATATAAATTGAGAACAAAAAGAAAATAACCTTGTTATTAAGCTAGTTAATTGAATGAAAAATAAGTATCAATACTAAAAAAGAGTTTAGAGAAATCAAAAATGTGAAAAGTTGGTTTTTTTAGTTAATTTGTAAAAAAAATTTATTAGCCCATGCGTATAGTAATTGTTCCTTTGGATTTTTCCCTCACATCTTATAATGCAGCGCATTACGCTGCAGAAATGTACCAGGGAAAGGATGATGTAAGGTTAATATTGTATCATTTTTATTCCGACGAAAAAGACGCTTTAAATTCAGATAAATTATTACAGAGTCTTAAAACAGAGTTGCTGGTATCTGTTCCAATAATTGAAACTTTTATAGAAACCGGAGATAATTTTATTGATTGTTTTACTGCATATGCACATGTAAAGAGGGCTTATATGATTGTAATGGGTCTAAATAGCAAAACAGCACTTGAACAACGTTTTTCTATCAACAAGACTTTGAAGATTGCAGAAAAAGAAATATGCCCGGTACTAATTGTGCCGGAAAATGCGCATTTTATTAGTGTATCAAATGCATTGATTACATCCGAACTTAAATCTGTAGAAGAAACGCCTACATTACTATCTATTAAAAGGATTTTACAAGACTTTAAACCTTGTCTGCATATTTTAAATGTTGATGATAGCCATTACCTTGCCCTTACGCTGGAATATAGAGCACAAAGAGATAAAATGGCCGAGCTGATGAAAGAATTTAAACCAGCATTTTATTTTATGCGTTTGTTTGATTTTCAGGAATCGGTTGACCTGTTTGTACAAGACCATAACATTGATCTAATTATCATTGGACCCAAATACCACAGTTTTTTTGACAGATTGTTTAAAACGCAACATACCAATAAGCTTATCTATCAAAGCAAAGTACCGGTGCTTGCTGTGCAAGATTAAAACCTTAAAAAAATATATTTTATGAGAGCGTGCGTTATATCATTATACGCACCTGCATGGCATAATCATAGGTGTCCAACTCATTAAATACAATTTTATTTCGATCAACAAAAGGCAGGTAGTGTAGAAGTTTCTCTTTTGTAAAACGCTGGCTCCAAAAACCTTCCCTTGTTGCTGTAAAACTATCCGCCGGGCTTGTGATAACTGTCATTCCCATTTTTTTATAGGATTCTTCTTGTTTTAGGCGGGTGCTATCATTGTGTTTGTAGCAAGCTCCAATTACAATTTCTCCACCTGGGTTAAGCAGATTGTAGGCGTTTTTAAAAATTGTGGTAAATTTTTCGTTGGTAGAAAGATTAAGTCTTTCTACAGTAGAAGCATAATTTTCAAAAGGAAAATTGTCCGGGTAAAAATTACCAGCCGTAAACCAGGTGGTAATAATCATATCATATTTTTTATTCCAGTTATTGAGGTTGGTGGCTTCAAAGAAAAAGGCAGCAACTTTGTCTTGAATATGTAATTCAGCAATATTTTTATTAGCTATATCCACACAAGCCTGTGCATTGTCGGTGCCATCATAACTCGCTACCATGTCCCATATTTCTTTTACACCGCATAAATGTTTTGGGATCCGGGCATTGCCAATACCAATATCAAGTATAGAAATTGCACTGCCTTTTATTTTGTACAACGCTGTAATTACTTTTTTCAATTCAATAAACTCGGCCCATTGAGCCTGTATCAAATACTCTGAAATATAATTGAGGTCAAAGGATTTTTCAACCGTATTTTCATTATCATACATTGCCATAGATAGTTCTTTTTTTAGCTACAATTTAAACTCTTTTCTTAAATATTTCTTCCCTAAAAAAATAATAGTATTCCAAGCAAAGCAATCTCATGCAAGCCTTATCTATGTTGCATATAAACATTCTGCCATTAAAAAAGGGCTGATCTTCACAAGTAAGATCAGCCCTAAAAAGAAACTTTATTTTTCCTTAAAATTTAAAATTTAAAGAAGCCTGGAAAATTGTTCCCAACTGGCTGAACTGAGAACCATTGTAACCTAAAATTCTGTACCTGCCGCTGAAAGACAAAAACCCTTCGAGCAAACTTTTATCGGCAGCATTTGCAAGCGTAGCGTTTGCATTTGCATAATTGGCATCGGTACTGTTACCCGTTAATTCCAACTTCCATTTTGGCAAAATATTTAACAGGTTATTTACTGTAACGGAGAAATTTATTTTATCTGTAAAATCATAACCAACATTTAAATCTGTAACAACCGCAGGTGAAAATACCTGTTTGATATTTTCCATAATAGCACCTCCATTATCAAGATCCTGGAACTTAGTTGTTCCAAACAGCGTATTATTAAGATTAACACTAAACTTATTGATATGATAATCCATTCCTAAAACTGCTTTGTATAAAGGACGACCTTCGGTTAACAAAGATTTAATTTGTGTACTTAGAATGGTTGAACCGCCATCTCTGATTGCTTTCGGATCGTTGGGAAGACCAACTATTTCGTTTTTCAGCGTGAAATTAGCAGCAAGGTTAATGCCCAGTTTACCTTTGCCTAAATTGATATTTTTATAGTTGGCAACCACATCAAGCCCTTGTGTTCTGGTTTTTATTCCATTAATAAAAAACTGAACACTTTGCAAATCAGCATTACCGGCTCCTACACTGTTACCTTTAAGTATTCTTCCCAATTCTGTTGTTGGGGCAGCAAGTAAACGGTCTTCTGTAGTAATGGAAGAACTGTAAACAACCCTTTCTTTAATTGTAATACTGTAATAATCTACCGTAAAGCTGAAGTTTTTGGTTGGATTAAAGCCAACTCCAATAGTATTGTTATTAGATCTTTCAGGCTTCAGCAATGGGATTCCCAAAGCAAGCGCCTGCTTACTCCTGTTATTAAATAAACCGGAAAGCACAATATTTCCTCCGGCAAAAGAGGCCTGGGTTGACTGTGCATATATCTGGTGCAATGTAGGCGCTCTAAAACCCGTAGAAATTGAGCCTCTCAACACTACTTTATCGCCTGCAATTTTGTAGCGGGAGGATGCTTTCCATACAGTTGCAGATCCAAAATCACTATATTTTTCTGCCCTGATGGTACCATTGAGTAGGAAGTTTTTGGTTACATCCAAACTGGCATCAAAATAAGCACCAAAGTTAAATCGGCTATTACTGGTAGCATTTTCCTGGCGGATACCCGGAAATGAGTTGGCACCCTCTGAAACATAAGATGCTGTATCACCAGCAATAATCTTAAATGTTTCCTGCCTTATCTCCGTACCAAATCCTATGCTAAAATTATCAGTAACGGATTTAGAAATATCATAGTTGCCAATAAGATTGGTAAACTTAAAACCTCCTGGTTTAAAAGATGTTGGACTATTAGCTCCCAACCCACGATTCAACGTATTTTCAACAGTATATAACTGCTGGTTTCCACCCATTGTAAAACTTACATCCTGCTTCCATCCGTTACTTTCATTTTTAAAACCAATGGTAGCATTATAATCCAGCAATTCACCCTCAAAAGTGGGGCCGTAGCCAAGATAAGTTGATCCGGCAGAATGCAATAGATTAAAAGGATCGCCCCTCCAGTATGGCGTGCGGAAATTGGCATTACTGATGGCTTTTTTTGCAACCAATGCTGCATTACTGTAAAGCATTCCTTTTTCGCCAAGCGGAATGCCGAGATTGTAATTAAATTTAGCAGCAGTAATTTCACCCGTACCATTTTTGTTATTACCAGTAGGATATTGTGCCAAATAAGATCTGATAGAAGCATCATCTGTGGGATTACCACCAAAAGTTGCAATTTCTGTAGGGATATCAATAATACCAGAGCGAACCGCATTATTTTGCTGGCTGAAATCAACGGTATAATTAATAAACCCTTTTCCGGCAAAGTTGGCACCACTGTTAAAAGCCATGCCATAATTACTTCCGTCTCCTTTGCTGGTAACACCAGAGTTAATAGTTAAAGAGCTGTATTCAAATTTGTCTTTTAAAATTACATTCATTACACCTGCAATAGCATCAGAACCATATTGGGCAGATGCACCATCACGCAATATCTCCACTCTTTTAATAGCATCAGTAGGGATGGCAGATAAATCTGCTCCGGTTTCACCTCTGCCAGGTGCAAATTGTACATACAATAATGAACTTAAATTTTTTCTTTTACCATTAATTAACACCAACGTACGGCTGGGGCCGAGGTTCCTGATTTCATAAGGATCCAATAAAGTGGTTGCATCATTTACCGGCGTATTAATGGAATTAAATGATGGCACCCTGTATTGCAAGGCCTTGTCAAATGTAATCTGCCCTGTAGATTTCAACGTTTTATTATCGAAATTATCAACCGGCAAAGCTGATGTAGTTGAAGAACGTGGTAATGAACGGGTACCAACTAAAACAATGTCCTGCAAGGTTTCATCGGCTACAACCATGATGGCGTCCAGCGTTTTTTCATCACCTGGTGCAAGTGTTACCGTTTCAATAACAGTTTTATAACCTGTACCAGAAAAAGTAATTTTATACGTTCCCGGCTCAAAAATCAAGCTGTACCTTCCATCCTTACCAGTTGCGGCGCCTTTGTTAGATGGCTTGGAACCAACACTGATACCTACAACTGGCACACCACCACTGGTAACAATACCAGCAATTTTTTGCGCTGTAATAGTTGAACTCAACAGCATTAAAAGACATAGAAAATGAATAGTGAGATTTTTTTTCATGTAAGAAGTTTTGGTTATAAAATAATGTTAAAATAACAACACAATTTATATAAAAGAGTTCAAAACAGGTGATTTTGAGAAAATCATTTAAATAATAAATATTTATAATAATTATTGAACAGGTTTTATTTAGCAAAAAAGAGTCAATTAATTAGGCATCGGTGTAACACAATTACATTTAAAATGATTAGCAGATAATGCTATGGCCAGTAACGCTACCTGTAGGAAAAAAGTTAACCAGCTGTGTGCAGTATTTACAAAAAATGTTATTTCATTTTCCTGATATCCAATTTTTAATTTATTGATTAAACTTTAAATAAACTTGTAATAGATTTAAAAAAAGAAATACCTTTTTTTGAAAACGGCAAAATTGACGTTGGATTTTATCAGACTATTTTATACTTTTCTGCTAACAACATAATTGCCTTTGATCTTTAAATTGTTAATCTTAAAATTTTATTATGAAAAAGCTATTGGTTTTTATCAGCCTTGTTGCGGGAGTTTCATTTACGCCAGCAGATAACAGTGTATCCAAAAAAGAAAAAAAGACAGCAGTAAAGTTTTTAAAAGAAACGGAAAAAGGCGTGCTGGCTTCAATTAAAGGCCTTAGCGAAGCACAACTTACATACAAGCCTGCTGCGGATAAATGGAGTGTGGAAGATTGTATGAAACATATAGCTGCAACGGAAATGGGGCTGTGGAAAATGACAGAGGGAACTATTAACGGTGCTGCCAATCCGGAAAAAAGGAGTGATATTAAAATGACGGATGAAGAAGTAATGAAGAACATTGAAAACCGCACTACTAAAGTAAAAACATTTCCTCCATTTGAACCTCAGAACACCGGCTTTACAACATTAAATGATGCCATTAATTCATTTAAAGAAAACCGGGGTAAGCTGATAGATTACATCAAAAATTCGGAGGCTGATCTTCGGAATCATGTTGCAACCCTGCCTGTGGGAAGTTTTGACAGTTACCAGATGGTTTTATTTATTGGCGCCCACAGCAACCGGCATATGCAGCAAATAGAGGAAGTAAAGGCTGATCCGGGATTTCCTAAGAATTAATTGATGTAAGAATTTATTTGTAAAAAAACACGGGATGATGCCTGTGTTTTTTTGTTTTACATGGGAGTACAGGGTGTGTAAAATAAATGTGTATTTAAATTACGTAGATCATATTCTTAACTTAAAGTGTGTCAATTAACTTTAAAAGGAATCAGCTTTACGCACTTACTCTTTAAATATTGCCGATAAAAGATCCCAAAAGATGTACTGTTGAACGGAGCGTCGCCAATGAAGAACCACATTGGGCCAATGCCGGTCTCAAAAAACAGCTTTAACTCACCTCAAAAAAATGCTGTTGTATGGCCAAAAAAACCCTGAAAAGCCCTACCTTCGCAGCCCCGTTAAAAAAACCCGGGGTTATTTTATGTCATTTAACATTATTAAACAATTAAACGCAGATGCACAGGAAGGTGCTGCTTCAGAAGAAGCAGAATCTGCTGCGGTAACAAATGTGCCTGCGGAGCCTACTGCTGAAGTAGTTGCAGACGAAACTGCTGCCGTTGAACCGGTAGTAGCTCAAGCGCCTGTGGTAGAAAGAATTGTAACACCACACGACGATTTTGACTGGAGTGTAGACAAACGCAATGTTAGCAGCTACAACCAGGCAGAAAAAGAAAAGTACGATAAAGTGTACGACGACACTTTTAAGCAAATCAATGATGGTGAAATGATTCAGGCTACTATTGAAGCCATCACCAAAACAGATGCGGTTGTAAACATTGGCTTTAAAAGCGATGGATTAATTTCCCTGAACGAATTCAGGGATATTGTTGGCGGATTAAAAGTAGGTGACATCATTGAAGTAATGGTGGTTGAAAAAGAAGACAGAGATGGCAACTTACACCTTAGCCGCAAACAAGCCCGTACAAGCCGTGCATGGGAAAGAATTATGGAACTGCACAAAACCGGCGAAATTGTTACTGGTTTGGTTACCAGCAAAACTAAAGGTGGTTTAATAGTTGATGTTTTTGGTATGGAAACTTTCTTACCAGGATCTCAGATTGATGTGAAGCCTGTAACAGATTACGATCAGTTTGTTGGTAAAACAATGGAATTTAAAGTGGTTAAAATTAATGAGACCATTAAGAACGCCGTTGTATCTCACAAAGCACTTATTGAAAGCGATATCGAAGCACAAAGGGCTGAAATTATCGGTAAATTGGAAAAAGGACAGGTATTGGAAGGTACTATCAAAAATATTACTGACTTTGGTGCATTCCTTGACCTTGGCGGCTTAGATGGTTTATTGTACATCACTGATATCTCCTGGGGCCGCATAAGCCATCCTAGTGAAGTATTGAAGATGGATCAAAAAATCAACGTGGTTGTATTGGATTTTGATGACGACAAAAAGCGTATCAGCCTTGGCTTGAAACAATTGACGCCTCATCCCTGGGATACTTTAAGCGAAAGCATTAAAGAAGGTGAAGTTGTAAAAGGTAAAGTTGTAAATATTGAAGACTACGGTGCATTCTTAGAAATTATGCCAGGTGTTGAAGGTTTGGTTCACGTAAGTGAAATTACCTGGGCTAACACACCGGTGAATGCTAAAGAGTTCTTTAAATTAAACGACGAATACGAAGCTAAGATTGTAACCCTTGATAAAGACACTCGTAAAATGAGTTTGTCTATCAAGCAAATGGCCAACGATCCGTGGAGCGATATCGAAGTTAAATTTCCAGAAGGAAGTAAGCATACAGGTACAGTTAAAAACATCACTCCTTACGGTGTATTTATTGAATTGGCTACCGGCATTGGCGGTATGATTCACATCAGTGATTTAAGCTGGTTGAAACGTTTTAACAATCCGAATGAATACACAAAAGTGGGTGCTGCAATTGAAGTAATCATTATGAACATCGATAAAGATGGCCGTAAACTTCAATTAGGACACAAACAAATTGAAGAAGATCCTTGGAACAGCTTAGAGAGTACTTTCCCTGTTGGTAGTATTCATGAAGGTACCGTTATTAAAAAAGACGATAAAGGTGCTGTAGTGCAATTGCCTTACGGATTGGAAGGCTTTGCGCCAAACCGTCATCTTTTAAAAGAAGATGGTAAGAGCGTAGGTGCTGATGAAATTGCGCAATTCATGGTGATTGAATTTGACCGCAACGACAAACGCATTGTACTAAGCCACACACGCCTGTGGGAACAAGCAATTGAAGAAGTGAAGCAAGCTGAGTTTAAAGAGAAAAAAGCAGATGCTGAAGTAACCAAGAAAGCAGTAAAAAACCTGCAAAGCAAAGTAGAGAAATCTACCCTTGGTGATATCGGCGCATTGGCTGATCTTAAAGCTAAAATGGATAATGCTGCAAGCGCTGCTGCTCCTGTAGTTGCTAAAGCTCCTGTTGCCGAAGCTCCTGCTGCTGTTGAAGCGCCGGTTGCTGAAGCGCCTGTTGTTAAATCTAAAGCTGCTAAAGTTGTTGCTGAAGTACCTGCTGTTGAAGCGCCGGCTGCTGACGCATCTGCTGCTGCACCAACTTCTGCTACTGAAGAACCAACTGCCGAATAATTTTTAAAACTGGTTTTATACAATCCCATTGCAGCAATGCAGTGGGATTTTTTTGTGCGATTTTTTGCTAATGATGAAACATATTTGTGTGGCTTTTTTTTGAAACTGACATTTGATTTTTATGGCATCATCGTTGGCCTGTCCCTATTTGTTTCGGGAGTGCGGCAAGCTAAATTTTAATTAAATGGCTATGACATATATTGGGAAAAGGTTTCAAGGTTTTTAGGTTTGGTATTTTTACGCCGGCGGCGTAACCTGTTGGTAAAAAAGTATAACATAAGCCGCCTTTGCCCAGCGGGGCAACCTTGCGTTTTTCTACATTTCTCAAATTAACAGGCTGCGCCGCTGGCGCAGGGTTTGCATTGATTGATTTGCGATCCTACAAACAGGTTACGCCTCTGGCGTAAATACAGTTACACAAATTTTTAATATTAATTTGATGTGGTAAAAATGATGGGTAATATCCTTAGCTTGACCCCATGTGCGATTTTTTTCGGGAGTCATCTCGATCCTAAGTTCGGGCTGTGTGCTGCCTCGGGACTCACTTTTACTTTTTGTGCATTTTTCAGCAACTAATTGATATTAACGACTGAAGTATATTGACAACTATTCACCATTGACCATTCACCACCCACCATTCAATGTCGTTGACTTAAGCTTTGGTAGTTCCTGATCAACCGCCGACGGGGCTGATAGCCACCGACGGGGTTGGGCTTAAGTCAACGACATTGATTCACCATTGACCATTCACCATTAATCACTTACTTTGCCATTTAATTACAACCGCTGTTTTTCATGAATAATTTCAATAAATATCTAAGCCTGATGGCATTGATCATCGGTAGCTTTTTATCCTTTCTTCTATTACTTGTCTTATTTTTTTATGTGATGAAGTTGTTCTCTATTGCATTTTTTAGTATTCCCGGCTCATCCAATATTTTTGAAATTGTGATTATACTGGTGCCCTATATTTTGTATTATGCTGCTTATTACTACCTGTCAAAAAAAATTGCATTGGCTAAAACATCCATATCAAAAGTACTTGGATCGGTATTTTTAATTATTGGTGCTACCATCGCTACTATTACACTTGTACTGGCATTTATGGTTTTTTTTAAAATCAATTATCCGTGGCTTAAAATATTGGAATCCAATTCTCATTACGCATTTATTGTACAGATAATCATCATTTTTTTTGCTGCCGGTACAATTGCTTCCGGAGATGCAAAGGAGAAAGACTGGATGGAGCGGAAGAGTGGGTTGTAGTGTTGGGGTG
>Ga0163154_10006962_pt1 | contig 13658 bp, 9 predicted proteins | sample OliLakLV19MP9P1_FD_148649 | JGI IMG/M metagenome (GOLD analysis project Ga0163154, IMG submission 148649) | Freshwater microbial mat bacterial communities from Lake Vanda, McMurdo Dry Valleys, Antarctica - Oligotrophic Lake LV.19.MP9.P1 | ecosystem: Environmental > Aquatic > Freshwater > Lake >... | reverse complement strand
TCGATCACCAGGTCCCAGGACCGCCGCGCTCTCAAGACCGCGTTCCCGAACGCGCCCCGGTCCTCGCGGTCCGCCACCAAGGCACGCACCCCGTCGATCACCGGCCGCCGGCCGCGGGTCACCACGGTGACCTCATGCCCGGCCGCAAGCGCCGTCCGTGCGACCGCGCCGCTCAGAAATCCGCTTCCGCCGATCAGGAGAATGTTCATGGGAGGAGAGGCACCAGCTCGCAGGCGTGTCCGTGCGCAGGGATCAAAACCGCCACTCACCCCGAACGCAATCCACCTCCATGACGATCCCATTCCGGCCATCGCGCCGCATTACGCGGCCTCGGCGAAGCCACCTACCAAGGCACGAAATTCGTTCCGAATTCCGCTACGGGGATGCGGTTCGTCGTTCGTCGTTCGTCGTTCGTCGTTCGTCGTGCGTCGTAGAGGAACACGGAACGTGTTTCTCCTCCGAATTCCGCGTTTCTGCGTTAATTTTTTCGTCTCTCGCTCGCAGTTCCTTCCCGAAAATCTCGCTGCTCGGCGAGGCTACCTACAACGGCGGCGCAGGTTACTTCCGGGCGCGGACCGTCCGTCCTTCGTGCCACGATCCGTCCACGTGCGTGCCCTGTGAAATCTCGTTGGGACCACGGTGATTGCGATGCAGGAGACTGTGAACGACGTCCACCGCCGTTGCCCCCATGACGTCGCGATGCTGAAGAATTCCGCTCACGTGGGGAGCATCGTCGACCACATTGAGGCTGACGTATCCGAGATCTCGTGGTATCTGCAGCTTCAACGCCGCAATCGCGGCAAGCACGTCATTGCAGCGGCTGATCACCGCATCCGGCCGGTGTTCGCGCAGCCAGGAAACGATCAATGCCTGCGGATCCGCGTCCGTCACCACCAGGCTGGGAATGGCCTGAGCCGTCAGCCCTGCTTGGGCGAAGGCATGCGCGGCCTCCCACTGGTGTGACACCCGCTCGGCCAGGCTTCGCTCAACCACCAGTCCGATGCGCCCATACCCGCGTTCCCGCAGATTGTCCCACGCGAGTCGCAGATCCGCGTAATAATTGGGCACAATATGGTGGAAGCGGGCGTAGCGCGAAAAACGCTCGATCGTCACCACCGTGAACGCATCCCAGTCCAACTCAAAATGGCCGTCGGGGTCCTCCAACGGTGCCAGAACCACCCCGCGGATCCCGCGGGCCGTCAGCACCCGGCTAAAGCGCTGGGGAGACATTCCTCCTTCGCGCGCCCAGAAGTGCTGCAATTCGTAGCCGTACGCACGAGCCCGGGCGGTCGCGCCCGCCAACAACCGTTTCGCACTCTCGCGCTGGATCCAGGCATCACGCTTTGGCCAGTTGGAGACGAGCGCGATGACCGAAAAATCCCGGCGCACCTGCAGACTCTTCCGATGGGCCGCGAGGGCGCTGGCCGCCGGATTCGGCGTGTAATCCATCGCCTTGGCCGCGCGTTTGACGCGCTCGATCGTGGCCGCGGGCAGGGAGGCATGGTTGCGCAACGCCATCGACACAGCCGCGATGCTGAGCCCGGTGCGCTCCGCAATCGCCTTCAGGGTGGTTCGGGGTTGCCAGTTCACTTTAACGTTTGAGTAGAGTATGCTTTGAAGCGTCACGGGCGGGGGGTCAATGCTCGGAGTCATGCCGTATCGGTCCGCTCCCCCGAACGTTCTCCTGGTGATCGCCGATGACCATCGGGCGGATGCCTTGGGCGCTCTGGGCCACCCGGCGATCCTCACGCCCCATCTCGACGGTCTGGCACGCCGGGGCACCATGTTCACCCGCGCCACCATCGGGGGAGGCCTGATGGCCGCGGTCTGCTCGCCTTCCAGGGCCTCGCTCTTCACCGGTCTGCATCCGTTTCGGGCCGACGCCGCCCCCGGACTGGTGCGAGTCCCTCCCTACGAGGTGCAAATCCCGGAGGCGGCCTGCACCCTGCCGCAACACTTCCAAACCGCGGGCTACGAGACCTTCTTCTCTGGAAAATGGCACAACGATCTTCCGTCATTGCTGCGTTCGTTCGAGCACGGAAAAGACATTTTCCAAGGAGGCATGTGCGAACATGAACGGGTGCCGGTGCGGAATCTCGATGAGATCCGCCGCGGAGCACCCGCGCGGATCGGGATCGGATTTTCGACGGAACTGTTCTGCGGGGCCGCCGGTGACTTCATCCGTTCGCGCACCAGCTCCCGGCCGTTCTTCGCCTGCGTGGCCCTGACCTCGCCGCACGACCCGCGGCCTCCCCCCGCTGCGCTTCGGAACCTGTACGACGCCAAAAGCCTTCCCCTGCCCCGAAATTTTCGGCCGGAGCATGGCTTCGACAACGGTGAACTGACGATTCGGGACGAATGTCTCTTGTCGCATCCCCTGTCTCCCTCAGTCTTGCGGGAGCATCTGGCCGACTACTACGGAATGATCTCCCACCACGACGCCTGGATCGGCCACCTGTTGAGCGTCCTTGAGGAAACCGGGCAGACCAACAACACCATCGTCGTCTACGTGTCCGACCACGGCCTCGCGCTCGGCAGTCATGGCCTCGTGGGCAAACAAAACCTCTACGAGCACAGTGTTCGAGTCCCCTTGATCCTCGCCGGACCCGGTGTGCCCCACGCCGCCCGCCATGCCGGTCTGGTCTGTTCGTTCGATCTGTTCTCCACCCTTTGCGAACTGACCGGACACACCGTTCCCGCGGGACTCGACAGCCGGAGTCTGGTCCCCGCCCTAAGACGCGGGAACGAATCGATCCGCGACGTCGTGGGAGCGGCCTACATGGACGTTCAGCGCATGGTCACCGACGGACGATGGAAGCTGGTGGTCTATCGGGTCGGCAGGACCGAGCGGGTGCAGTTGTTCGACCTCGCGGAGGATCCGGACGAGTGCGTTGATCTGGCATCGGATCCCACGCACGCTGCGCGGATCGAGAAGCTTCGGGTCAGGCTGAGAGACTGGCAGTCGGAAACGGGGGATCGCTGGATGCAGGTCCCGACTTCAGTCCCTGCGAGCCTTCGTACCGCACCATGAGCGCCCTCTCGATCAGTCCGCTCGATGGGGCGATCGTGGCCATCTATTTCCTGCTGACGATCGCCCTCGGCATCTGGTTCGGCCGGCGCAAAATTCGCACGACCGAGGCGCTCTTCCTCGCGGACCGCGAAGCAACCTGGCCGATGATCGGCGCGTCGATGTTCTCCGCCAACATCTCCAGCCAGCAGTTTGTCGGGCAGGCCGGGCTGGCCTACACCATCGGATTGGCGGCGGGGGCCTTTCAACTGGTGGGCGCACTCTGTTTCGCCCTGCTGGCGGTTTTTTTTGTCGATGTCTACCTGTCCCTGAAACTGCGCACGGCTCCGGAGTTCTTCGAACGCCGTTACAGCCCCGGTGCGCGCATGTTTGTCTCGGCGATCAACATCGTGATGATCATCAGCGCCAACATCGCGACCGCGCTCTACGCCGGGGCGACCGTGCTGACCGACCTGCTCGGCTGGACCACCGGGCTTCACTTCCTCCTTGCGGTCGCCGCGATCGCGGTTGCCGCCGGCACCTACACCATCCTCGGCGGGTTGCGCTCGGTCCTCTGGACGGACCTGTTTCAGTCCACGCTGCTGGTCGTCGGCGGGATCGTCACCTTCGGCGTCAGTCTTTCCGCCGCCGGCGGCTGGGACGCGGTGCTGCCGACGTATGATGCAAACGGCCGCAGCCTGTGGACCGTGATCCAACCGTGGAACCACGCGTTCGGCTGGCTGCCGATCATGACCGGCGCGCTGATCCTTGGAGTCCACGGACACTGCACCGATCACGACTATGTGCAACGGGCGCTGGCCGCGCGCAGCGTGTTTCATTCGAAGATGGGGGCGCTGTTCGCGGCCTTTCTCAAGGTGCTCGCGCTCTTCATCATTGCGGCCCCCGGCGTGATCGCGGCCAAACTCCTGCCCGGGCTGGCCCATCCCGACCAAGCCTACGCCCGATTGGTGACCACCTATGTGCCTCCGGGACTTGCCGGACTGGTGCTCGCGGGGCTGCTCGCGGCGATTCTCGGAACCGTGGCCGCGGGGCTCTCCGCCTCAGCGTCGATGGTCTCCTATGATTTCGTGCAGCGATTTGCCCCGAGGTTGAGCGAGGGGATCCGGGTGCGGCTCGGCCGCGGGATCATGGTCGGCATCCTGGTGCTGTGCGCGACCCTCGCACCACAGATCAGGGATTTTAAAGGCGTCTTCTCGTATCTCGTGCAAGTCTGGTCCCTGCTCGCGCCACCGGTGTTTGTCTGCGTGGTCGCCGGCATCTTTACGCGCCGCGCCTCGGCCCGGGGGGCGACGGCGACCTTGGCGACGGGCTCCGTCCTCGGTGTGATCACCTTTTGGGCGCTCCGTTCGCCCGAGGTCTCCGCGCAGCTGCCGGTTTACCTGCGCAGCGCCCTGAACTGTGGGTTCGTGATCACGGTCGTCTGTGCCGGTGTCATGGCTTGGTTCAGTCGTGGAAACGGAGGCGTCGCGCAGTCGCAGGAAATCGCCGACCTGACCGCCGCAGCGGGCAAGGTCTCGATGAGTCAAGGCGAACGGCTGACCTTTCGGCTTACCTTGGGGCTTCTGGCGATCGTCTGGGTGGGCGTGCTGTTCACGTTTTCCCCGTGGGGCGTGGCCGGCCGAGCGATTCCTGGCGCCGACTGAGAGACCGCCTCACCCAGCCGCTAAACGCCGCTTCGTAGGAAATCGACCAAAATGACATTCGCGCCGTTGTAGGCGGCCTCGCTGAGGCCACGACTGAGCGTCAACTCATGCTCAATCCAAGGGCCGCCGTTGTAGGTGGCCTCGCTGAGGCCGCAGGGATTGGCGTCGCGATGAGAACCCGGAGAACGGAGGCGGGACCAGTCAGTCCCGTCGCGGCCTCAGCGAGGCCACCTACAACGGAGGCGGGACCAGTCAGTCCCGTCGCGGCCTCAGCGAGGCCACCTACAAAGCAGGCGGGAACCAGTCAGTCCCGTCGCGGCCTTCCCGCAGTCGCGGGACCGCCTACAACGGGGAGGAATTCGTCTCTTCCGATCTCCTTAAGTTGACGCCCATACGCGGCCGCGGGTTCGGCACCGGGAGAGGGGGTGCTGACTCCGTATTGACGGTCGACCCGTCTATTTTTTCCAGACCTGCCTCTTCGCACTGATCGGAACATCCCAGGGTTGTGCGGGCAGCGGACGGTAGATCGGATCACGGTCGCGCAACGGAAACTGCGAGAGGGGACGCGACAGTGAAACCAGCGCCGCGACGGCCGCGGAGTCGCTGCTCGCCATGACATTCTTTTCCTCCCAGGGATCGTTGAGAAGGTCGAAAAGTTTGACCGGGCGGCGCTGGGTATCCACGTACAGTTTGAAGCGCTCGTTCCGCAGAACGCGGTCCCGGTAGACATACGCGTTCTCCACACCGGCCTCAGTCAACCGAGCTTCATTCTTCCCTCCCATGGACAGGATCCACTCGTGGGGCGAACGGTCCGCTTGGCCGAGGAGGGCAGCGGCCGCCGGTTTGCCATCATAGTCGAACTGCGACTGCGGCACCCGGATTTCTCTCCGACCCACGTCGACCGCGATCCCGCCGCATGGCGACGGTTTGCCGATTATCAGCTGGGACAGCTCCGCGAGCTGCTCACCCACTACGGCAAGATCGACATTGTCTGGTTCGATATCCAGTGGCCGTACGCCGACAATGGGCCCGTGCGCGTAGCCCATCCCGTCGTGCGCGGTGATGTGCTGAAGATGATGCAGCTCATCCGCACCCTGCAGCCCGACGCGATCGTGAATGATCGCGGCACCGACGTATATGGCGATTTCCATACGCCGGAGCAGAGGGTGCCGGAAACGGGTCTGCCCGGGGCGTGGGAATCCAACCTCACCATCACCAACGAGCGGGGCTATTGGTTCAAGGGCGATCAGGTGAGCTCGAAGTCCCCCGCGGAGCTGGTCCGAACGCTGATCGAGATCGCCTCGAAGGGCGGCAACCTGCTGCTCAATGTCGGACCACGCGGTGATGGCGAGCTCATCGCAGGGGAGTACGCCGCCCTCGCAGGGATCGGTGCCTGGATGCGCCGGAACGGTGAGAGCATTTACGGAACGACGCGCAGCCCGTTTTATGACCTGCCATGGGGACGCGTCACCACCCGCGGCAACCGTCTCTACCTGCACGTCCTTGACTGGCCGGCCGACGGCGTTCTTGGGCTTCCGGGGCTCAAGACGCCGATCAAGGCCGCATGGAACCTCGCGGATACTACCCGGCAGGCAATCGCTCCGACCCAGCGCAACGACGAGCCCGCTCTCCTCGTGGGCATGACCGCCACCGATCCGATCTCCAGCGTCATCGTGGTGGAGCTTGGCGGAAAACCAGAGGTGAAAAACCTGCTTCGGGCCCGCGAGGGCGCAGCGCTATTGCTGCCGGCCGGGAGGGCCACATTTGAGGGTGAATCCGTACGGTACAACTACGGCCGCTCCACCCGACACGGGGGATTCCTCGAAAATCTGGTATCAACAGGCGATCGCATTTCGTGGGACTTCACCGCCGCCACTCCGGGCTCCTACCGGGTGAGTCTCGAATACGCCGTACAAACCGGCCGTGAGGGCAGCTCCTTCACCGTCCAGGTGGACGGCTCAGCCCCACTCCGCGGCACCACCCACGCCACGGCCGCATGGGAGGGGCCGCTCCTCGAGGTGCGCACCAACACCCCGGGCAAGGGCGAAGCGAACGACAATCGCTGGACTTTCAAGTCCCACGAAGTCGGGACCGTACAGCTGGTCCGACCGGGCGAACATCGTCTGGTCGTCGAGCCGGAGAAGCTGGCCCACGGCTACCTCTTCTTCCTCAAGAGTGTCACCCTCACGCCCGCGACACCATGAGACGGACCGTTTGCGAATCATGGGAATCGCGCCCTTGCTTTGCCTCGAACTGGAGTCGGCCTGCACATCCACCTACCCTTCAAGCCCTCATCCGCCGGCAGTCTCAGTCCACATATTTGCCATCGTCCCAACCCCTCCCTGAATGCACCTCTCATCGGCCCTTTTCTCCGTCCTATTCTTGACCGTAGTTGCGAACTCCCAAGGCCTGGCTGCAGAGACCTCTCCAGGAGCATCCATCGACCGGAACGGCGTGTGGGTGCTTGCGAACTCCCAAGGTCTGGCTGCAGCGAACTTCACCTATTCCGATCTGCCAGGCCTTGAACCGAGCGCCACGGTCATGCGTCGCGACCCCAGCGACGTGATCAAGGTCGGAGACGACTACTTTGTGTGGTACACCAAGGGCGCGGTCTTCCACGGTTACGACTCAACGATCTGGTATGCGACTTCCCGCGACGGTCACACGTGGACGGAGCGCGGTGAAGCGCTCGTCCGCGGGGGCAAGGACAGTTGGGATGAGCAAAGCGTATTCACCCCAAGCATCCTCATGGGAGAGGGAAAATACTGGCTGTTCTTTACCGCCGTACCCAAACCTTTCACCAACGAAGGCGATCGCGTCACCAAGAGCGCCATTGGCGTCGCCGTCGCCGACCAGCCGGAAGGCCCCTGGAAAAAGCTGTCCCACAATCCCGTATTGCGCACCAGTGACGATCCGGCGCATTTCGACAGCATGCGGGTCGACGACGCCTGCCTGATCGTGCGTGAGGGAAAGTACTGGCTCTATTACAAGGGCCGACAGTGGGACAATACGCCGGCAAACACCAAAATGGGAGTTGCGATCGCGGATCGCCCCGACGGCCCGTATGTGAAGTCCTCCGGCAATCCCGTCATCCCCGCCGGTCACGAGGTACTCGTCTGGCCCCATGGGCAGGGCGTGGTGGCGATGATCAACATCGGTCCTCCCGGTCTGCGCCAAACGCTGCAGTATGCGGCCGACGGACTCAGGTTTACCAAGCTCGCCGATCTTCCCGACGTACCTGCCGCCGCGGGTGCCTACCGTCCGGAGGCGTTCACCGACAGCGGTCGCGGGGAAATGATCGGCTGGGGCATCAATATCCGCTCCCGGCCGGGAATGCTTCCCTTCCTGCAACGTTTCGACTGTAAATGGCCCGCTGTGCCCGGACTTGAATAGCCCCCGTTCCGTCATGACAATCGTCCCACGCTTCCTCGGGTTCACCGCTTCCGGAATGATCGCATTCTCGTCGGTCGGTGGGGCCGGATCCAACTACGGCGATGATATCGCCAAACTCCGCCACCACGTCGAGGTCATTGAACTCACCGACGGCCCCGGGCTCGCCCGCGTCGCCGTGGTCGCCGCCTATCAGGGACGAGTCATGACCAGCACCGCGGGCGGAGCGGCAGGATTCTCCTTCGGCTGGGTAAATCACGCGCTGATCGCCGCCGGGAAGATCCAACCCCACATCAACGTCTTTGGCGGCGAGGACCGCTTCTGGCTCGGCCCGGAAGGCGGGCCCTTTTCGCTGTTCTTCCCAAGCTCCGCACCCGCCCAGACCCTCCAGCATTGGCAGACGCCCGCCTTTATCGACACTCAACCGTGGCGGATCACCCGCCAGTCGGGTACCGAGGTGGCTTTTGCTGCCCGCGAGCGACTCGTAAACCGAGCGGGCACGGCGCTCGACCTCGCCGTGACGCGCACGATCCGGCTGGTGGACGCGGGCCGCACGCTGGCGCTACCCGGAGGAAAGGTACCGTCCGGGGTCTCCACAGTCGGATTCGAGTCCGAGAACCGCCTGACCAACGCCGGCAGCGCCGCCTGGACGAAGGCGTCCGGGCTCCCTTCGATCTGGATCCTCGGCATGTTCAACCACGGCCCGCGCACCACCGTTGTCATCCCGCTCGCGCCTTTCCCCGACGCAAAGCCCGGCGCTGGCGTTCGGAGCGATTATTTCGGGGATGTCCCACCCGACCGGCTCAAGGTCACGGCCAACGCGGTCTTCTTCCGGGCGGACGGTCAGGCGCGCGGGAAGATCGGGATCGACGCGCGGCGCGCCACGGACGTCGCCGGTAGTTGGGATGCCGAGCGCAGCATCCTGACGATCGTACAGTACACACGTCCACGGGACGCCGCATCGCGCCCGTACGTCGATTCCCGCTGGATCGACATGGCGGACCCCTATGCGGGAGACGTGATCAACGCCTACAACGATGGCCCGCCGGAACCAGGAGCCGCGCCCCTCGGACCGTTTTACGAATTGGAATCGTCCAGCCCAGCCGCGGCGCTCCAGCCGGGCGAATCGATCACCCACGTCCATCGCACGTTCCATTTCACGGGAGATCGCGAGGCGCTCGATTCGCTCGCAAGGAACCTGCTTTCTCTTTCCCTTTCGGTCATCGAGGCCGCACTCCGCTGAACGCCGTCTTTCCACGCGGACGTACGTGTGACCGATCCGAGTCACCTTCAAACCGACCATGATCCGATTTTTACTCTTCACGGTCCTCTTGTTGTCCCCGCGAGTTGATGCGGCGTCGCCTGGTCGGCCCAACATCCTCTTCCTCTTCGCCGACGATTATTGTTTCGAGGCCCTGCACGCCCTCGGCGATCGCGTGGTGGAGACGCCGAATCTCGACCGTCTGGTGGCCCGCGGAACCACCTTCACCCATGCGTACAACATGGGTTCGTGGAGTCCGGCGGTCTGCATCGCCAGCCGCACCATGCTCCTCACGGGTCGCAGCGTCTGGCAGGCCCAGGCGGCCCACCGCGCCCTTGACACCGAGCGCACCGCCGGACGGCTTTGGCCGCAGCTGCTGGCCGGTGTCGGTTACCGCACCTACATGACCGGCAAGTGGCATCTGCCAATCGACGCCGCCCAGACTTTCGACCAGACCAGCCATGTCCGTCCAGGCATGCCCAAGGACACCCCGGAAGGTTACTCCCGGCCGGTGGACGGACAGCCGGATCCATGGAACCCGGCCGACCCGAAGTTCGGGGGCTACTGGGAAGGAGGGAAACACTGGAGCGAAATCACCGCCGAGGACACCCTGGCGTTTCTTCACGACGCGCGCGGCCGCACCGAGCCGTTCTTCATTTATTGCGCGTTCAATGCCCCCCACGATCCCCGGCAGGCGCCCCAAACTTATCTGGACCGCTATCCGCTTGAGCGGATTCCCGTGCCCGTTAATGCCTTGGCCGAATACCCCCATGCGGAGGCCATGGGCGCCGGGCGGACGTTGCGCGACGAACGGTTGGCTCCTTACCCGAGAACCGACCGGTCGATCAAGACCCAGCGGCGCGAATACTACGCCCTCATCACCCACCTCGACGCCCAGATCGGCCGCGTCCTGCAGGCGCTCGAAGCCAATGGTCAAGCGGACAACACCTGGATCTTCTTCACCGCCGACCACGGGCTGGCCGTCGGTCAGCATGGCCTGATGGGCAAACAAAACATGTACGAACACAGCCTGCGGGTTCCGTTCATCGTCGTCGGTCCCGGGGTCAACCCCGATCGCAAGATCGCCACACCGATCTACCTCCAGGATGTCATGGCCACGACCCTCGAGCTCGCCGGTGTCGCCAAACCCAGACAGGTCTATTTTCACAGCGTTCTGCCCCTGCTCCGCGATCCCCGTCAGCCAGGCGCCTATCCGGAGATCTACGGTGCCTACCTGGACCGCCAGCGGGCCATCGTTCAGGGTGGCTTCAAATTGATCCTCTATCCGCTGGGCCGGGTCGCACGTCTTTTTCATCTCTCCGAGGATCCGCACGAAATGAAGGATCTGGCCCTCGACCCGACGCACGCACCCATGCTCCGGCGGCTCTTTTCCCGGCTGATCGACCAACAGCGCCAGCTCAACGACGCGCTCGACCTGACTTCTCTCTACCCGGAACTGGCACCAACCGCCCCCGCCACCGCCGGCGGGAGCTCGCCCAAGCCACGCGCCTGAGGAGCCGGCCCGCCGGCGGGGCCCCGGAGTCCGTTTCCGATCCCGCTCCGGCGGGTGGCGAAGCCTTGCGACTCCGTCGATTTGGGTTGTAGCTTGTCGGTTAACCAAATCGCCCCATGCACCGCCGCCAATTTCTCACCCAGGTCGCTGGCACCGCGGCGTTGACCGTCGCGTCGACGTCCCTCGGCCAGTCCAAAACCCCGCCTTCCAGTCGCAACCGCGTCCTCCGCGCAGTCCATCTCACGGATACGCACGTCTTTTCGGAACGGGGTGCGGAAGCAGGCGTGACTGCGGCCCTGCGCCACTCCCAAACCCAGAAGCCGGATCTCGTCCTCTTCGGCGGGGACCTGATCATGGACGCGCTCGGCAAGGAAAAGGACGCCGCGCTCGCGCAGTGGGACCTCTGGGACCGGGTGACCGCCGCGCAGCTCCGGACCCCGCACCGCGCTTGTCTTGGCAACCACGATGTCTGGGGCTGGAAGCTGCCGAACCGCCCCGAACTGGCCACCGACCGCCATTACGGCAAGGGGCTGGCGCTCGAACGGCTCGCCCTGCCGGACCGATACTATTCCTTCGACCAGGCCGGCTGGCACTTCGTCGTGCTCGACTCGACCCATCCCCATTCCGTCGGGCGTCACGGTTATACCGCGATGCTCGACGAGGAGCAGTTCGCCTGGCTCGCCCGCGACCTCGCCGCGACCCCGTCCGCCGTGCCGGTCTGCGTGCTCTCCCACATCCCCATCCTCACACTCTGCGCCATGCTGGATGGCGAAAATGAGAAAACCGGCGACTGGGTTGTACCTGGCGCCTGGATGCACATCGACGCCCGACGGATCAAGGATCTCTTCCATCGCCATCCGAATGTGAAGGTCTGCCTCTCCGGCCACATCCATCTCGCCGATGACGTCACTTATCTCGGCGTGCGTTATCTCTGCAACGGCGCCGTCTGCGGCGGATGGTGGAAGGGGCCGTATCAGGAATTCAGCTCGGCCTACGCGACCGTGGACTTCTTCGATGACGGCACGGTCGACAACCACCTCGTTTTTTACGGCGCTCCGGCCGCACCGCCCGTCACCGCGGCACCGGTGGCGTGACCGCCGACCTCGCGCACATGCGATCCGCCTGAATCCTCTGCTCCATGAAGCATCCCCTCACCTTCGGCTGCCAAGCCTACCCTTGGAGCGTCTATTTCCGCGATCGCGGGCTTACCCTCGACGACCGCCTCGAAGAGGCGCTCGCCGCCTGTGCTGCGGCTGGACTGACGAACTGGGAGCATCTTGCCGTGCCAACGCCGGCGGAGGCGCCCGCGTTCTGCGACCGGTTGCGCCAGCACGGACTCGAGATGGCGAGCTGCTATCACAACGCCCAACTCCACGATGCCGCCGCCGCTGCCGTCATTGCCGACCTTGTCGCCCGCTCCGCCGCCTCCCACGCTTTCGGGCTGCGGGTCCTTGTGGTTAACCCCACCCCGATCCGCTGGGGAGGTCCCGAGGACAAGGACGACACGCAGTTGCGGCTCCAGGCGAAGAACCTCGATGACCTCGGGCAACGCCTTGCCGATGTCGGCGTCACCTTGGCCTACCATACCCACGCGCCCGAAATGCGTGCCGGCGCGCGCGAGTTTCATCACATGATGAACGCCACCGCACCTGAGCACGTTTCCCTCTGCGTCGATGCCCAGTGGATGCACCGCGGCTGTGGGAACAGCATGGTCGCGGTCGAGGACATCCTGCGTCTTTACGGCGACCGCGTGGCCTCGCTGCACGTCCGCCAAACCCGCGGTGGAATCTGGACCGAAGTCGTCGAGGACGGCGAGGTGGACTGGCGCTGGATCGCCACGCACCTGAGCCGGAAGGGCTTCTCGGGCCCCGTGATCCTGGAAGCCGCCGCGGAGAAAGGCACCCCGCAAGCCCTCCCGATGGCCGACGCCGTGCGCCTCAGCCTCGGCTACGTCCGCCCGCTCTTCGCCTAGCGCTGCGAACGACGCACCAAGCGGTCCTCCCGGCCGCCCCCCTTCACCCATCTGCTTCGTGATCTGATTCCGTGGATTCCGTGCAGTCCGCGGTCCACTACTCCGATGGTGCCAAAGGACGTGCGGTTTTGACCTTTGACAAAGTCGTTTTCCGGCAACCGTTTGATTCAAGATTCAAGCGCGATTCGCAAGCGTTTCGCCCGGTCTTGCGTCGCACAACTCATTGAATTAAAGGGTCTATTTCGATGTTTCTTGAGAGGCCTGACGTTTTCTTGGCCCTCTCTCACCAGAAAACACTCCTGATCAGCTCCGAGGTGAGCTATCCGCGCTAAGGGACTTTGGGCAGCGGAACTTGGGCGGTGGTGCGGAGGTAGGCGATGAGATCGCGGACCTCATCGGTCGCGAGCGTCTTGAGCAGGCCCTCGGGCATGAGGGAAATGGGAGATTTTTCGCGCGAAAGGATCTCGGATTTCGCGACGATCGTGTCCTGACCAACCATGCGGAGGGTGAGCTGGCGCTCGTCCTCGACGGCGACGTTGCCGGCGAGCGTGCGGCCGTCGCGCGTGGTGACGGTGACGAGTTGGTAGCTCTCCTGCATCACTTCGCTGGGGTTGATGATCTGGGCGAGAATGTAGTCGAGGTTGGCGCGGTGGGAACCGGTGAGGTCGGGGCCGATGAGGCCGCCCGCGCCGTAGAGTATGTGGCAGGCGGAGCAGGTGCGTTCGAAGAGGGCGCGGCCGCGGGAGGCATCGGCCTTGGCGAGCACGTCGTCGGTGAAGAGGCGCTTGAACCGGGCGATCTCGGCGATCTTGTCGGCGGTGGGTTGGGTAACGGGACCCCAGTAGTCGATG